>Ga0206678_10000075_pt1 | contig 56328 bp, 61 predicted proteins | sample M180m12015metaG_FD_155453 | JGI IMG/M metagenome (GOLD analysis project Ga0206678, IMG submission 155453) | Ammonia-oxidizing marine archaeal communities from Monterey Bay, California, United States - M1 80m 12015 | ecosystem: Environmental > Aquatic > Marine > Intertidal zone | place: USA... | reverse complement strand
TCATTAATTTTCAATTGTACACAATATTCGAATTGTCTTTTCTTATTTCCGCTGTTAAATTTTGCAATTTTGATCTGAGGTTTGCCTTTGATATGCCTTGTGTTGGCATAAGGCTGTCCATTTCCTTTTCTATAACATGCACCATGCATATCAATGAAAATTTAACAACCCTATTTTAACGATTAGCATGAGAAGTCCAGATTTTGTATAATTTTCAGTCAATTATGTAGAATTATTATATTGTAATACTTCTAAATGAGGTATGTCATTCGACTTTGAAACAAAGATCTCAGCAAAATTGATAAATGAAAAAATAATTGTCATTAATCCAAAAATGCAGAATATTCTCACAGAACGAGGATTTGGAGAATCTGAAAAAGATACTCTGGTTTTAGACTCATTTGAGGCACTGTATCTTTTGTATAACAATAAACTTGAATTAAAAAAAGTAAACAAGACTATTGTTTTTGATGAATTAATGCAACAATATGTTCAAAAAAATGATGATATTCTGACGAGATTTTTACTTTATAGGGATTTGCGAACTAAAGGATATGTTGTAAAAGATGGTTTTGGATTTGGTTCTGATTTTCGAGTTTATGAACGTGGAAACTATGGACTAAAAGATGCAAAATTTATTATCTTTGCATTCAATGAAGGCACTCAACAAAAACTTGGGAAACTCTACAAAAATATTGAAGAAATAACAAAAATGGGTAAAGAACCTATCATTGCCGTAATTGAAAGACGTGGAGAAATAATTTATTACAAAATAAACAAAATGAATTTCTTAGAAAATAAACCTGAATTCGAGATGAAGGACTTTAATTTTAATTAGGATTTACTGCCCATTCTGCAGAATATTTTAACAAATTGTTTCTCTCAGCATATTCAAAATCGTAAACCTTCACTGATGATGTCTCATCTGACCACAATCTCTCAAAATCTCTTATCTTTGTCTCTACTCTTGTCTTGTCATCCCATGATGTAAATACGTCAATAGTCTCAAAATTTGTACTTTTTTTAGCAAACATCACACTTGCAGTACCTGAAAAAACAACTGAATCCCCATTCGCATCTCTGAAAATTCCCATTTTCTCTGAAAATGTACCATCAATATCCTCTGAACTAGGAATGCCAATCTTTAACATAAGATTTCCATCATTGGCCAATCTTCTAATATGATCAAGTTTCACATCTCTGATCAACTCTGGATTAAAATTCTTCCAACCATTACCATTTTTTGAAAATAACTTCTTCATTATATTCAAATCTTTAATTCCAAATTGATGCCCTGAAATTAGCCTCATTCTTGCATTTGGAGTTGAGTTGTGAAATCCTAGTGATAGTGTTGTCAAACCACTTAATGTTACAAATTCCACTGCTCTGTCATATTCAATACAATTATTTAGACAAGGAATTAAAAAATCTGAAATTATATCATCTTCGTCTGCTCTATACTGTTCTTTTAATTTTAATTTCCTAAGTTCCATAATATTGTCAATACATACTGGGAGTTAAAATTTTATTATAATGGTGCTCCCATCGGGATTTGAACCCGAGTCACTGCCTTGAGAGGGCAATATGCTTGGCCGGACTACACTATAGGAGCTGTTTAAACTCGAAATTTGTCATAATTAAACGAATCCGCTAAAATCTTTACATCCAAAATAATTTGAAAATTAAACTATATTCTCAAAAAAGTTTTGAGCAATGAAAATAATTACCCGTTAATATCAAAAGTATTATGAATCACGATGAAATTCTGAAAATTCTTGGTACGCCAAACTCTCCAATTGCAATAGGAGGGTACAATTCAGATAGTTTTGACACTGATTGTCAAATATACAATTTAGTTGTATTTGACGGTAAAAATCTAGCAGATGTAATAACTAAACATGAATCAAAAATTATCAAAACATCACATGGAAATATATCTGAAAGTAATTCTGAGACTCTACTTTCTTATGAAAATCTCCAAATTATACACGACGAACAATGGGAACTAAAAACGCTCATCTCTAAAATTCAAAAAAAGAAAAACACATTGTTTTCTGCATCTGCAAAAAACGCTCTTGTTGAATCTCAATTGGCAATATCGAAGGCAAAAAACGCTCTTGAACAAGAGGATCCATTTGTCGCATGTTGGATAAAATCTGGAATAATTCTACTTATTGATTCAATCCTCTATCAAAATCAGATTTTACCAAATCCTGTTAACGCATTATCATCAATGAGAACTCTCAAACAAAAAAATACAAATCAATTTACCGATAAAATTATTTCAGAAACAGGAATTGAACGAGCTACTGAATCATTATTATCTAGAATGCTGAAATCCACTTGTGGATTTTCTGACATGGTCGAAAAAAATCAAAATTCAATAATTATTGAAAAAAAAGCAAATTATTTAATTCAAAACTCCCTACTATCTGATTGCTATCTATATCTGAATTATCAAAATAGAAATATTTTCTATAAAATTAAAAATTCACTTAATAGAAATCTAGATAAAATTCATGTTCTAAAAACTGGATTTGATCTTACACATGCCCAATCTGAATTACTTTCATCAATAGATTCAATGTATGATGTAACGAATGCATTATTGACACTTAGCCACAAATCTCCATAATAAAATCTAGATAACTTTTAAAACCAAGTTTAACGTCATAATCCTATGACAGATCAAGCATGCGGCTGTGAAGCAGATTCAGGCGATCCAGATTATTCATGTGATTGTGCAATGCAAGGACATTGTATATGTAGCCATGATTGTAAATGCGCAACTGATGTCTGCAAAGAAGCAGTATCACAACTCTAGAAAAATAGCATCATTTTTTCTTTTTTTCTTTTTTCTTATTGTTAAATCTATCAAACATTAAATATGCTCATAACAATCTGAATTTTGTGAAACTAGCAATTATTGTTGCATTTGCATTTGCATTATTATTAATTCCACTAGCCTCTCAAGATTCATTTGCTCAAGTTAATTCAGGTGGATTTCAAGCAGGTGGTGTAAACATTGATGGCTCCTGGTATGTTGGTGAAGGTCTCAAAGTTGGTGACTATTTTAGTTTTAACGTGTGTCATGTTGACTATCTAGATTGTCAGCAATTTAATATGTCACTGTGGGTTCAAGAAAAAGTTCTAGTTGGAACTGAGAACAAGTATAGAATGCAAGTTCTAGTTCATGATGGTAACAAAATTGTAAAAGGAATAATGGATGTTGGTGATATTGCACCAGAACCCACAGGTGGAGATGAAATATTGGGAAAATATAGAGGTGCTTACAAATCTTCAATTGTCTGGCTTTCTGCATTTGCAACTAAAGAAATTGGTGACTTAACTGGAAAAGGTCCAAAAGACTTCCGAGCACCTTCATGGGGAAAGATTGCAAATATTGGCGGTCAACAAATCCTACCTACTGCTGAACAAACTATTACAGTTAGAGCTGGTGAATTTGATTCCATTCTAGTTACTTGGAAAACCGGTGGTATACTAAGTAAAGTTTGGATTGTTGATGAATTTCCATTTCCTATCAAAGCAAAAACATTCATGCATGTTTCATCAGGTGTCCCACCAACTGAATATGAATTTGAATTATTAGATTACAAAGAGAATGTATCTTCAAATCCTTTTGTTAATGTTGAAACTACTGAAAGTAAACAAGCAGCTAAAGGATGTCCTGTGGAATATGAAAAAACAAAATTTAATGAATCTACAAATACATACTCAATGATTGTAAAAGGTGCATATGGTCCAAAAATTGTAAAACAAGGTTGTGATATTGAATGGTTCATCGATTTCAAACGAATGGTAAATCCTACTGAATATGTAGATCAAGTCCATTATGACATTGCAATTTTCTCAGATCCTTCCAAACCTCCTATCAAAACAATCTCAAATGATTTGGGATTTTCTGAATTATACACTGCATCTGGTCAAACACACAGATTCATCTTAGTTGATGAACCCCCAGGAAAATACACGTATGCAATAGTTGTTTATGGTACTGGACCTGAACATATTCTCGGTGGAAACCCTGAAGCTTCTGGTCTAACTACAGTTGAAGTTGAAGTTGTTAAAGGCGGTCAAACATCATTTGTAGCACCTCCTACTGCATCCATCACTGAAATTCCTCAATGGGTAAAAAATAATGCAGAGTGGTGGGCTGATGATCAAATTGATGATGCATCTTTTGTTAGCGGTATACAATATTTAATTAATCAAGGAATTATGAAAATTCCCGAAACTTCTCAAGGTAGTAGTTCAGGCTCTAACAAAATTCCTGATTGGATAAAGGGCAATGCAGAGTGGTGGGCTGACGGTCAAATTGATGATAATACTTTTGTTAGTGGAATCCAATGGTTAATCTCAAATGGAGTTATGAGAATCTCATAATATTTGTTACAAAATGAGCGGTTTATTTAATTATCCAAAACGCAAACTTCGCAAGTTAATCTCCCAGGGCGAATATGAGAAAGCTATAGAATTTGGTAATGAACTAGAAGCAAAATTTTCTCAAGATCCTGACTTTCTATTCATCATGGGAAGTATGTTCTACATGTTAAATGATGAAAAAAATACGCTTCATTATATTGACCGTGTATTAGAAATTAAACCCGATGACGTTGAGTCGTTATCTTTAAAATTACGTGTTCATCAATTCCTAAAAGAAAATGATATAGTAATTGATTGCTGCAAAAAAATTTTAGCAATCGCTCCTGACAATTTTGAGGTTCGTGATCTTATCTCTGAACTTGAATCTCAATCCTGAATTTCTTTTATTAAATATACATTTTCTAATAACCACTCACAAAATTCCGTAACTGGATCGGTAAACTCATACCAAATGTGTAATGAATGTGGAAGAATATCGATTCGATCTTCTCTTCTTCCATTTTCATTTGCAGGGCCGAGAAATACTTTGACTCCTTCTTTATCCTCATACATGTATGCATCTGCGGTTTCAACCTCTCCGAAGATTTCTTTTGCTTTTTCTTTAATTATATTACGTTCAATAGGGAATTTCTTCTTTTCCATGTTTACAATGAAACTTAAATCCTGTTTTCCATACATGTCAAAATTTTCTATCTTTCCTCTATGTGGAAAATTCACTAGCAATTCTACATTGTATTTTTTTCCCACTTTTTTCCCAATTTCTCCAATTTCTTTATACGCAATAGCAGGATTTTTCTTTAATAGGAAACGTATTTGTGGCAAATTTGATTTTAATGTTTTTTGAAGATCCTCTATAATTATTTTAAACATATTTCCACTTTTACACAATGCCATATTTAGATTAGTTTTTTTAGAACAAAATATCTGGAATGAATATGGCAATGCCGATGGATTATGATGGTATGCGAACAGGTGATGAATCTGAGAGAACAGACAATGTAACTGATTACAAAAGAACCTGCATTGATTTCATTGAGGATATTTCTGGAAGTTATCTGGAATGGGTTGATTATTACAAATTACCTGAGGATGAAGATAAAAAAAGAAGAAATGAAATTGCTGCCATAATTGAAAAAACAAATACTTGGCTTGCCAAAGTTCCTACATCTATCAAAGCTATTGATATTATTATGAATGATGGAATTCAAAAAATGGCTGAGGCAACTGCTGGGAAAATATTTCAAATTGGAGTTTTCATCAATCAAAAATCAGAGTATACGATGGCAAAACCAGGAATTATAGATGTACATGTAAAATCTGTTGGTAGAGATGGTAGGAAAACAAAACTTGGATTTCATCATCAATCTGAAAGATTTAGAATTGAATCCACTGGTAAAGCATTTTTTGATGAAAAAAATATCCCTGAGCAGGAATTTGACACATTGGATATTCATCTAAAACTTGATGCAAGTCAATGTACTCAAAGAGATGTTATTTCATTTACAGTAATAGTTAGTGAGCAGAAAGATGGGAATGAATATGACCGTAGAGGATTGTCTACTGTAGTCCATATTGTTTAATCATTTTCTATTAATTTTATTTCTAATACAACTCTAGCTTCTTTTTGTCTACTTTTCTCTGTATATTTTAGACTTGAAATTTTCTGTGAAAGATCCTCTTCTTCAACAAGTCTTGCTATTCCTGAAAATCGTTTTCCATCACACTCAACTTTCACTTGCGGGTGTGCAATTGCATTTTTTAACCAATCACTGTTTGGATTTCTTCTAGAAAAGTAAATCATATCATTATAGGTAACTGCTTTTGCCCAAACTGTATGTTCCTTACCTGTTTTCCTACCTTTGGTTTTTAGCAGGGCTTTGAATGTTAAATTGTTAATTATCAACATCTTTAATTCATCATCATAAATGCTGCAAACATTGCAAGAACACATGAACCGCCCACGCCCATGATGTACATTATTTTATTTCCCTGCATGTTTGAATTGCATTTTTAGAATATTTAAGATATGATAAATTCTAAATTTATAAAACTTGTAATGCCGGGGGTGGGTTTCGAACCCACGACCTCCAGATTATGAGTATTGCCTTCTATGGAAGAACCGTTAGAGTTTACCATTCGAACTGGCACTCTAACCAGGCTGAGCTACCCCGGCACGAATTTCATCTATGGATATGGCAATTAAATGTTAAAATTAATAATATTTTGAGACATTTTGCCATGACTCATTTTCTGATTTAACCCAGAGGAACTTTTTCTGCAATGCAGAAGTATAGAGTTTCTCCCAATCTGCTGTTACTTCATCTGTCCATGATTTGAAAATTCGTGGATCTATGTAGTTTCTTAAGGATGTGCCTAGATTATAGTCTCTAGTTCTCTGTGTAAGATCTATCTGAAATTTTAATTTTTCAACTCTTTCTTTTTGTTTTTGTTTTGTTTTTCTAATCATTTGTTTAATCTTTGAAATTCTCTCTTTTCGTTTCTTTTCCTGAGCATCGGTTTTTGTTTTTGTAGTCTCTGCTTTTTTTAACACTTCCTCATTTTTTTTCCATGGGGTTGCTTTTTCTGCTACTTTTAGAGTGTCCCGCTTTTTTTGTAGTGATTGCTCAAATGTTTTGGGAATTGTTCTTTTATGATTGCACATTATTGCAGCCTCTAGATTTGCAAGCTTTGCATGATAAAGTTTCTCCATTTGAGAACTCTTTTTGACATCTCCATTCTCGTTAAGATATTTTGAGACAACTGTAGATGCACTAAATGTTCTGAAAACTTTTGCAGTTAATCCATTTACAACTGTCTTATAGTAATCATTAACATCTCTTGATGTTAAATTACCAAAAATTTCATCAGTCCCTTCAATCTTTAATGTTAATTCTTTAAGATTTTCATGAAATTGTTTATCATTTCCAACTGCTGGGACTGTCTCTTGCCATCTTACACTGTCTTTTCCAAGAAAATCAAATTTTATTGTATCTGATGTTAATGTAACATGTTCTTTTCTTAGTGTAGTTGCTCCAACTGTATCTGCTTCTTCTGGATCCTTTTCATCCCCTACTCTCATTGCAGTACGATAGATTAGCCAGCATACTGTAGATATTCTTCTAACTTTTGCATCCTTATTTCCCATGTCTTTGACAATTTTATTTTTTACAGTCTCAATTTCTCCTGCAAGCATCTTTGCTTTATCATATTTTGCCTTGTCTCTATCCTGCTTTATTCCAGCTGTATCTGCTAACCACACATATTTTCTTTTTTGTGTTAGATAGTCTGTCCAACTTGCCATCCACATTGATTCTTTATCATGAACAATTTTCCCCCAATCTCCTTTTGGAACTTTTGCTTCTTTACCCAAGTTTAAGGTAACATCTTTTGATGTAACTTTTGGTTTCCATTTTCCACGCAGAGGGTGTTCTCCTCTTCCTATGAAGATACCAGGCGGTTCTGCCATGTAGTTTGCAATTTCAACTTCTTTGCCATCCATCTTGCCTTTTCCAAACTTTTCTTTCATCTCCTCTCTCAATTCTTTACGTTTTAGAGCAAGTGCCTTTTTTTCTTCTTTTGTGAGAAGCTCTTTTGCATCTTTTTCTTTATCTACTAGACTAAACGCATTTCGAAAATCAATATCTACTAGTTCTAATTTTTTATATTTACTGCCAAATGTTTTTACAAAATCAGCAACAAAATTCTTTTGAAAAATTTTGTCTTGTGCATACGGTGTATCTTTCTTCTTTGCCCATTGGTAAATCATCTCTTCTTGTATGATGTCTAAATCTACACTTTCTCCATTGATCTTAATTTTGATTTTCTTTGTCTCAAAATCTGGTGGAAAAAGTATTCCGTTATGTTCTAATCTCTTCCATTTCATTATAATTCACAATTTTTCGGACTTTGACAAAAATCAATCTTTGGCGTATATATTCTAATCTAGATTATTCCCCGTACAATTCCTTTTTCAGATAATTCTCGAATTCAATATCTGTTTTCATCTTTTTGGCTTCTAAAAACATCGCTGCGTCATTACCTACTACATATCTTGGAAGTGGTTTTTCTTCTTTTATTGAATTGATGATAACGTTTGCAACTTCTTTTGGGGGAGTTCCCATTTCTGCCATCATCTTTACTCCTGAAATAACTTTCAGTGTAATATCTCTGTAAACGTCACTTTCATCTGCTTTTTTAGCAGTTTTCATTGAATCAAAAAAGTTTGTTTTGATTACTCCTGGTTCGATAATTATTACATTTATCCCAAATTGTCCAAGTTCAAATCTTAAACATTCTGAGAGTCCTTCTAAAGCAAATTTTGAACTAATGTACGCAGTTGAAACTGGAAATCCTATTCTTCCTGCAACAGAACTAATGTTAACTATGTTACCTGAACCTTGCTTTCTCATTATCGGTGAAACTTTCTGAATCATTCTTACAACTGAAAAAAAGTTTGTCTCAAATTGCTCTCGAAACTCTTCTAGTGAAACATCCTCTGCGGTTCCCCATATTCCCCATCCTGCATTGTTAACTAAAACATCTATTCTTTGTTTTTCTTCAATAATTAATTTGATTGCCTCTTCTGTTGAATTCTCATCATCCACATCAAGTTCTATTACTTTCAGTGGTAATCCTTCATCTTTTGCAATCTTCTTTATCACATCTGCCTTTTCCAAATTTCTCATAGTTGCATATGTAAAATAGCCTTCTCTAGATAGTGCAAGGGACGTTTCAAATCCAATTCCACTTGAACTACCTGTAACTACTGCAATCTTTTCCATAGCCCTTGTCTCATATGGCCATCTAATAGTTTTATTATTTGACACCATCTTAAAAAAACAAAAAAGGTTATGTATAATGTGTCTTAATTCGCATTATGGCAGGTTATACATCTGATGTGGCTAAAAGTCACAAAAAATTCACAACTGCTCTAAATCGTGCAAAAACTAGACAAGCATGTCTTAATGCATTTTGGAAGCATAAAAAAGAGCATGAGAATCTTCTCAAAAAACACCTCAAAGAAGAATTAGCAGATGTGAATAAAAAAAAGGCAAAGATCCCTTATCGTTAACTGTAATGATAAAACATTACATCTTTTCTTTTTACTCAAATTTTAAGTAATCATGTATGGAGAATTATTTAATGCGAAAAATTGTTTTTGATAAAATTTATAATAAAAATTGTCTTGAGGGAATGAAATTGATTGATAAAAATAAAATCGATCTAATAATTACTGATCCTCCATTTGCCATTAATTTTAAAGCAAAAAAAGCAAATTACAATAGAAAAAGTTCTCGTGTTATAGAAGGATACAATGAAATCTTACCTGAAAATTACTATCAATTCAGTTATGATTGGATCTCTGAAGCTAATCGTATACTGAAAGAATCTGGGAGTATGTACATTTTTTCTGGTTGGAATAATCTTAAGGATATATTGATTGCAATTGATAATGTCGGTTTAACTGTGGTTAATCATATAATTTGGAAATATCAATTTGGTGTTGTTACAAAAAATAAATTTGTAACTTCTCATTATCATTGTCTTTATGTCTGCAAAAATCCCAAAAAAAGAAAATTTTATCCTTTTTCTAGGTATGGAAAAAACGAAAAAACTGAAGATGGTCACAGCTTACATTATAGGGATAAAGAGGATGTATGGGAAATTAAGCGCGAATATTGGACTGGCGAGGATAAAACACCAACAAAACTTCCTGCTGAAATAATTAAAAAAATACTGATGTATTCTAGTAAAAAAAATGATATTGTATTTGATCCATTTCTTGGATCTGGACAAGTTGCAGTAGTTGGAAAAATGTTGGATAGACGTTTCTGTGGATTTGAAATCGTTAAAGAATATTATAATTTTGCACAAAAACGATTGAAGAAAAATGTTTATCGGTTAAATGAAAAGAATTAATTTTTAAATTTATTATCAGTAATATTTTTTGAACTACTTTCTTGAGATCCAAACTTTGCATCAATTGCATTTTTTAATTCAACATCTGATTTATTTTCTATATTTATTCTCAATGTCTGTGCCATTTTTTCTAATTTCTGTCTCTCTGTCTGTACTGGTCCATCAATTGTAGGATTATCAGGTTCTGTTTTTGCCATGTCATTAATCTGATTTTGCATTTCTGTTTTTGCCTTGTTATATTCGCCTACCATTTTCCCAATTTTTTTTCCTGCCTCAGGAAGTTTGTTAGTTCCAAATAACAAAATTAACGCAGCAAAAATAATTATCATCCACTCGCTTCCCATAATGTTTAGGAAATATTCCATGTTTGTCGTTGTTCTGTTTTAAAATTAAAGATTTGTATTTCTATTAGGCTCAAGCAATTTTCTCTTTGATATTGAAAGTATTGCAACCCCAATTCCTATTACAAAGAATATCAAATATGGTGTTTCATTTCCAAAGAAGTAAGATATCACTCCTGCGATTATTGGCCCGCTGGCCCATCCTATCCCAAATATGGTTTCATATGCTCCAATCATTGTACCTGAAATTTCTTTTCTTGTTTTGCTCAGAACAATTTCTAATGTTAGTGGGAAGAAAATACTGAATCCAAATCCTAATAATGTCATTGCAATTGCAAACTCAATCATACTTTCTACAAAGAATGATAATCCTAATCCAGCTGCTATAGAAAAAGTTGCCAAAATCAATGTCAGACTTGTATTCTTAGCAAGTTTACTCGCCATTATGAGAGTTAGAATTCTGGACAGTCCAAAGATGAAAAATAGTATCTCAATATTGACTGGAGTCATCGCTCTATCGTTTAGAAATGCTGGATAGATGCTTAGAATTATTCCAAATGATGCAGTACAGTAAATCAGCATCATAATTACGTGTGGAAATTTTATTATTTCCTTGATCGAAGAAAATGAAAATTTATCATGATTCACAATTGGTCTATTTCTTGATAGCCCAATTGCTGAAACAATTGATGCCACTAGTACGTAAGTTGCAATCTCAAAGATGAATCTATAACTTTCATCAAAATTTTCTAAAACTATTGATCCAATGAGTGGGCCTATCATGAATCCCGTTGTAAAAAATCCAGTAAATGTTGCAATATTTCTGACGCGAGTTTTTCCTTTACTCACATTTGAAATAATTGCTTCACATGGTGGCCAGAAAAATGCATGAGCAATTCCTGTAAGAACTCGATATCCCATAATTTCTGGAACAGATTGTGAAATTGAAAGTAGATATACTGATACTGAATTTATTCCAATTCCTAATGAAAGTAAATGTGCATTGTTGAAACGATTTAGTAAAATCCCAACAAATAATGGAAAGAACATGTATGGAATGAAATTGGCAAAACCTATGGCTCCAAGATCTGCATACGATGCACCAATTACATTTTTTGCAAAAACTGGTAACAGTGGACCTTGAAGTCCGTATGAAATTCCAATTAGTATGCCGGTTATGTAAACTAGAATTAATCTATTATTCATTTGTATGCAGCAACCATAATGGCTCCGCCCATAAGATCTTTTTCAAATTCCACTCTTGAAAATTTTTCAAGTAACATGGATTCTAGTTTTTTATTTTGTGGCCAAAGCTTGTATGTTCCATAAAGTGTACCAAACTTCAATCCAAGCCTACCTCCTGCTATTAGTGCTATTATTGGCAAAATCATTCTAAGATAAAATGTCACGCCAAATCTAAAAAATGCCTCGTCTGGTTTTCCCAAATCAACTATTACCCACTTACCATCTTCTTTTAGAACTCGATGCATTTCAGAAATTGCAGTCTTTAGACTGATTGCATCACGTAATGAATATCCTGACAACACTGCATCAAACTCTTTATCTTGAAATGGAACATGTTCAAACACGCCACAAGCTGAATCAATTTTTTCATCAAACAACCTATCCGTATTTTTTAGCATTGGTACGAGTGGATCATAAAGAATTATCTTCAAATCATTATCTACAATTTTTGCTGCAGTTTTTGACATGTTTCCAAATCCTGAACCTGCATCAAGAATTCTATCTCCTTTATTCACTCTACCTTTAATTGCTCTGTTTCTATGTTCAACATCTTTTCCTAATGAAATGAATGAATTCACTTTATCATATACTGGTATAATTTCACGAAGTACATCTATCACTTCTCCCCAATAACTTCCTAAACCCATATCTGAATCAAAATCCTTACTTTAATAATTCAATTCTTAGAAATTTTATTTTATTTAACAAATTTGCCTTTTGCAGCCTCGTCAAGTCTCTTTAGGTCTTCAGGAGAAATTTTTTCTATGATTTTTCCTTCTGACAATATCTTTGACATCTTTATGTGTTCTACACCTGACTTTTCTTCACTTTTGAGATTGATTGCAGCGATTGCTAATGATGCTGCTTCATCAATTGATAGTCCTTCTTTGTAGTTCTTTTCAAGGAACTCATTTACTTCATCTGAGCCAGTTCCTATTGCTATTGCAGAATAAGAATTGTAAGTCCCACTAGGATCGATGACGTAAACATTGACTCCTTTTCTGTCTATTCCCGCAATAATTAACGCAACACCAAATGGTCTAACACCTGAATATTGTGTAAATTGATGATTTTGATCTGCTAAATGTTTTGCGACTGTTTCAATGTCTACTGGTTCATCATAAGTTAATTTGTTACTTTGAGAAAAATATCTTGCATTGTCTACCTGAACTCTTGCATCTGGGATATACCCTGCAGCTGCAACTCCTATATGATCATCAACTTGAAAAATTTTCTGTGTAATTCCTTCTACTTGTAATGCTCTTGTTTTTTCTTCAACAGCTAAAACTATGCCATCTTTTGTCATTATTCCTATTGCTAATGTGCCACGTTTGACTGTCTCTAGTGCATATTCTACTTGATAGATTCTTCCATCAGGTGAATACATAGTTGGTGTCATGTCGTAACCACGATTTGGCATCATAATGAAAAACTTAGTTACTGAGTCAATTTAAGGGTTAGTTCTTTTTGATGTTAAACCTAATTTATGATTCAAGAATTGAATTGATCCCTTCTTTGTAGGATGGATAAATAAATTTGTAAATTTCTGAAACTTTCTGATTTGAAATCTTCATAGGTGTTGTTAGTAACTTTACTAAGTCGCTACCTAACACTCCTTTTGCAAGAAACATAGGAATTCCACCTGGATGTTTTTTACCAATTTTATCTGCAGTATAGTCTACAAATTCTTTGAAAGTTACTGAGGTAGAATCTGCACATACGTAGGATTGATCTTTCAAATTATTTTTTGCAATAGATAATAAAATCCCTACTGCATCGTCAACATGTATGAAGCATTTGTCATAATCTCCTTTTCCTGGAATCTTGAACGTTCCATTTTTTAATCTATTAACAATCATTTCTGTAAACCAACTTGCATTCCCATACACATCTCCAAAATAACAAACTGAAAACCCAATATTGTTATTCTTGCATGAATCTTCAAGAAATCTTTGTGCTTCCAATCTTATTTTAACAAAATCAGTATCTGGTTGCATCAAACTTTGTTCATTAACTATTCCTTTTGGATTGCCAAAAACTCCCAATCCTGATGCATAAATAATAAAATTTGTTTTGTCTTTAATCTTTTCAAATAAATTTACTGTTCCCTCATAATTGATTCTTTTCTGCTTCTTTTTGTCTTTGACTAGCGGTGTGGCAGCTGCTAGATGGAAAACAGCATCAAATTTAACATCCGGTATGACAAAATCATTTTTTGTTAAATCCGCATTAATAATTTGAATACCTTCTGCTTTGGATGGATTATTGTGAATTATTCCATAAACCTCGTAACCTTCTGAAATCAATTTCTTACATAGTTTGGAGCCTATGAACCCTCCTGCTCCTGTAACTAGAACTTTCATGAATTACCTATTTCATTTGATGATAAAAAATTTGATATTTCTGAAAGATACTTTTAAGTATAATTTGAAATTATACAATATTCATCTTGGTAAAACATGATCCTTTTGCTAACGCAACAAAACAAGTTAACGATGCTTGTGATGTTTTAAAAATTAAAGATAAAGGTATTAGAGAATATCTTGCAATGCCAAACCGAATTTTAAGAGTTAAAATTCCTGTTAAAATGGATAATGGAAAAATACGAATGTTTACTGGATTTAGATCACAACATAACAATGACCGCGGTCCATACAAAGGAGGAATTAGATATTTTGATCCAGAAGGTGGAGTGGAATACATGGAACGTGAAGTTATGGCATTGTCTTCTTGGATGACCTGGAAATGTGCTGTAGTTGATATTCCACTTGGTGGGGGAAAAGGCGCAATCTATGTCAATCCAAAAAAAGAAAAACTTAGTGATGGTGAATTAGAACGATTAACAAGAGGATTTGCATACAAAATTGGTGAAGTAATAGGACCTCAAAAAGATATTCCAGCACCTGATGTTTACACAACTGGAAAAGAAATGACACAGATAATGGATACCTGGAGTAAAATGAACGGTAACAAATACTCTCCAGGTGTGATTACTGGAAAGCCAATACCAATGGGCGGTTCTCTTGCAAGAAATGTTGCAACTGGTTTAGGTACTGCATATTGTGTAAGAGGTGCTGCTAAAATTCTAAAAATTAATCTCAAAGGTGCCAAAGTTGTTTTACAGGGATTTGGAAATGCATCAACTTTTGCAGGTGAATATTTGGAAAAAATGGGTGCGAAATGTATTGGCGCAAGTGATTCAAAAGGATCAATAATTGTTCCAAATGGGTTCAAAGTGAGTAAATTAATTGAACATAAGAAGAAGAAAGGAACGGTAGTAGGTTTCCCAGGAAGCAAAAAGGTTACTACTGAACAATTACTTACGACAAAATGTCAAATTCTAATTCCTGGTGCACTAGAAAATCAAATTGATGCTAAACTTGCAAAAAAATTACAGTGTAAAATAATTGGAGAAGCCGCAAACGGACCAACATTACCTGAAGCAGATCCAATCATTTACAAGAAAAAGATAATGGTAATTCCTGACATTCTTGCAAACTCTGGTGGTGTTTGTATATCCTACTTAGAATGGGTTCAAAATAATATGGGATATTATTGGAGCTTTGATGAGGTTGCGGGAAAAATGGAAGCGAATATTGTGAGAGGTCTAAAAGATACTCATGATATTTCTAAGAAATACAAAATTGATATGAGACGTGCAGCAATGGTTCTTGCGATACAACGAGTTATCGAAGCATTTGAACACAAAGGCATCTGGCCTTAAACAAAATTTTTGATCAAAGATTAATATAACGAAAAATTTTTTCATCGATCGAATAATGTCTTCTGTAAAAAACACCTTTGAAGAAATAATTAAAACAGATCACAAAGTAATCACTGAAGAATCATCAAAAGGAATCTTAAAGAAATATGGTGTTAAGGTACCTGGATTTGCATTAGCGAAATCTGCTGACGAAGCAGCTAAACAAGCAAAAAAACTGGGATTCCCACTTGTAATGAAAGTTGTATCCCCCCAAATTCTTCATAAAACTGATGTCGGTGGAGTAAAAGTTGGCATAGACAATGTATCTGATGTCAAAAAAACATTTAATGACATGTATGGTCGTTTATCAAAGAAAAAAGGAGTTGATGTAAAAGGAATTCTTTTGGAAAAGATGGTTCCAAAAGGAGGAGTTGAATTAATTGTTGGTATACAAAACGATCCACAATTCGGTCCGATGATTATGGCTGGGTTGGGTGGTGTGATGACCGAAGTCTTCAAGGATGTTGCATTTAGAATGCTTCCAATTACCATATCTGATGCAAAATCAATGTTAAATGAATTAAAAGGTTCAAAACTCCTCAAAGGATTCCGTGGTAGTGCGCCAATTGATACAAACATGGTTGCAAAAGCATTAGTCCAAATTGGAAAAATTGGTGTTGAAAATGCTGATTATATTAATAGTATTGACTTTAATCCTGTAATTGTATATCCAAAATCTTACTTTGTAGTAGATGCAAAAATTATTCTAAATAAAGAATTAAGAAAGAATTCAATTTCAAAAGCAAAACCAATCATTACATCAATGGAGTCATTCTTTACTCCAAAATCAGTTGCATTAATTGGTGCATCTGCAACACCAGGAAAAATTGGTAATTCTGTATTAGACGCACTTGGAAAACAAGATTACAAGGGTAAAGTATATCCAATAAATCCTAAACAAAAGTCAATTCTTGGAATCAAATGTTATCCATCATTAGAATCAATCAAGGCAAAGGTTGATCTGGTTGTTGTTTGTGTAGATCTCTCTGCATGTGGTGCAATTATGAAGACTTGTGCAAAGAAAGGAATTCACAGCGTGGTAATTGTCTCTGGTGGTGGTAAAGAGCTTGGTGGTGACAGAGCAGCCATGGAAGCTGAAGTAAAAGAATTATCATTAAAACACAAAATTCGTGTAATCGGTCCTAACTGTATTGGAATGTTTAATGCAGCAAATAGACTTGATTGTGCATTTCAAGGACAAGAAAGAATGGTTCGTTCAAAATTAGGAAATGTTGCATTTTTCTCCCAAAGTGGAACTATGGGAATTAGTATGTTAGAAAGTGCAGATTTGTTTGGTTTATCAAAGATGATTAGTTTTGGTAATCGTTCTGATGTTGATGAAGCAGATATGATATGGTATGCTGCAAATGATCCTCAAACTAAAGTAATTGGGCTATACGTTGAGGGATTTGGCGATGGTAGAAAATTCATTAATACTGCAAAACGTGTAATGAAAGAAAAGAAGAAACCAATTATAATTTGGAAGAGTGGAAGAAGTGCTGCGGGTGCAAAACAAGCTGCATCTCATACGGGTTCTCTTGGTGGTTCTAATGCAATGATCATGGGTGCGTTCAAACAAGCAGGAATTATCTCTGTTGATAGTTACCAAGAATTAGTTGGTGTCTTAAAGGCAATGGCATGGCAACCTTCTGCAAAGGGTAATCGTGTTGCTATGACTAGCAATGGTGCAGGTCCAATGATAGGAGGAATTGATCATTTAGAACGATTAGGTCTTACAATAGGAAAATTAGATTCAAAAACTCGCAAAAAAATAAAGGACCATTTCCCACCAACAGTTCCTATTCACAGCGGTAATCCCGCAGATGTAGGTGGCGGTGCAACTGCCGGTGATTATAATTTTGTCATTGAACAATTCTTAGCAGATAAAAATATTGACATTGCCATGCCTTGGTTTGTGTTCCAAGATGATCCTCTTGAGGAAACAATTGTTGATTATTTAGCTACACTCTCAAAGAGAAGAAAAAAGCCAATTCTCTGTGGTGGAAATGGTGGTCCATATACTGAAAAAATGATAAAATTAATTGAAAAACACAATGTTCCAGTTTACCAAGACCTCAGAACTTGGGTTGCAGCTGCATCTGCATTAACCCAATGGGGCAAAGTACGCGGAAAATAGATAACATTTAATTTCACATTCTATCCATTTTATATCATGTCAATGATTACAACAAGCAAAGATGAAGGCGTTTGTATCGTAAAGATTAATCGTCCAACAAAGCTTAACGCTATGAATATTGATGTTGCAAAAGAAATCATCTCTACTTTTCAGCAACTCGATAAAGATGATAGTGTCAGGGTAATTGTTTTGACTGGTGAAGGCGATAAAGCATTCTCAGCAGGAGCTGACATTGAATACATGTCAAAAATATCTGCTGATGAGTCTGAAGTATATGCAAAACTTGGTCAAGAAGTTACTGCAACAATTGAAAATGTTTCTAAACCAACAATTGCTGCAGTAAATGGATTTGCACTAGGTGGTGGTTGTGAAGTTGCAATGTCTTGTGATATTAGAATAGCATCTGAAAATGCAAGAATGGGTCAACCTGAAGTTACAATTGGAATTCCTCCAGGATGGGGTGGAACACAAAGATTGATGCGAATAGTTGGCGTTGCAAAAGCAAAAGAACTTGTCTATACTGGAAAAATGATTAAAGCAGCTGAGGCAAAAGAAATCGGTCTTGTTAACAATGTTGTCCCATTAGAATCATTAATGGATGAGGTTATGAGCATGGCAAAAACTATTGCATCAAATGCAACACTCGCAGTTCGCATGTCAAAAACAGCTATTAACAAAGGAAGGAATGCAGATTTAGATACCGGACTAGGTGTTGAACTATTGGCTTGGAGAAATTGTTTCTCTGATCCTGATAGAGAAAAACGTATGACAGACTTTGTGAATAAATCCAAAAAATAGAATTATCTATTTTTCTTTATTTTCTTTATTAACTACTGTGCTTGGTAGCAAAAGCTTCTTATAATTTGAGAAATGATTTTTTGTATGGCAACTGAACAAACACAAAAGTTAGTCACAATCACTCCAAAAGCTGCTGAAAAAATTCAAGAATTCATGGCTGAGGAAGAAGGAAAACCACAGTTCCTTAGAATCTATGTTCAAGGTGGTGGTTGTTCTGGTCTATCATACGGAATGGGCTTTGAAAAAGAAGCTGAAGAAGATGATAGTGTAATGGAAGAAAATGGTGTTAAAGTAATAGTTGATAGTATGAGCATTGATCATCTCAATGGTGCAAACGTTGACTATATTGAAAGCCTAATGGGTTCTGGTTTTAAAATCAATAATCCAAATGTAACAAAATCTTGTTCTTGTGGCTCTTCATTCAGTACTGAATAAGCATATTTTCTATTCTCTCTTTTTCATTTAATTTATCCAAATCGTTTATAAATCTCAAATTATATCTCTGAATATTGAATATTAAGGAGATGAACAATAATTGCCATATACAGGTATTGTCAAGTATCACGTTAAACTGTCATTCGAAGTTGATGGGCTTGTCGAACGAGCAGATATAATCGGAGCTATATTCGGACAAACTGAAGGTCTCTTGGGACCTGAAATGAATCTGAATGAACTCCAGAGGGTATCTAAGGTCGGTCGAATTGAAGTTAATACGTTCAGTACTGAAAATACAACTAAAGGTGATGCATTGTTACCAATGAGTACTGATATTGATACATGTTCATTAATTTCTGCTGCAATTGAGAGTATAGATAAAGTTGGTCCTTTTGATAGTAAATTTAGATTAGATGCAATTGATGACGTTAGAGCAACAAAAAAACAAGATATCTTACAACGTGCTAAAGAAATCAAACAAAAATGGTCTACCAATTCTGTTAGCGAAGGACAAGAAATGCTTGAACAAGTTCATGAGAATAATTCAGATAAAATTACTACATACGGTCCAAAAAAACTCCACTGTAGTACTGGAATATTTGATTCTAAATGGATAATTCTTGTAGAAGGTAGAGCAGATATTATCAATCTTTTACGAGCAGGGTATGATAATGCATTAGCATTTGAAGGTGGTAGAATTGATGAATCTATTAAAGAAATATGTGAAGAAAAAGAAAAGGTTGTAGCATTCACAGATGGTGACAGAGCAGGTGGATTTATTTTAAAAGAATTAAAATCTGTCGTACATATTGATCTTGAATTACGTGCTGATACTGGAATTGAAGTTGAAGAATTAACTCCAAAAAGAGTTGATGAACTTTTGAGTCCTGTCAAAAAACAAATGGAAGAAGAATTATCTGCACCTGAAATTAAAAATGTAGATGATGGCCCTCTTGCAGAATTATGCAAAAATAAATTCTCAGAATTAAATGAATCTCTAGAAGCAATTGCACTTGATTCAAGTGAGGCTGAAGTCTTCAGAGTTGCAATCCCAGAATTAGTTGGAAAAATTAGTGGTCAATCAGGAATAAAATATCTTATCATAGATGGAATAATCACTCAAAGATTAGTTGATGCTGCAAAAGCTGCCGGTGTAGAAAACTTAATTGGTCATAGAACTGCAAAATTATCCGACTCTAATGGTGTATCATTAAAAACATTTAGAGAACTTGGTATAGCATCTAATTAATGACTGATCTTAAAACACAACACCTTCTAACCTTAGCACATATTTTATCCAAAGGCGGGAAACACAATTTTGTTAATATAACTACTACTTCTCTTGGAAAGGAAATAGGCAAATCTCAACAATCTGCATCTCTACATCTAAAAGAATTGGAATTGGGTGGATTTATTGAAAGAATTCAATATGGACGAAAACAATCAATAAAAATTACAAATAAAGGATTTATCGAGTTGTCAACACTTCATAATCTTTTATCAAAATTAATATCAAAATCTCCTAATTCATTATCACTTACAGGTATGATAACCACGGGAATGGGGGAAGGGGCATACTACATGTCGATGAAAGGATATACAAGACAATTCAAATCAAAATTAGGATACGTTCCTTATCCTGGAACATTGAATGTTCAATTAACAGAAAAAAAATTCTCTGAGGCTATTTCACAATTATCAAATTATGAAGGAATAAAGATTAATTCGTTCTCTGATGGTAAACGAACCTTTGGATGGGTAAAATGCTTCAAATCAAAAATTAATAATAAAATTGATTGTGAATTGATCTTGTTGGAACGAACACATCATGATACAACAATTGTTGAATTTATATCAAAAAATAACATACGAAAATCTTTGAAAATTGGAAATAAATCAAATGTTAAAGTTAAAATTTCAATTTTAGGTAATTTCTCTTAAAGACCGTGAATGTCTTTGCCATACTCTTTTTCAATTACTGAACTTGAAGTTTCAGGTCTTGGAGATTCCAATCTGGCCACTTCTACTTCTAAGTTTATCTTTCTACATCCTTCTGTGATGAATTTTTCCTGATGGGTTTGATCGTAACCTAAAGCAATTATTTGTGGTTTTACTAAATCTACTGTTTTGAAAATATCTTCATCATCGCCAATAATACATAGATCAACCATGTTTAACGATGAAACCAACTCTTGTCGTAATTGAGCACTATGAAGTGGTTTTCGTTTTTTCATTTTCACTGCTGTCTTGTCTGTTGCAACTACCACTACTAAAAAATCTCCCATTTTTTTTGCATCATTTAATGTATTAATATGTCCAGGATGAATAATATCAAAAACCCCTCCAGCTAAGACAATTTTTGATTTCCATGAATTTTGCATATCTTCTAGTGTTATCAATTTATTTTCTATCCGTAATCTCAGAGTTTTTGTCCAATTTCAACTCATCGTTATCACATTTTTGGGTCAAAGCCTTTTGCAATACGTAATGCATCAACAAGACCATCTGCATAACCTATGCTTAGTACCGCATATTCTTTTTTCCCTTCTTTAAGAAAATTTTCGGCATCATCAATGTACAATTTTGCATTTATCAAGACATCTTCAAATTCTTTAAGATTTTCATAATGTGGTTTAATTTCTTCTAGTGCCTCTCTTACCATTGGAACATATTTTTCAATCATTTGTTCAGAAATATTCTTCACATCTGTTGAATTATCAGTCGGTTCATCCAAACATTCTGTGACGGTCTTCACTGCATCAGATTCTGTAAAATGTAATCTTCCAGGTATGATTATACTGTGTGGTGCTTCCCCAAACTCGCTTTTAATTAGGTTTGAAATATTCCCTGAAATTATTTGCTGACTATTTTTTCCAATTCTGGACGCAACAATTGCAAAAGTTTCTTTTGAAATGACTTTTCGATTCTGTGTTTTTTCAGCATCTAATAACAGTGATAATGCATCTTTTGGTTCTAAGAAAAATGATTTATCTTCATTATATTCAAGTAAAATCACTGAATGCGTCTTACTCAATAAATTCTCAAAAATTGTATTGTATGGGGTAATCATTGATTTTGGATCATTCATAATGGTTAGCACCTTTCCAATTTTGTAATAGTGTAGTCCTACTTCTCCAATTAATGATGAAACAATTGAGGATGAATGAATTGTTTTTGTCTCTATTCTGTCTCTCATCGCTCGTGTCTTTAACTCAAGATGTGTTGTAGCAATGTATGGATCGCCATATGAAATTAACACGGTATCTTTATTTTTTGCATTTTCTAAAATCTCGTTACCATCTTCAACCACCCATCGTTTTGCAGTTTTAAATTCTCCATCAGAAATCTCTTCTAATTGTTTTTTCTCAGTTTCTGAGATAGGACTAGTAAATGACTCTAAATATACAATCTCTGCATTTTTTATTACATTTAATGTACTATTTGATAATTCTGAAATACCTGAGATACCTAATCCAATAAACCACAGCATTATTTCGTTCTGTCATGTAGTCTTTTTAAATGGTATAGTGATTTTTTTAGAATTTCTATTCCTTTAACAAATTCATCAATTGAAACTTTCTCATCGATTGTATGTGCTTCGTGAGGATCTCCTGGACCATATGTAATTACGGGAATCTTTAGTTGATTGCCTATCACATTCATGTCGCCTGTACCTGTTTTTCTAATCAACATTGGTCTTTTCTTCTCTACATCCAAAACTGACAATGTTAATGCCCTTACTAATGGCGAGTTATGTGCAGCCTCAAATGGTTCTGTTTCATCTATTACTGAATACAAAACTTCAATTTCTCTTTTTGTTGATATGTCATTGACTATTGTGGTGATTTTTTCTTCAATATCATTACAATTCATATCAACTGGAATTCTAATATCTAGTGTTACTACACATTCTATCGGTGTAACATTATGGCTAGTACCTCCACGAATTTCTGTAAGAGTTGCAGTAAGCATCATTCCTTTGCTTTTGTCTTCCTGACCATTCTCTAATTCATTTTTTAATTCTGTTGCCACAGATAATGTTTCTTCTATTGCATTTTTTGCCAACCATGGGGCACTTGCATGGGCACTATCTTTTACATTTACTCTGAGGTTGATTGCTAAGCGACCTTTGTAGGCAATTGTAACTTTTTGAATACTACTTGGTTCTCCAAAAATTGCATAATCTACATTAGGCTTATTTTTTACCAGATTCTTTATCCCTGTTGCATTACCCTCTTCATCAACTGCTCCAACAAATGTTACTGTTCCTTGATTTTCTTCTACACTTGCGGCTGCAAACAGCATTGCAATTAGTGGTGCTTTTGCATCTGATGCGCCTCTACCATGCAGCATGTCTCCTTCCTTTCTTACCTTAATCTTTCCTGGAACGACATCCATATGTCCACATAACATAATTTTTGGTTCACCTGAACCTTTAGTTGCAATCAAATTCCCAACCTCATCTTGATGAATATCTCTAAACCCTAGATCATCACATCGGTCTGCAAGAAAATCAGCTAAAGCCTTTTCACTTAATGATGGAGTATAGATTCGTAATGCTTTTTCCAAAGTTTTGATTGCATATCTGGAAGTTTCTAAATGTTCATCCATTCTATACTAACCCCTTTACATATTCTAACATTAACTTTGGAATATCTACTCCTGTAACTCTAACAACATTTCTAAATTCAGTTGTATTGTTTATCTCATGTACGACCATTCCTTTATCATTACTTTCCATTAGGTCGATTCCTACGATATCTCCAAACACTGAATCCTTTGCTTTAATACATATGTCTTCAAGCTCATTACTAATTTCACATGTTTCTGCTGAGCCGCCTAAATGTGTATTTGTTTTCCAATTGCCATCTCCGGAATTTCTGTATATTGCAGCTGCAACATTATCTCCTATCACAATTACACGAATGTCTCTTGGAGGACGTTGTACAAATTCCTCCAGAAAATGAATATGATGAATTGGATACATTGCTTCTCTTCCTTCTATGATTCCTTCTGCTGCATCCATATCATTCAACTTGGAAACCATTCTTCCCCAACTGCCTACTGTTGGCTTGATAATTTTTGGAAATCCATGTTTCTTCAATGCATCTAATGCAGAATCTTTTGAAAATGCAACTGTTGCATTTGGTGTTGGAACTCCTGCTTTCTGTAACAACATATGTGTAAACAATTTATTTCCAGCAAAGATTCCTGTGTTTAGACAATTTACTACTTTGGCACCTTGACCTTCAAGAGCTGCAGTTGAATGTAAATTTCTATAATAGCTAACACATCTCTGCAACACTGGTCCATCTAAGCAATTTTTTTCATTCAGATCCAAAAACATTTTTTTACAATCTATCATGTCTATTGAAATATTATTTTTTTTTGCAGATTCAATTAGTAATTTTTCTTCAAGACGGATTGTATCGTAAAGGATTGAAATTTTGCCGGTCACTGTCCCCAATCCTCTCCGACTGTTTGAGCTGGTTTTAACTCAAAACCTTCGGATGCCTTGCTAAGTTCAAAACTTGCGCCGCAATCTGGACAGGTGACAATTTCGCCTTCTACTGCATCGTCTGGAATACCTATGTTCGCATCACATTCGGGACAACTTGTCATTTTTACCTATTTTCCCTCTCTTTTTTCATCCTTAATTATTTTCCGTTCAAGGCGGTCTTCTAGTGGAATTTCTAAAACATCTCCCATTCTAAGATTTTTTAACCCTGCTGCAACGCTCTTTGCAGTCTCAGGATCTTTCTTTATTCCTAATAATGACATAAGATAACTTGCCCCTGTTTTACCTGCTAATTCTCCAAATACTATTTTTCTTCTATTTCCGACTACTCTTGGTGGAATTGGTTCATAGGCGGCTGGATTATTGAGAATTGCTGCTAAATGAGTTCCTGCTTTATGCTTGTATGCTGATGATCCAACAATTGGTTTTGAATCATATGGTTGAATTGTTGTATACTGTTCTATGAGTCTTGAAAGATCTGCTAGCATATCTAATCTAAAATCATTTTGAGATTTGAAAAGATATGTTAATGCAACTGCCACTTCTGCTAGTGCTGGTATGCCTGTTCTTTCACCAATCCCATCAATTGTGGTATGAATTTGATCAACTCCTGCATCACATGCTGAAAATGCATTTGCTAACGCAAATCCAATATCATTATGTACGTGAACATCAAGTGGTGTTTCTATTTCAGAACGTACTCTCTTAACAAAATTGTACATTCCAATTGGTCTCATTATTCCAACTGTATCTGGTAAACTAATTCTATCAACTCCTGCCTCTTCAATTGATTTACATAATTCTAAAAGAAATTCTGGTTCTGCTCTGCTACCATCCTCTACTGTAAATCTAATTTTTAGTCCATGATCTTTTGCATAACTTACTGTATCAACTGCACGTTCTAATGCTTCCTCTCTAGTAATTCGTAATTTATCTTTTAGATGAATATCTGATATTCCTAGATATGCTGCTACCCATTTTGCATCACATGATAATGATGTATCGATATCTTGTCTTAATGCTCTTCCATGTGAAACGATATCTGCTCTTAATCCTTGTTGAATGATTGTTTTTGTAGCTTCTTTATGATCTGGTGATACGACAGGTGAAATTTCAATCTGATCAACCCCAAAATAATCAAGCATCCATGCTATCTGAATTCTCTGTTTATTTGTAAACGAAACTCCTGGATGCTGTTCACCTTCTCGTAGTGTTGAGTCTAACACTCGAATTTTCTTTGGAGTTTTCTCATACGCATTGTATATGTCTGCATAGTGATTCGGATCATTCATTACTAATTTCGTTGCAATTAATGATTAATATAAACATAATCGTACTATATTCGCATATATTCATTCATTTCTCATCTAATTTAGTAAAAATTTAAAAAATCGTATCGATTATCGTTTATCTGATTGTTCGTAGAATAATTACTGTGTTTGTGTCAATTACACCTGAAATCTTTCTTAGTTCATCAATTGCTGCATTAATTTCAGTTATACTTGGGGCTTTTATGATCACACTGATATCATATTGTCCTGTAATTTCATAAACTGTTTTCACAGCATTCAATTTTGTTAATCTAGATGAAACTTTTGATGTGTCTGTAGTCGAGTCAACGGATATCAATACAATTGCACTTGTAGAATTTATTTCTCCCATCTCAATTGTGAATCTTTCAATCACTTTACTATCAACCAAATTCTTTACTCTTCTACGTACTGCTGATTCTGATAATTTTAGTTTCTTTCCAATCTCGACAAATGATTCTCTTGAATCATTTCTCAAATATTCTAAAATCTTCTCATCAATTTTATCCTTGAGCATTTCTTCTCTTCTCCTCATTAGTAAATAACTCATCTAGTATTTCTAAAGATCTTTTTACATCTCCCTCTGTTATGACTAGAGGAGGAAGTAATCTTAGAATATTTCTTCCAGAATATAGTAAAAGTAATCCCTTTTCGATACCTTCCATTAGTATATCTTTCACTTCAAATTTTAATTCTACTCCTATCATCAATCCTTTACCACGAACCTCTCTAATTACTGAATGTTTTTCTTTTAATTGGTCTAATCCTTGCCTGAATAATTTTCCCATGTTTGCTGAATTTTCCACAAGTTTGTCTTGTGTTAAAGCTTGTATTGTTGCAGTTCCTGCTGCACATGATAATGGATTTCCACCAAATGTTGATGAATGTTCACCTTTTGAAATACAATCTAAAATATCTGGTTTAACTAATGTTGCACCCATTGGTACTCCTCCTGCAATTCCTTTTGCTAAACATAGTATGTCTGGCGCTGTATCCCAATGTTGATGTGCCCACATTTTTCCAGTACGTCCTAATCCTGCCTGTATCTCATCAAAAATTAATAAAATTCCTTTTTCATCACATAATTTTCTGACATCTTGCAAAAATCCATCTGGGGCAACATGAATTCCACTCTCTCCTTGAATAGGTTCTAAAATTACAAATGCAGTTTGATCATTAACTACTTGACGAAGCTTTTCAATATCTCCAAAAGGAGAAAATGATACTTTTTCCACTAGCGGTTTGAATGCCTTTCTATATTTTGGATTAAATGTAATTGAAAGTGCACCTAATGTTTTTCCATGGTACGACCCATTCATTGCAACCATCTCTGGTTTTCCTGTAAATTTACGTGCAAATTTCATCCCAGCTTCAACTGCTTCTGCACCACTATTGTTTAGATGAACTTGTGACAAATTTTTTGGTGCAACTTTGAAAAGATTTTCTAAAAACTCTTCACGAGTTTTGTTGTAAAGTGAACTATGAACTGTAATAATTTTTTCGAGTTGTGCTTTTAATGCATTGGTAACTCTTTCATTTTGATGTCCTAGTAATGCGACTCCATATCCTCCCATACAGTCAATATACTCTTTACCGTTGGTATCCCATACATGTGCACCTAAGCCTCTTTCTACTGTAACTGGAAATCTTTGGTAAAGATTTCCAAGAAATTTATCTTCACTCATTTAGTTATCACCGTACAATTGTTATGTTCTATTGCTGATGAGATTGGATTTTCTTTTTGTCCATTTGCAATTAGCGCTTCTGTAACTCCCATTTCAAGTGCTTCTGTTGCAGCAAGAATCTTTTTTTCCATACCAAATCCAATTTTTGGCATTATTTCTTTTGCTTCTTCTAAGGATAATGTCTTAACCAATTTATCTTCCATGAGCAATCCATCTACATTTGTAATAAATAACACCTTATCAGCTTTAACATGTCCTGCTACATTAGCTGCTGCCCTGTCTCCGTCAACATTTAGAAATTCAGATTCTTCACTTATTGCGATTGGAGAAATCACTGGGGTGTAGCCTTTATCCATAATAGTTTTAATTAAATCTGAATTTACATTTGAAATTTTTCCAGTATATCCGCCATCAATGACTTGTTTTCTTCCCTTTTCATTCATAATCATTAACTTTTTCTTTCTATTGGCTTCAATTGTTTTTCCGTCCATGCCTGATAGTCCAACTGCATTGATTCCATTTTTTTGTAACATTTGAACAATTGTTTTATTTATTCTTCCTGACATTACCATTGTAAAAATCTCAGAAGTTTCTTTGTCTGTATATCGACTCTTTATTCCACTAGGTGATACAACAAATTTAGGTTCTTTGCCCAATTGTTCTGTAACTTTTGTTACCTCTTTACCTCCACCATGTACTAGTATTACTCCCTCTTGGTCTACAACTTTTTTGATATCATTTATTGTTGATGGATGTAGATTATCTACTACACTCCCACCAATCTTTATTGTAATCATCTATTATACTGGTGTTAGTGGGGAATACATAATTCCTTCGAACTCATCAAATCCTGCCATAACATTCATGTTTTGAACTGCAGAACCTGCTGCACCTTTCATCAAGTTATCTGATGCCGATAGAGCAACTAATCTATTGTTGTCTCTGTCTAGATCAAATCCGATATCGCAGAAATTTGAACCAACTAAGAATTTTGGATCTGGGAATTTATGTAAACCATCTTTATCTCTAATCAATCTGATAAATCGTTCTTCACTATATTCTGCTCTGTATATTTTCCAGAGTTCTTTTTCATCAATATCTTTTTTAAGGAATGTATGGTTTGTACATAAAATTCCTCGAACTACATCCACTGCATGAGGACTCATGGATACTTTGATCTTTCTTCCTGCTGTTTGACTTAATTCCTGTTCAATTTCTCCTGTATGTCTATGCTTTGCTGGTTTGTATGGTCTGATAACTCCTGCACGCATTGCATGTGCTGTTCCTGCACCTGCACCTGCACCTGAAGACCCAATTTTTGAATCAACAACAATGTGCTCTTCATCAATTAAATTATTTTTGATTAGTGGATTTAATGCAAGCATAGAAGTTACTGCCATACATCCTGGACATGAAACTAACTGTGATTTTTTAATTTCTTCTCTATGCAATTCAGGTACTCCAAATACTGATTTTTCTAAATAATCTGGATGTGGGTGTTCCCATCCATACCATTTTCCATAGTCTTCTGGGTTATGCAAACGATAATCTGCACTCAAATCTATAATTTTCATTCCTCTGTCATACAATGCTTTTACGATTTCAGTTGCGGTACCATGTGGGACTGCGGTGAAAACTATATCACATGCATCACTCATTTTTTCATAGTCTAATTCTGAAAATTTTAAATCAGTAAATCCTCTAAGACTAGGTTGAGCTTTATGTAGAAATTTTCCTACATGTTGTCTTGATGTTACCATTGAAACTTCAACTTTAGGATGGCTTAGAAGTAATCTAAGAACTTCTCCTCCAACATATCCTGAGGCTCCAACAATCCCTACTTTCATAATCTATTCCTAAAAAAGCATAATTTAACAGTAATTGCCATTATTACTTGATATTTCGAACTGCATAGTCGATCATCTCTTTTGGAATGTTTTTCTTTGAGACTTTTACCAATCCCTTAAACTCCACCGTATTATTTACCTCGTGTACAACTAAGCCTCTTTTTTTGTCTTCCATCAAGTCAATTCCTAGAATTCCTCCACCTACTGCTTTTGATGTTTTTTCACACAAATCTTCAATTTCTTTTGTAATTTCACAAAGTTCTGGGTCTGCTCCTAGCGCAATATTTGTTTTAAAACCTCCAGATGATTTTCTATACATTGCTGATATGGCTTGATCACCAACAGTGATAACTCGAATATCTCGTGGTGGACGATCAATCATCTCTTGTAAATAATAAATTCTATCCTGTGGTCCATCTGTCACTTGTCTGTTTTCAATTACAGCTTCTGCTGTATCTTTATCTTTAACTGGCATGACACTTCTTCCCCAACTTCCAATTATTGGTTTTATGACTAGTGGATATCCAACGTTTTCAAAATTTTCTAATGCTGCTTCTGCTGAAAAAGAAAAGTATGTCTTTGGAGTAGGAATGTTATTTTTCTTTAACAACATTGATGTTATCATTTTATTTCCACAGGTGTTTGCAACATCAAATTTGTTAATCACTGGTATGTCCATGAATTCTAAACATGCTGTGAAATGTAATCCACGGTAATAACTTACACAACGTTCTAAGACTACATCTCCAAATTGATAGCTTTCAGGTTTACTGTCTGTGTTAAAACTAGTAATCTTTGCATCGATCATAGAGGTTTCATAACCAAGTTCTTCTGCATTTTTTTGCAGTAGTTTTTCCTCAGTTCTTAATCTATCAAATACTATGCAAATTTTCTGCAATTACTCTCCCCAGTCTTCGCCTACTGTTTCTGCTTCTTTCAATTCAATATTGGAATCTTCTTTCTTTGAGATTTCATAGTCTGCACCACAATCTCCACAAGAAACAATTTCACCTACAGCGGCATCCTCTGGGATATTCATATTTGCATCACATTCTGGACAATTCATATTTTTTTTTGCACCAATCTCTAGAATTTATTAGCTTCTGTTGACTGCATTCCCCACAATTCGACGAATCCTTTTGCTAATTTCTGATCAAATGTAGAATTTTTTCCGTAAGTGGCTATATCGTGACTATACAGGGAATATTTTGATTCCCTTCCAACTACTCTGACATTTCCTTTGTGTAGTTTTAGTTTTACAGTTCCTGTCACACGTTTTTGAGCCTGTTCTATGAACTCATCCAATTCTTTTCTCAATGGGTCATCCCATAAACCTGAATAAACTAACCATGCCCATTCATCATCAACTAATGTCTTGAATTTTGTTTCATGTTTTGTATGTACCATTTTTTCAAGATCTGAATGTGCTTCAATTAGACAAATTGCAGCTGGTGTTTCATAGACTTCTCGAGATTTTATTCCAACCACTCTATCTTCAATATGATCAACTATCCCTACTCCGTTGGAACCTGCTTTTTTATTGATATATTCCACTAATTTCACTGGGGGTAATTTCTTACCATCTACTTCAATTGGAATTCCTTTACTAAATTTGATCTTCAAATAGGTAGGCTTATCAGGTAAATTCTTTGTTTTAATCCAAATAAATGCATCATCCGGTGGTTCATTGAATGGATTTTCTAAAACTCCACCTTCAATTGCTCTTCCCCATAAATTTTGATCAATACTAAATTTTTTTGCAACATCATCTATCTCAATTCCATGTTTTTTTGCAAACTTTAATTCTGTCTCGCGGTCTAGGTTCATATCACGAATTGGTGCAATGATTGGAAGATTAGATCCTGCCCTTAACGTATTATCAAAACGTACTTGATCATTTCCTTTACCTGAACAACCATGTGCTAATGATGAAACTTTTTCTTTTTTTGCAACATCGAGTACTTTATGTGCAATCAATGGTCTTGCTAGTGCAGTTGCAAGGCAATATTTCTTTTGATATAATGCATTAGCCTTAATTGCCGGAAAGATATAATCTGTAACAAATTCTTTTTTTGCATCGATATTGTAATGTTTCTTAACTCCAAGTTTTTTTGCTTTCCTTGCAATTTTATTATTATCATCTCCTTGACCCACGTCAACTGTTACTGTAATTACATCCATGTTGTGCATGTCTTGCATATATTTTACAACTACTGATGTATCCAGTCCTCCTGAAAATGCAAGTATTGATTTTTGTTTCATAATGCAACTGTTTGAATGTATGTGGGCATTTATCTTTTATGATAAACTTTTTTGGGCTCAAGATTCTATTTAGAAAATGAATAGCTATAGCTAAAATTCGATGGCTATTTAACTTTCAGGTATAACGCTGTTTTATGAAAATCCCATATTTGGTCGGTATTGTAATTGCGATTGTTGGAATTATCGCTCTCATAGGCCTGACTCAAGATTCTACTGATGACTCTCAAAACAAAATACGTGTAGCCTTTTTCCCAAGTATTGTTCATGCAGTTCCAATTATAGGAATGGAAACTCAAACTTTTGCAGATAATTTACATGATGACTTAGACATAGAAATCAAAATATTTGATAGTGGTCCTCAAGTAATTGAATCAATTTTTTCAAATTCTGTTGACATTGCATATGTTGGACCTGGTCCTGTAATCAATGGTTTTTTGAAGTCTGATGGTAATGACTTGAAAATTCTTGCAGGTGCAGCAAATGGTGGGGCAAGTTTTGTAATACAAAAAAACTCTGGACTGGAATCAATTGAAAATTATTCTGGAAAGAGAGTTGCAGCTCCTCAAATTAGTAACACACAAGATGTGTCCCTTCGCCATTATCTTGCAGAAAATGGTTTAATTCCTGCTGAAAAGGGAGGTGATGTATTTGTCTTGAATATTGCAAATCCTGACATTTACACACTTTTTGCAAAGGGTGACATTGATGGTGCATGGGTTCCTGAACCTTGGGCAACTATGTTAGTTGAGGAATTGGATGGAGTTCGTTTATTTGATGAAAATCAATTCTGGCCAGACAATCAATTTTCATCTGTATTGCTAATCGGAAGATCAGATTACATTGAAAAAAATCCTGAAATAATTAAAAAATGGATAAACGCAAATGAAAAAACTGTCCAATGGATAAATGATCATCCTGATGAGTCCAAAAAACTTTACAACGAATTTTTGAAAAGCTATATGGGACGAACGTTACCTGAAAATATTGTGGAAAAATCATTCTCGAACATAATAATTACATCTGAACCATTAGAAAATTCGGTGTACACATTTGCTGAACGTGCTGATGTACTTGGATATCTTGGACGTGATGGGTATACCCTTGATGGAATCTTCTATCATGAAAATATATCAGTGACATCAAATGAGGAAAATCACGATGGGTAAAATAGAAGCAAAAAATATTGTAAAATATTTTCAGCATGATGGTAAACCTCTCAAAGCAATTGGTGGCGTAAATCTAACTGTTAATGATGGGGAGTTTGTTTGTATCGTTGGCCCATCTGGATGTGGAAAATCAACATTTCTTAGAATTTTGGCAGGATTGGAAAAACCAGATGAAGGAGAAATATTACTTGATGGAAAAAAACTTGTTAACACTGGACCCGACAGAATAATGGTATTCCAAGAAGGTGCATTATTTCCATGGTTAACTGTAGAAGATAATGTTGAATATGGTTTAAAAGTTGCAGGCATACCTGAGAATGAGCGTCATGATATATCCAAAAGATATCTTGACATGATGCAATTATCTCAATTTGCAAATTCATACACGTATCAACTTTCTACAGGAATGAAACAACGTGTCGCTATTGCACGTGCATTAGTTATGGATCCTGATGTATTACTAATGGATGAGCCATTTGCTGCACTTGATTCTCAGACTCGAGATTTACTATTAGTTGAAATGCAAATGATTTGGCAGAAAACAAAAAAGACCATAATATTTGTAACACATAATGTACCTGAGGCGGCTGTGCTTGGTTCGCGTGTTGCAGTATTTAGTCATAGACCATCTGTTGTAAAAAAATCACTTGACATTGATTACAAACGACCTCGTGTTGCGGAAGATGAAAATCTGTCGCAATTTGAAAAAGAGATTCTTGCTGCATTAAGACATCAGGGGCCAAAGTAAAGGTGATTATTTGATGAAACCAAATCTCTTAGGTAAAAAAATCGCATTTTATGTGCTAATTGTTGTAGTTTGGCAAGGAATTGACTCTGCAGAAATTTGGCCTGATAACATATTTCCTTCTCCTATAGATGTTGGAGAAGATCTACTATATGGAATATCTGATGGAAGTTTATTTTATGGAATTGCAACTAGCATGTGGCGTTTGGTAATTGGATTGGCAATTGCAATCAGTGGTGGAATGTTACTTGGAATTTTCATGGCTCGTGTTGAAACTGTTAATCAAACAATTGGCTCACTTGTACTAGGATTACAATCTATTCCTTCAGTGGCATGGGTTCCTCTTGCAATCTTGTGGTTTGGTTTGTCTGATTATGGAATAATCTTTGTTACTGCAATTGGTGCAATCTTTGCAGTCACAATTAACACGTACACTGGAGTAAAAAATATTGATCCATCATTCATCGAGGCTGCAAGAAATATGGGTGCTAAAGGTAGTCAATTAGTTACAACAATTCTAATACCTGCTGCATTTCCATACATGATTACTGGATTCAAGCAGGGTTGGGCATTTGCATGGAGAGGTGTAATTGGGGCTGAACTTCTTTTTTCATTTTTAGGTTTGGGATTCTTGCTAAATGTTGGAAGACAACTAAATGATGTATCACAAGTGATTGCAATGATGCTTGTTATAATGGGAATTGGAATCTTAATTGATGGTTTTATCTTCAAAAAATTAGAAGATAAAGTTATGACTAAATGGGGACTTCGTTAGGTTTCTCTGATTTCATCTTACTTGAAATTATAAATGCAAATAGTGTGACTATAATTGAAAAATACATCACCATTGTATAGTCTGTATAATATGCAATAGCACCTGCTATCACTGGTCCGATAACTGTAGAAATTGCAAGTGTAGAACTAAAGATTGCTGTTGATGTTGATCTTGGATTATTTTCCATTAAATGGAAATTTCCTCCAATAAACAAAAATGCCCATGAGCATCCAACTATTGCCATAAATGGCCATGCCATCCACCAGTCTGTAATTAATGCTAATCCCACAAATACTATGACTGTCATGCCAATTCCAATTTTGTATTTTGTGATATTTTGTATTTGAATTCTTTTTGACATTAAATTCATTACAAGAAATGCTGTTAGTGTATTTGCTACATATACGATTGAGACTTGATATAATTCTGCTCCAAAATATTCCATCAACATAATTGGTAATATTGTCCATGCTGCAGCCGCTCCTACATGCCGAATTAATAATGATGAAAACAGAAACTTATTTTTTACAATTATTTTCTTAATAATTCCTTTACCGATAATTTTTTCTGTTTGTAATTTTGGTAATTTCAAAGAAATTAAGAAACCTATGATGAAAAATCCACTACTAATTACAAAAATTAATCTTTCATCATTTGCAAACCCTGCTGCAACTATACCTGCAAGCCATCCTAAAGCATGAAATGATATGAGAGATGCTACTTTTGATTTACCTTTTCCAGCCTCATATGCATATGCTAACATTGGTGGGATCATAATGCCTGATGATATCCCTGCACCTATTCTTGCTATCAGTAGATATGTTGTATTGTCTGCAAAATAGTGTAAACCAAACGTTAGTGCGCATAAAACGAAACCTACTCTTATGAAAAGTAATCTTTTTGCTTTTCTATCTGACATACGCCCAAAATATGTTTCAGTTAAAATTTGTGCAAATGCAAATGCTGCAACAATTATGCCAATCTCAAAAACAGACTCTGCAACTCCGCTTGCAATGATTGGCATAAATACAAAAGTAATTGCTATTCCAGAATGTTGGAAAAATGTTGTTCCTCTTACTAAATTATTTAGATTATCTTTCTTTAACACATTTTCTTTATTTCATTACCTAATTTGAAGCAGGCAGTCAAATCACTCATGATTTGTTATCTTGTCTGTAATCTGCTTGAGCATTCTAGCTGATGCTCCCCAAATTATATTATTCTCAAAAGTGAGAACGTACATCTCATGAATTGAGTTATGTTCCGGATCTGAATCATTTGTTAGAGTTTGTAAGAATGAAACTAAAGGAATCTTTAGAAATTCTTCAACTTCTGAATTTGGTGTTAACTCATTGATTTCATCTATTATGCAAATAAATGGTAAAATTGTAAATCCCGAATTCAATGTTGTAACTGGTTTTAATTGACCAATGATCTGTTTTCTAGCTATAGTAATTCCTGTCTCTTCTTTTGTTTCTCTAATTGCAGTGTCTAATAGGTCGTCATCTTCCTTAGAAATTTTACCACCTGGAAACGCAATTTCTCCACCATGATAATTCATTGTAATTGGTTTTTTTATCATCAAAATTTTTGGAGAACTCTCAAAAATTATTATTAAGACTGAAGATAATTTTGTTTTCTCATTTTTAGATAAAATTGGGCTAATCTCTGATGTTAGAGAATTTTTAATCTGTTCTAAATTCACATTTTTGTATAAAACAAATTACTAAATGAGTTTGTCTTTTTTGAAATAATTACAATTCCAATAATTGTACCTGCTAGTACCATTATGGCCATTTGACCAAATTCTGGTACAACATAACTACCAAAAATCTCTATTTTTTCCGCCCCCTTCTTAAATGGGATTGTTATTGTCAACCCCTTATCAAAACCAAACTCGTCTGTTATGTAGACTGTTTCTGTTTCTTGATTAAACAATCCTGGTTCTGAATGAATCTGAGCTATGAATTCTCCATTATCAAATGGTCTAACAAGAAAATCATTAATTTTTAACAGTAATTTCCCATCTTCAAACGAGTTGATATTCAAAATTAGTGATGCTTTCTTGGGTTTTGCTATGATATCTATCAGCTCCCCTCCTTCAATCTCATAATAAATTAAATTCGTTAAATCAATCTTGTCAGGTACAGTTGCCGTTCCATCATTTTCCTTGAAACCTGAAATTTTCACATTTCCTTGAAATGCTTCTGGCACTTCAAAATAGAGATGCCAATTTCCCATCTCATCTATACTTTGTAATGTTTCAACAGATTCTGTAAACTTAACTTTAGGATCTTTTGAACTAGCTCCTTTTACCATTTTCTCTCCATTTAATGTGACATCATATTTTTCATCGATTGAATTTGTAGGAAATTCAAAACTTCCTACAACAGGAAGTGGAAATCCATTTAATGAATACATGCTTAATTCACTTCCATCATCTGAAAATTCTGCATCAGTGAACCATGCATTTGCAGTATATCTGAAAGTGAACGTGTCATCATTTTGTTTTACTGTAAGAGGCATTATTGCATCATCTCCAAATGAAAAACAACTATAGTAATCTACATTATGTGCAATATTGGGAGATGGCATCAATTTAAAATCAAAAACTTCTCCGGGCTTCATACTTTCATAGATATCTGATGATGCAATGTCGATTATGACATCATCTTTATCTTTGATTAATGCATAAATTCTAAATTTTTCAAAAATATCTTCTCCTCCATTTCTGATTTTTCCAATTAAACTTCCATTATCTAAAATTTGTAAACTATCATCATAAATTATGTATCCGCCTGTAAATGATTCAACAGTTTTCTCATATGTTATGGATGGTTCAAGTAAAATTGGATTTTCACTTTTTACTTCTGGAATCTGAACTTTCATTGGTAGCATATTTTCTGGCATGATTGCTGCAAGTTTGTATTCTTTTACAATTAGTTCATTTGAATCCTGAACTGAAATTTTTACTGTTGGTACTATTGGAAAATACTCTTTATTTTTAATTCCAGCAAAAATTGTGTATGTTCCATTCTCATCAAAAAATCCAATTAATTCATGTTCTGGAATGTATACTTCTCCATACATCCCCGCATCTGCTATTACTGGATAAAACATTGAAAAAACTCCCAATGCAATTATGGTAATTACTAATTCTTTCATAATCCACATATTCTAAATTTAGATAAAAACCTAATCAGTAAATTACTAAACATAGAGAAGTTTTAATCAAGTGTATAGTCATCTCACATATGACAATTAGATATGAAATTAATCCGCCAAAAACATCGGATCCTCCCTCACGAATAGAGTTGTTAGACACTAGAATTGAACAAATTAGTAACTTTTGTGATGGAATTCATGTTACTGATTCAGTGTTAGGAATTGAACGAATTTCTCCATTAATCATTGGTGCAGAGATTAAACAAAAATATCCAAAACTTAACGTAACAATTAGTTTACGAGTAATTGATAAAACAATTCCACAAATAACTGATTTTGTTGATGCCGCTATTCATGCAAATCTAGATGGAATTCTAGTCTTAATGGGTGATCCTTCACCTGACAATGATTACAAATCTGGAGTTATTCCAAGTTTTGCAGTTAGTTCTTTGATCAAAGATGGTTTTGATAAAAAGATTACTTTCTATCTTTCCCTACCGAGTAAACCTAACTTTGAAAAAATCTCTAAGAAAGTAAACTCTACTCCAAATGGTTTTGTAACACAGGTAATACATGATGTGTCTCAAGTCAAAAGAATTAATGACTATCTAAATCCAAAAAACTTTAAAATTATTCCATGTCTACTATTCCCTTCCACAAAAAATTCACGTTCTGCAGAATTTCTTAAACTTGATTGGTCAAATTATAAAAATGATTTCTCATCTTTTGTTCTTGAAATTGAGAGTATTACTGGTGATGTTTTACTAACATCCCCAAATGATTTTAAAGGAGCGTTAGATTTCTTAACACGATTACAAAATTGAGCGAAGAAACATTTGCCGACGCATTGGAACATAGAATCCTCCTTTTTGATGGAGCAATGGGAACAGAAATTCAAAGATATGATCCAAAATCTGAAGATTTCCCAGATGGCAAAGATGGATTTAATGATGGATTGTCTATAACTAAACCTGATTGGATCAAGGAAATTCATAGAAAATATTTACTTGCTGGTGCAGATTGTATTGAAACTAATACCTTTGGTTCAAATAAAATTAAACTTGATGAATATGGTTTTGGTTCACAAACTGTTGAACTAAATCAAAAAAATGCAGAACTTGCAAGAAGTGTTTGTGATGAGTTTACTGATAGGAAAAGATTTGTTGTAGGTTCTATGGGTCCTACTGGTTATCTTCCTAGTTCTAATGATGCTGATCTTGGTCAGATTCCTTTATCTGAAATAAGAGAAGCTTTTGAATTACAAGCTGAGGGATTAATCAAAGGAACTGTAGATGCATTACTAATTGAAACTAGTCAGGATATACTTGAAGTAAAATTGGCAGTTGAGGCATGTCATATAGCAATGGAAAAAACTGGAAAAAAAGTGACATTAATTTCGAATGTTACTTTGGATCAATATGGAAAGATGCTTCTTGGAACAAATGTCCAATCTGCATATACCACCGTCTCTGACATGGGAATTGACATTTTTGGTCTCAACTGTTCTACGGGTCCAATTGAAATGGAACCAAGTATACAATGGCTAAATGATCAAAAACACAAACCGTTACTGATAGTTCCAAATGCAGGAATGCCAGAAAATGTCGGTGGTCAAGCAGTATACAAAATGTCACCTGAAAAAATGGCATCCACACTTAATTCATTCATTGAAGAATATCCACAAATCAACATAATTGGCGGTTGCTGTGGAACAAATCCTGAGCACATTGCACAATTAAGAAAAACTATTGACCAACAAAAGAAAGATTGATGAGATAAGTATTTACAAAATTTCATTTAAAAATATTCATGTTAAAGCCCAGAGTTAGCTCTTCAATAAAATCAGTTGATCTAAAACAAGAAGTGGGGCCTCTCATAATTGGAGAGAGATTAAACACTCAGGGTTCAAAAAAAGCAAAACAGCTTGTTCTAAATGATGACTTTGATGGATTAGTTGATCTTGCAAGAAATCAAGTTGAAGATGGTGCTCATTGCATAGATGTCTGCGTAGCAACAACTGAGCGTTCAGATGAAAAGGAGTTCATACTCAAATTAGTAAAAAGTTTGAGTCTGGAGATAGATGCTCCTCTTGTAATTGATTCAACAGATCCTGAAGTAATTGAATCTGCAATTGAACAAATTCCTGGAAAGCCAATTATCAATTCAATTAATTTAGAAGGTGATGGGAGTCGATTCAAAGCATTAGCACCATTAATGGCAAAATATGGGGTTCCTGCTATTGCATTATGTATTGGTCCTGAAGGAATGGCAAAAACTCCAACTCAAAAAGTTGAAACTGCAGAATTATTATACAAATCTGGAAAAAAATATGGTCTACGCGCAGATCAGTTCATCTTTGATGTCTTAACTTTCACACTTGCAACTGGTGAGGATGAATTTCTTGATGCTGGAAAAAATACTTTGGAAGGAATTAAACTTGTTAAAGAAAGATTCCCAAATTCATTTACCACTCTGGGTTTGAGTAACATTAGTTTTGGGTTGACTCCACAAACACGACGTGTTCTGAACTCTGTATTCCTATATCATGCAGTTCAAGCTGGTCTTGATAGTGCTATTGTCAATGCACGAGAAATAACACCTTATACTGAAATTGATGAAAAAGAAAGAAAACTTGTAGAAGATTTAATTTTTAATACACACTCAAACGCATTATCTGATCTAATTTCTCACTTTGAAAATATTAGTCAGGATTCTATATCGCAAAAAAAGAAAGTTGATGTTGATCCATCCTGGTCTGCTGGTAAACGTTCAAACTTTAGAATAATTAATCGTCTTAAAGATGGAATTCAAAATGATGTGGTCTCTGCTATTGCTGAAAAACTACCTGACCAGAACTTAGTAATAGATAATGATGGAATTTTATCAATTAATGCTAGTAAGGAAATTACCCATCAAGGTGCTATTCAAACATTGAATGAGGATCTTTTACCTGCGATGAAAATTGTTGGTGACAAATTTGGTGCAGGAGAATTAATTCTTCCATTTGTACTAAAATCTGCAGAATGCATGAAGGCTGCAGTTAAAGAGTTAGAAAAATATCTTTTAAAAGAAGAAGGAACCAGTAAGGGAATTCTGGTTTTAGGAACAGTTTATGGTGATGTACATGATATTGGGAAAAATTTGGTAAAAACAATTTTTGAGAATAATGGTTACACTGTACATGATCTAGGTAAACAAGTACCACTCCAAAAATTTGTTGAAAAAATCAAAGAAGTAAAACCTGATGCGGTTGGTTTATCTGCCCTGTTGGTATCTACATCCAAACAAATGCAATTTTTTGTTGAACATGCAAGAAAAACTGATGTCAACATTCCAGTATTATGTGGGGGTGCTGCAATAAACAGCAATTACATTAATCGAATTGCAAAACAAGATGGAATCTATGAGTCTGGAATATTTTATTGTGGAACTATGTTTGATGGTCTTAAAACAATGGACAAGTTAGTATCTGAAGAAAAGGATGAGTTTATCACTAATTGGAAAGAAAAAATATCCAAATGGGAAGAAAGTAAAGTAAAACAAATTGCATCTGAGGATCTCCCTAGAAGTAATGTAAAACCTATTTCTCCTCCAACTCCTCCAAAACTTAATGAAGTTATAAGACTAAAATCTGAAGACTTTGATCTAAATGAAATCTGGAATCATCTAAACAAAAAATCACTCTTCAAGTTATCGTGGGGTATCAAAGGAAACTCAAAAACTGATACAATTGATGATCCTGAAAAACTTCTTGATGAATGGAAAAAACGTGTGATAGATGATAATCTCTTTGAACCACAAGCAGTGTATGGATATTTTTCATGCCATAATCGTAATAATAAATTAGTTGTAGATGGGCTAGATGGTCAAAATGTAATTTTTGATTTTCCTCGTTCATCTAAAACCAAACATCTATGTTTAACAGATTACTTTGGTGATGATGATATTGTTGCATTCCAATCTGTAACTGTTGGTACAAAAGCTGCTGAATTAATTGAAAAATGGGATAAAGAGGACAAGTATACTGATGCATATTATTTGCACGGTCTTGCTGTTGAAACAGCCGAAGCAATGGCAGAATGGATTAATCAAAAAATTAAAACTGAATTAGCATTATCTGGTAACGGTGGTTTAAGATACAGTTGGGGATATCCAAGTTGCCCTGATACTACCCAACAACATTTAGTATGGAAATTAATTCATGGGGAAAAATCTGGAATGGAGCTGACAGAATCTGGACAAATCATTCCTGAACAATCAACTGCAGCAATAGTTGTCCATCATCCTGAAGCAGAATATTTTGTTTTATAGCACAAAATCACGCTTGATTTAAAAAGAGGAAAATTGGTTTCAAACTTCATGGGAGCTAGAAAGACATCTGCAAGAAAAATCAGATTGATCAAGAAAACAAAACAAGCATCTGCTGTACCAGCATGGGTTATTCTAAAAACCAAACGTTCAGTCAGAACCAATCCAAAGGCTAGAGCATGGCGTAGAACTGATGTGGAGGTTGGATAGTTGTCTCAAGAACTTGAACGTGTATACACAATTCCTCTAGGAAAAGTCCTTCTTTCTCAAAGTCAACATAGAGCTGTTAGAGCAATTAACATGATTCGTGAATTTGCCCGAAAACATATGAAAACACAAGAAATTAAGATTGATGAAGAAGTTGCACATTTGATTTGGTCTAAAGGTGTAAGAAGTCCTCCACGCAAAATTCGTGTTAAACTAACAAAGACTGATGATGGCTACATTTTAGTTACTAATTATGAAGATGACGTAGAATCCACTGAAAAAGATTCAAAGAAATCTCCTGAGATTGAACAAAAAGTTGAACCTCAGATAGATGATGCTGATGCAATTGAAGTGACTGAAGAAACTCTCAAAGCCGAAACTGTTGAAGCAGAAAAGCCAAAAGCTAAAGAATCAAAACCTAAAGCAGAAAAGCCAAAAGCTAAAGAATCAAAACCTAAAGCAGAAAAGCCAAAAGCTAAAGAATCAAAACCTAAAGCAGAAAAGCCAAAAGCTAAAGAATCAAAACCTAAAGCAGAAAAGCCAAAAGCTAAAGAATAAAAAACTATTTACTCTATTTGTGTTAAATCTAATTCACAGTTAAAACTAGTTTCTGGTTCATCCCAGTCTAATGTTTTGTCTTTTGAAATCATTCCCAATGGATCATACTTTTCAAAACGTGTCTCACCTTCAACTGCACTTAGTAAAACTACATTAGTATTATTTGATGTTGACATGTCTACTTGTGAATTATTCTGATCAAAAATTCCGCCAAGTATGTTTGAAATTGAGTTTATTACTCCAACTGGAATCTTATTTGCTCCATAAACATACAACATTGAACGTTTGATACTGTTTGGTGGTGCATCTTCATATAACATTCTAATTGAATCTTTTACTGAATCTTCCATATTTTCTGCATTACGCGATGTTGACATGATATTGGTATCATCTGTTAGTGATGATGATTTGATTGATGTGGCAAGGCATTTGATTGCGTTGTTTGTCACATCATAACATTTTTCTGCAGTCAGATCTGGGTTACTGTCCAAAACTGCATCATTGTCAATGATTATTGTGGAATCTGAATTCATTCTTAATCTTTTCAATGAAATTCCAGACTGGAAAATTCTATCTTTTTCAAATTTGAAAGGCATTATTGCAAATGATAGGAGATTTTTATTTTGTTCTTTACAAATCGAAGAAACAACTGGTGCTAATGCAGCTCCTGATTTTCCAGCAAGATTTGCCATGATTATGACAGTTTCATATGGGCTCATGTGTTCAGCAATTTTTTCACTTTGTTCCATGGCACAACCTCTAATCAATTGAACCGATGGGTTGATGATTGATTTTGTGGAAATATGAATTGAATTGTGCTCTGAAATGTCTTTTTTATCTTGACTAATTTTTAATGAATCTGCGCCTAGGGTCTCTCTTATTTCTGAGGCTAATCTGATTCCTGCACCTCCTAGTCCTATTACTAATACAGGCTCTTTTACTTCAAAAGTCATGTACAGTATCGCAATTTCTGATAAAAAACTCTTTACTTAGTTTTGATTATAATTCCGATCTAAAATTCTTGAGTCCTTTTACTTGACTATTTTTCCAATTAGGCTATGAACTGTGGCATCTGTAATCTCAACTGTTCTAATGTCTCCAATCTTTGGCTCTTCATCTACGAATATTGGCTTATACGCAAAATTTCTGCCTCTCTTCTGATTCTCAAACTCTTCATCAAAAACTACTTCTCCTTCCCATCCAATCCATTTCTCATTATTCTCTTTTGAGATTTTACAAATCAATTCATAAGCAATCTTGCTTCTTCTCTTTACCTCTGAAACATCAATTTGTGCCATTTCTGCTGCATCTGTTCCTGGTCTTGGACTGTATCGTGATAAATTACCAATATCTGGCCGTGTCTCTTTTAATAATTCCATCGTCATCTGAAAATCTACTTCTGTTTCAGTTGGAAATCCCACTATGATGTCAGTCGAAATCGTAAACTTACCAAATTTCTCTCTAAATTGTTGAGTTACATCTCGGAAAGTCTCTACTGTATGTCCTCTTTTCATATCATTTAGAACTTTATCACTTCCACTCTGAACTGGAACATGTAAAAATTTGAAGACCTTACTACTTTCAAATGATTTTAACAATCCATCGCGAATTCTTGGCATATACATTGGATTCATCATTCCTACTCTCATGAAGAATTTTTCAGGAATTTGTGATACTGTATTAACTAATTCTGGTAAATCTGAGTTAATATCAAAACCATAACATCCATTGTCTGTTGATGTGAGCCATATCTCACAACAACCATCTGACAATTCTGTTTTTACCTGCCTCACAATGTCTCCTATCCTATAACTTTGTAAATCACCTTTTGATATTTTTGTCTGGCAAAATGTACATTCGCTCATACATCCACTTGCAATTTCAACAATTCCAACTGCTGGATTGAGACGAATTTTTGGCAATCCTACCTTTGATATATCTGAATCTTCTAATGCGATAGTTTTCTTACCGTTAAGTGTCGATTGGATAACTTGTAATGTTTTACCAATTGAATTTGGACCTAATAGACTGGCATTTTCAGCAAATTTTTCCACTTTGGTTTGTTCTGCTTTTGGTAGGCATCCTGCAACAACAAGTGGTTTTGAACTTGAATCCATAATTCTACGAATCATCTTATCTGCTGTAGCATCCTTTACAGAACACGTCACGATAACATTTAGATCTGAATCATCTGCATCTTCTGCCAAAGTATGTCCTCCATTAACAATCAAACCTGAAATCATTTCGGAGTCTGAATAACTGGCAGAGCAACCGTAAGCCTCCACCCAAATTTTTGCCATCTTAACCTAGCAATACATTGACTTCTTTATCTGTCATCAATTTCTTTGAAATCACCAATTCCCTAATTGTCTTTCCAGTCTTGAGTGATTCTTTGAATAAATCTGCAGATTTTAGATACCCAATCTTTGGTGTAAGTAGTGTCACTATTACTGGACTATTCTCAATATTTTCTCTAAGTCTTATTTGATTTGCAGTTAAACCCTCAATAAGATTTGCAGAAAATATTGGCAAAAAGTTTGTTAGCATATCTGTGGAATCTAATACTGCCTTTAACATTCCTGGCAACATTACATTTAATTCAAATTGTCCTGCTTGAGCTGCAAATGAGACTGTTGTATCATTTCCTATCACACTAAAACAAATCATATTCATACATTCAGCTAAAGATGGATTTATTTTTCCAGGCATTATGGATGATCCTGCATGTACAGCTGGTATTCCAAGTTCTGCTAATCCTGCAATAGGTCCTGATGCCATTAATCTAATATCGTTTGCAACCTTGCCTAATTCTATTGCAAAATTTTTCAATGCAGATGATGCATTTGCAACCGGAAATTTACTTTGTAATGCATATTGCATATCCTTCTGTGGCTTGAGTGATAATTTTGATACTTTACTTAATTCTATAATTGCTATTTTTCTATATCCTCTTGGAGTGTTTGCACCTGTACCAACTGCTGTACCACCTAATGCAACCTGTTCCAATTCTTTTTGTGATGATATGATTTGATTTCTTGCATTAGTCAATGAAGTTGCATATGCTGCAAATTCACTTCCGAGTGTAACTGGGAGTGCATCCATCAAATGTGTGCGCCCAAGTTTTTTGTATTTAGAAAATTGTTTTGCTTTTTTATTAATTGATTTTATTAATTTATCAATTGCAGGAAGCATTTCTCCAAATGAAAATAATATTGCCATATGCATTGCAGTAGGATATGTATCATTACTTGATTGTGACATATTCACATGATCATTTGGATGAAGAAACTGATACTGTCCCTGTTTCTTACCTAAACCTTTCAATGCAACATTTGTAATCACTTCGTTAGAATTCATGTTAAATGCGGTTCCTGCACCTGAATTGATCATATCTACCACAAATTGATCGATATATTTTCCTGCAAGAATCTTATCACAGGCTCTGACAATTGCGGTTCCTTGTTTTCTGTTAATTGCCTTTGTCTTCATATTTGCAACTGCTGCTGAACGTTTTATCATAACAAATGACTTTATCAAATTTCGATGAGATAGATTTCCTGTCACATTGTATTGTTTGACTGCCCTTCCTGTAAATGGACCATAATAAGCATCAATAGGTATCTTGACTGGACCCAGAGAATCTTTGTCCGTTCTATACTTCAATAATATAGTAAATACTCCCATGAATAAAAATTGAATTTAATCAAAAACATCACAAAAATATGTCATATTTTCTGATCTAAAATTAAATAGTAGATATGACAAAAACGAGAATATTTTATATAGTCTAGTTCAAGCATCGAAGAACATGAATAGACGTATTAGTACTATTATGACCGTAGCTGCAATCGCAGTTATGGGAGGCGCACTATTCGGAAGTTCTTTTACCAGTCCACAAATTGGCGGTACTGCACTCGAAGTGAATGCAGACCCACTTGCAAAAGTAGCCAGTATGGGCGGATTAGAACTAGTAATGCCTGAAGCTTATGCATCAGGCCCATGTTCAGACCTATTAGATTCAGGTCGACCTGTAGTCAACTTTGACGTAACTGGTGAAAGTGTAACACTTCCATCATTGTCTGGTGATTACAGTGCAATGACTTTTAGTGGACAAATCCCAGGACCAACACTAAGAGTTACACAAGGTGACGTTGTACACATGACATTGACAATTCCAGCTGATGAGGCAACTCAACACGGAAACGATATGCATGCATCACAAATGTCAGCTGTACCTTACATGGGCGCAGTAAACATCGGTGAAACCGGTGAATACTGCTTTATTGCAGAAGTCCCAGGTGTTTTCAAATATCACTGCTCTGGTGTTAATGTAGCAGCAATGGACCAACACGTACTATCTGGTATGTATGGTATCACCATTGTTGACCCACTCGATGGTTACAAAAGACTAATGGTGGACAAAACAGCACTACAAGGCGGTGAAGTTGTAAAGGACAAACAATTCTATGATGCAGACGCACTAGAGTTCACACTACAGTACAACCAACTCTATCTTACCGATGGCAATTATGACATGGGAAAGATGATGAGTCACTCAACATCTCAAACTGTTGTTAATGGACAAGCATTTAGTTATGTTCCAAACGAAATTCATAACTTGCTAATGTTCGGTGATACTGGAAAGAACATCTTTGTTGCACAACCATGGAATTCTATGGACTTAAAACAACATCAGTCACAATTACTCTTTGTGCCAACTGATACCCACGTTCGTATATTTGTTGAAAATCAAGGTAACGAACCAGTATACTGGCACATGGTAGGTGAAATTGTTGACAGAGTAACACAAGCAAACAGAGTTCAAGCACAAGGTACTGAAACATGGTTACTTGGTGGTTCACAAAATATGATCGTAGATATGGTCTTTGATGAACCTGGCGTTTACGTCGCAGTCAACCATGATTATGCAGCTATCTATAGTGGTGCAGCATCTGTATTTGTAGCAGGTTTACCATTAGACCCAATTAATGAAACTGCAACCGCACTTGGCGTAGTTCAAGGTGCAGTTGATGCAGGTTCTTATGCCGGTGTCCTAGGTAATCCTCACGATTCAGTTCCACCAGCAGGAGCAGACTCTATGTCTCATCCAGCATTGAACGTACATTGTATGTGTACCGATGATGTTGCAAACGCAGCAATTGAAAACGGCGCTTTACCACTATGGGAAGTAATCCCAGCTGTATTAGCAGCTGCAGGATAAACTACCATTTTTCTTCTTTTTATTTTTAATTTCTAAACATAATCCAGATCCTAGTTCCTACAAAAATCCCTACTGCGGCTACTATACACACAATTGGGATAATTTGAATAAAATCAAGTCCTAATACCATGTCTCTTAGCTACATTTAGATAATTTTAGTAATTCCTGCCTCTCAAAATGATTATATTAAATGAATTCTGGCTTTTTGCATGAGTATGAATCAATCAGTTTTGATATGTGATCAAGTTAATCCTATCTTAAATGAGATTTTAGAAAAAAATGGTTTACAAATTACATATGAACCAGAGATTACTCCTGAGCAAATTGAGGAAAAAATTGGAAACTTTGAAGTTGTGATAGTCAGAAGTAGAACAAAAATTACTAAAGAGATGATTGAAAAGGCTGACAAATGTAAAATCATAGCTAGAGTTGGTGTTGGTTTAGATAATATTGATCAGGTATCTGCCAAAGAAAAAAATATTCGTGTAATTAATGCTGTTGAAGGTGCAATGAATGCAGTTGGAGAATTGGTTATTGGTTTAATGTTATCATTGGCAAGAGAAATCCCACGAGCTGATAGAGAAGTAAGAAATGGAAACTGGATTAAAAAAGAATTGATGGGAACTGAATTACGTGGAAAATATTTGGGAATTGTTGGATTAGGAAATATTGGAAAAAGATTAGGACGACTTGCTAAAGCATTAAACATGAATATTATTGGATATGATGTTGTACCAATAGACGAAGAATTTTCAAAAGAGGTAGGCTTGATGAAAGCAGATCTTGGAACTCTTCTTGCAAGTTCTGATTATATTTCATTACATGTTCCATTATTGGATAGCACAAAACATTTGATAAATGCTGAAAAAATGGATACAATGAAAAACACTTCTCGTATAATCAACACTTCACGTGGAGGTGTAATTGATGAAGATGCACTATACGAATATCTAAAGGATGGAAAACTTGGTGGTGCGGCATTAGATGTATTTGAGGTTGAGCCAGCCACTTCGAACAAACTGGCAAGCCTACCAAACTTCATTTCTACGCCTCACATGGGCGCTCAGACAAAAGAAGCTCAGTCTTTAGCTGCAAATGTTATAGCAGAAAAGATAATACAAATCCTTAGAGGCGTTATCTAGGATTGAAACTAAATATTGCATATGTCACTGTACTTGCTGCTGCAATAATGATTCCATCGGCATTTGCTGACACTGTCTCAACTGACATTGATTCTGTTAGTTATGATATTGAGTATACTGGAAATAATGTAGTTTTAAAATCTGCCACTGCTGATCTTGATTTTATATCCCTAATCTTTGAAACAGAAGTTACTGGTTCTGAAGGCGATGTATCTATTACTCTTCAACGAGATTTTTTTGATGCAAAGATTGGATATTCTGATGACGATTTCTTTATCTTATCTGATGGTGATGAAATTGAATTTGAGGAAACAAAAGATGATACCTCGAGAACTTTATCTTTTTCACTTTCAACAGGAACTGAAGAGATAGAAATCATTGGTACTATTCTTGCAAATAATTCATTTCTGATAGAACAAGAACAACAAGCTGAAAATTCTGCAGCACAAGCACAAGCTGATGCAGATGCCGCAGCACAAGCACAAGCAGATGCAGCAGCACAAGCACAAGCTGATGCAGATGCCGCAGCACAAGCACAAGCAGACGCAGATGCAAAAAATGCTGAAGAAGAAAAACTTGAAAAACTAATGAACTCATGTGGTGACGGAACAGTTTTTGAAAATGGTGAGTGTGTATTATCTAATATGGAAAAAAATGCAAAGAATGTTAATCATGGCTCTCTTATTTACTCAGTTGTAATTGGATTGATGATTGGTATTACTATCACACTAATCTTGTGGGGAATTGGAAAGAAAAGTCATAAATCTTTATCTGACGATGGTTCTTGATTAAATGATTCTTGATTGATTGGAATTATAATTATTTTTTCATTAATCAAATACTGTAACGATTCTCCATATTCTGTATCTAGAATTTGATTATTGGCCCACCAGAATGTTGTAATTTTAAACCATTCTGGAATTTGTAATTCTTGACCAATAATTGGATTAAAAATTATTTTTTCATCAATTAAAAATTGAATTGCATTTGCATACTCTCTATCCGGCATTTGTCCGCTAGTCCATAATTTTGATAAATCTTTCACCCAATACGGAATTCCAATACTTCCATCATCCACAATTGTAAATTCTGTATTCGATATTGCTCCTGAATACTGTAATTCTAATTCATATTTGCCTTCATTCCATATCACACTATCAAATCCAAATGGTGCAATCACTCTTGATTCTTCCTGAGATATTGGCATTGTTAATAATCGACTTTTATTTCCACTTGTGTCTGTGATGAAAATTACCGCATCTTCTCCAGTAACTTCCGACACCATGATTTTGTAATCTAATTTCTCACCAAAATTGTAGCTAGATGATGTGAGTATTATCTCCACATCTGGTGTATATTGAGCAAAAGCATTACCTGAAAAAATTACTCCTATCCCAACTAATATTGCAAGATAATATTTCATATTTTCACAAAATCTCTGTATAATATAATGAATTTCCTTTCTAAATTCTCATAGGATTATTAAGGGGATTTTTTTTTATGAATCTAATGACACTAAGTCAAGATGATGTTTGGCACAAAATGTGGAAGGAAAACTCTCCAGAATTAAGAAATCGTGCAATTGTATGGAGAAAAGAAGATGCAGTTACACGTATTGAGAGACCTAGCAGACTTCTTCGTGCAAGAAGACTTGGGTATAAAGCAAAACAAGGCATAATTGTAATTCGAATGAGAGTTGGTTCTGGTGGAATGAGACGCCAAAGACCACGTGGTGGTAGGCGTCCAAAACATTTGGGTGTAACTAGAATAAAGCAAGATGATGATATGAAAACTGTAGCAAATAGACGTGTACTTGAAAGATATCCAAATATGAAACTTTTAGGTTCTTATTTCTTATACAAAGATGGCAAACATTATTGGTATGAGGTAATTCTAGCAGATCCATCACATCCAAGAATTATAAAAGATAAAGAAATGCGAAAACGAGTAATTTCTGCTGCTGCATGATAAAACTACTATTAATTATTTTAATACTAATATCTGGATCTGTATCTGTTGTTGATGCAGTCCCACTTTCAGATATGACTGGGCTGAAATACACATTTCCTGTAAAAACTGATGAGCGTTCATTTACTATCGAAACTACTGGAAATCTACAGGTCTCAAATCTTGATTTTGATAAAAATGACAAATCCCTCACGCTAGACATAACTACTTCAATTGAAAATAATATCTTAGAAGTAGTTATCCCATCATCCCTGATTAGCGGTGATTTCAGATTTTATTTAGATGATACTGAATTATTTCCAAAATTTAGTAAAGGAAAAAATTCGATATTTGTAACAATTGAATTCTCTGCACCAGCTGGTAATTATGAAATCAAATTGCAAGGCACAACATATCTGGACATATTTGACATATCTGAGAAAATTGATTATAAAATATCTAATGGGCTAGTTGATAAGATAGAATCAAATCCTTCTACAAATTCATTGATCTTCTCATTAACTGATACTGAAGATGCTGGACAATTATCAGTAAAATTATCTGATGATGTAATCACACCTTTTGAAAATAATGAATTTATGATATTTGTAGATGGGATTAATTCAGATTATTTAATAAAAGATGATATACTGAATATAAAATTTAATTCAAATGACAATATGATTACAATAATTGGAACATATGTCATTCCTGAATTTTATGAAATTGCACCACTAGTTCTTGCAACTTCTTTTATTGGTTTGATAGTTCTAAGAAAATACAAAAAATTATTCATTTAATAATTTTTCAATCATAGATTCCAAATTTGCTGTCTGACCAAATGAGACATCACGTAATATTCCTTTTCTATCCACTAAAATCGTAGATGGGGTTCCTTGTAATGAGTACATCTCAAATGTCTCTGCTGAATATTCTTTTGATTTGAAATATTCTTTTACTCTGGAAAAAATCTGTTCTTTGTAATCATCTGGTTGTGAGTCAAAATCTGGAAGCTGATTTTTGATAAATGCAGTCATTTTTTCTTTGGTTGGCTCTCCTGCTTTTACTAATGAGTCCATTGCAACTGGATATGGAATTTTATATGATAATTTTCCTTCATCAAGTTGACCATATTGAGATAATGCTTGTTTTGTATCTCCAACAACTTCTCCTGTTGTAAGAAGCATTTCCAAGTTTTCTAGCGTATTTTTATCATAATCTTCAAATGCTGTTGCTACGCCCATGACAGTTAATCCATCTCCTTTGAATTTTTGATAAATGTTAATTATTTCTGGAATTGAATGCATAAAACATCCTGGGCAATTTACTTGGAACACTTCAACTAATTTGACATTATCTCCTTCTTTGTCAAAATTTGTATCCATTCCTTGAACCCATTTTCCTAGTTTGAGATTTGGTGCTTTTTCTCCAATTACTGCCATAAATTTTGTAATTTTGTTTTCTATTAAAAAACATAACGACCATTTCAAAAAAAGGAAATAAAAAGGACTGTAAAAAAACTACAACATGGATGTAGTGCCCCAATCTAGAATTGATCTCTTTGCAGAGATGGAATCTCATTATGAAAAACAAGATACTGAATATTTTGTCAAATTATTAGATGATGATGATTATGTTGTAAGGTGTAGGGCAACTTGTATTTTGGTAGATTTAGGTGGTGAGGATAAAGTTCAGCATGTAGCCAAAGTTCTAAAACATGATTCTAATGAACTTGTTAGACATGAGGCTGCATTTTCACTAGGTCAAATGGGGTACAGCAGTGGAATTGAACCACTAGAAGATGCAACTGCAAATGATCCTAGCATGTTTGTTAGACATGAGGCAGCAGTTGCACTAGGTGTGGTTGGTTCTAGAGGCGAACCAAAAGTCTTAGAAGATGCACTAAATGATCCTGAAGAATCTGTAAGACATTCTGCAGTAGTTGCATTATCAAATTTGGAATTCATGAAAACATTGTGTAAAAATGAAAAGTTTGGAAAACTTACTGGTGGCTAAAGCAAACTAACTACTGTTCCATCAATAGCTGATTCAAACTTGTAAATATTTTCTACAGAAGAGTCTTCAAAAATTTCTGCATCATGTGAAATAATGATAAACTGCATTGAAGCATTTTCACCTTTGATGTTTGCTAACTGTGATAATACTTCAACAAGTGCTTTTCTACGTTCACTGTCTAGATGTGTTGTAGGCTCGTCTAATATCATGAAATTAAGATTTGAAGAACCTAATAGGTGAGCCATTCCTAGTCTTAACGATAATGCGATGCTTACTTGTTCTCCACCACTAAGTGATTCTAATTCTAACATCGTTGATCTAGCATAGCATGTGATATTCACATCTCTTGTTTTCTGTGAAAGTGAGATTCTTTGAATTTTTGTATTTAACTTTTCTAAATATTCTGATGATTTTTCTGAAATTATCTCCAATGCCCATGAACGTAGGCTTTTTGCAACTGGTCCATCTATACTGTAAACATTTTTTTGTATATTTTCTAACACTATAACATATTTTCTTACTTTATGTAACTCATCTAATGAAATCTTATTTTTTTCAAGTTGTTTTTGGGCATTTTCTATTCTATTAGATACTGCACCGAATTCTTGATCAATTTCTCGTAATCGTTGACGATTATTTGCAAGTTCACTTTTCTTTGCTAAGAATTGTTCTTGATTAAATCCACTTGTAGTTTTTTCAATCTGCAAAATTTTCTCATACTTCATTTTTGCATGTGCATCAATTGTAGATGCCTCTAAAAGTTGTCCTGAATTAATTGTAATTGGTATTTCCTTGATTTTCTTTATTTTCTCTTTAACGGTTTCTGCAATTAGTTCTAGTTCTGCTTCATTTGAAATGTTATGTGTTTTTAATTTAACATCTGCATTTTCTGCCTTTCTTAATTTATCCTTTCTTTCTTGAATTAAATTTTCTATTTCTGATTTTCTCTCTTCAAGTTGAATTAGCTTCTCACCTAGTGTTTTAATCTCTTCTTCAACATGCTCTTTTTGAAATAATGGATTCAGATGATCCACTTTAGAATCACAGACTGGACATTTGCCATCTCTTAATTCTAATCTGTTGGCAAATTCACTTTGTTCTTCAAAACGAATCTTCTTTTTTCTATATTCGTCCACTTCTTTCATTATTGCAGATAATTCTAAATGAAGTTTTGAAATTTCAATCTCTATCTCTTCTTTTTCACTAGCAATTGAAAAACAGTCTTTGCATTCGTTAACTTTTCTTTCTTCTTCCATAACCTCTTTTTGAATTTTTTTTATTACATCTTTTACATATGATACTAATTCCTCTTTTTGATTTTCTAATTCTACTATCTGTGACTCTTTCATACTATCTTTTTCAATTTCTTGTTCAATTTGTGATATCTCTGTCTCTGTGGTCTTTTTCTCTTGTTCTAACTCACCTATCTTTGGTTTTGAATTTAAAATCTCATTTTCAAATTCACTCATTTTATTTTCTAGTAACTCAATTTGCGTATCGTCGAAACCATTTTTGTTCTGTATGTCTTTTCTAAATTCTTTTAGAACTTCTTTCATTGATTCTACTGCAACATCTAATCTATCTATACCAATTATTGTATTCAATAATTCTTTGAATTCTTTTGGTTTTGCTTTTATGATTGAATTAAGTTCTCCTTGCTGAACTATTGATGCAATTTTTAATTTTTCAAAATTCATTCCTAAAACTTTCTCTACTTCATTAGTCATGGATTCTCCAAACTGTTTTCTTTCTCCTTCTGCAATTGGCAAATAGTCACCTCCATTTTTTTCTAAAAATTGTGCAGTTAGTGTCCCTTTTGCATCGATTTGTCTAACGGTTCTGTATTTTTTCCCGTTTGCAGAAAATTCAACTTTAACTAATGCTTTGTTTGCTCCTCTTCGTATCAAACTCTTGTTATTCTTTCGCATATGTGAGCCAAACAATGAAAATGTAATTGCATCAATTATACTTGATTTACCTGCTCCATTCTGACCAACAAATACTGTTGCGTCATTGTTAAATTCTAACTTTGTGTCATGATGTGCTAGAAAATCTATTAACTCAATATTATGAATCATTTTCTTCCTCCAAAAAATTACTAAAATTTTCTATAACCACTTGTGTTGCACTATCTACTTGTCTTGTTGATAATAATGGTAATAATTCATTTATTGCAATATGGGCTAATTTTTCTGATTTCAAAGCATTTACTGCAAGTTTGAATAACTCTTGATCAATTTGTGCTGGTCTGTTTAACAATACGGATGATTCGTCATCCTCTTTAGATAATTCCCATGAAAAATGCAATGATTTTGAGGCTAAATCTGTAAATTTACTCTCTATAACATCTCGTTCTAAATTGTCTCCTTTGATCTTTATTTTTATTATTGGTTTTTTTTCTAATTTTGAAATTTTTTCATTTAATTCCTGAATTTGTGAATCTATTTTTTCAAATTCCATTTTTTCTAAAATTTGTAATCTTGTATCAAGTTTCTTCCATTCCGATTTTGCATCAGTTCCTGAAATATCAACTTCAAAAAATCCTTTTTCTACATCTCCTTGATTTGATATCATGTCTGTAGAACCTGAATATACTAGAGGTCCTTTTAGATGCTCATACTGTTTAAGAAATTTATCGTGAAGGTGACCCATTGCATAATATGTAAAATTCTTTGGAAGATCTGTAGAATTAACTTCTCCTGCAAATTTGTTTACTTCGGTAATCCCTTGATGCAGTACCAAAATTTTATGACCTGCATGTTTATTGGCTAAGGATTCTACATGTGAAAATTTTCCTTCCAACCCTGTCATTTCATTTTTTCTTATCTTATCAAAACCTACAATCATTACATCTTTGTAATATACAGGCTCTCCTCTTCCAACATATTTTGAAAATTCTAGATTATGATACACATATGGAATTGGAGTAGAACGAATTCTACTAATATCATGTTCACCTAAAACAAAAAATGATTCAATTTTATTTTGTTTTAACTTCTTTAACGCATTTGCCATTTGTAAAATTGCAGTTCCACTTGGATTTGGAGTATGAAAAATATCGCCTGCAAATATTACAAAATCAACTTTGTCTTGTATCGAAATATCAATTGCCTGATTAAATGAATCATAAATGTCCTGTTCTCTTTCTTCTAATCCGTATTGGATTAATCCAAGATGTGTGTCTGATATGTGTGAGAATTTCATCTTAATCTAATAACAGGTCTTTTTGAACTGTTCCTTGGACCTGTCCATTGTTTTCATCCTCGAATCTTTTTGCAATTGTCCATTGATCAACTGCATTCTGGTCTGAACCAATCACCTTACCTTTCATCTCATCAATGTGAATTATTGCAGGTAAATTGACCCATTGGCCTACCAATACTGCATCTCCAACATTGAGTGATGTTAATTGAG
>Ga0206678_10000066_pt1 | contig 59609 bp, 61 predicted proteins | sample M180m12015metaG_FD_155453 | JGI IMG/M metagenome (GOLD analysis project Ga0206678, IMG submission 155453) | Ammonia-oxidizing marine archaeal communities from Monterey Bay, California, United States - M1 80m 12015 | ecosystem: Environmental > Aquatic > Marine > Intertidal zone | place: USA... | reverse complement strand
AAGTGCTGCTGATAAAGGTCGAATCCATCCTGAATGGCATTGTTATCAATGCGTGTGGTCATTCGTGCTGACTTCGTGAGCTCTTTGCCATCTAAACCATGACGGTTAGACATACGGTCTATCTGCCTAGGGACGTTATAGGCGTTTTTACCTTTGCCGCCGAGGATATAGATTCCCAGCTCATGGGCTTTAGGGTTGATGTGCGGCTTCAAAGAACCTAGCACTGTGGCGGTCACACCTGAACTGTTCCAATGCATGCCCATCATAGCACCCAGTGCCTGAAACCAGTTGGGGTCAGACATCCGGGTCAGTACTTCTGACTTACCGTAGTTATAGATAATGGACTCTACGATTGCATTGCCCATATTTCCCATACGTTCCGTCAGGAAGTTGGGTACTTTTCCGAAATGCAGTGGCATTCCTATTGAACCTGAACTAATCATTTTACATACTCCGTTCGATTAAAGTATGGCAAGTGTAAACTGACACTTTACAAGTGTCAACTGTAAATTGACGGTTTAAGTTTCAAAGGTAGGTGGGTACGGTTTTGGAGGTATTTGTTGAAACAATCGCGAATAAGAACGACCTAGTTGAGTCGCTAGCTATGAGCTCTACATTGGCTGAACGGTGGATTTTTTTAGGTCTGACATCAATTGGACATCATGTTGATTAAAGGTAAAGAACGAATGATAGAACACATGAAGGGTTTCAAAAATCACATAGTCCCCGACTGAGATGAGTGGGCACGCCTCTTTAACAGGTGTCTGCTCTGTATTGTAAGAACAGTTCATTATGTATGAGCCGTATTCCGCGACATTTAGATCTAGTTCTGTATATCCAGCTATAGGCACAAATAGTGTTGGCCGCATTGAAATATCTAAAGCGCCAACATCGCTAAATTTGATAGCAGAGCCGCTTATGGAGGTGACTACCGACAATTTGTAGCGATATTTATATCCATAGGCGTGTGACAGGGTCGAGATTAATAGCCCTATTAGTAGAATTGAAGTTACGATCCATTCTTTCCAATACATCAAAAAAGCCCTTATGTTTTACATTTTCAATGGACAGTAATTCGACCGATGAATTTGAACATTGTTCTATACACAACTTGAATGATCGTCTCTTTGGTAAGACCTAGCTGATGTAGTCTTACAATCATGGCCTGATTAGATACATTACTAAACCCACCAGCAGTCATGACTCTTCTGGCAACAGCCTTCATAGCCTTACCTGAGTACTGTCGCCGAGGTATCCTGAGGCTGCTATAGAGCCGCCTGATGCATTCTTCAGGCATTAACAACGCACCTGCGAAGTGGTCTGCCTGACGCTCCTCAATGGGCTTGTTAGCGTCCTCACGGCATACCATACGCGCACTATCGGAAGCTTCGAATACAGCCTTATGAAGGACGTGATGGCCCACCTCATGAGCAAGTGTGAACGAGTACCTGCCTTCGTGTGCCTCTGCCACAGCGTTGATTATGATCTTTTTTTGGTCGAAGATGATCCCGCCTAGAACCAAAGGGCTAGCAAAGACACCTTCATCAGAAATTTCAATGTCGTAGCCTAGATAATGTTCTGCGATAGCCTCTATGGGAATAGGTAATGACAAGGACATATTGCGGCTAGCAAAGTAGCTTTCTAGAAGCCGCTTAGCCTGCTCCTCAATCTCACAGTGGGTTAGGTTATCAAACTGCATAGCGCCTAATCTTTATCTGACAACTTCTTAGCAAAAGCTTCCATCTCAGCCCACTGGGCTTCTGTCAAATTACTCGCTGACCTAAGGAATGATGGAATAGCTGCAGGGCTAGACTGAATAACACCCACGACCTCAGGGTCGACTTGTCCTGCTAAGTGCATCAACTCATCGACATCGGTGCTTAAGGCTTTAGAAATGGCCACTACCACTTCCGCACTGGGCTTAGCGATACCCTTCTCAATATTCGAAATATGCTGGCCAGTTTTACTAATGAGGCGGCCTAACTCGCGAACACCAACTCCCTTGTCTGCTCTAATGGCCTTGAGGCGTGATGCGAATGTGTGATCTGCTGTCATGTGATTAAAGAATCCGTAAACTGTAAATTGACACTATGGTATCAATATCTTTAGACAATCGCCACTTTGCATTAGACAGCCTCACCCAACCCTCATTTTAACAATCTGTATACTCACTTCGTGAATCACGACTAGTTTCCTAGACACCTTTTTAGTTAGAGTCAGCTAAGGTCAGTTGGGCAGGGTGGATGCCATCAAGTATGTCGGCCTGAATACCCGTCACCAGAAGGCGTACATGCTCCGCTAAATGCTTTCTTATCAAACTATCTACTGTGTGTGGGTTTATTTCCGAAAATATAATAAGGTAAACAGCTCCCTAGCTTTTCGGCTAGAGAGCCTTGATTAGATCCTTAGGTTTTGTACTTTGATAGCTGCTTCCCGTTCTTCGTCACGGAAACGAAGAGCTGCGTCTTCTGCGGTTTCCATGATGGCATCGGCTGTGTTGATCGCACGATCGAGCAGGCCTATTAGTTTTAAAGTGGAGTTCCAGAACTTGGCGGTTACTGAACGCATAATGATTGCTCCTAGTAGATTAAGTAGGGGGGATCCCATTCCATAAGCGCCAGCTTTAACCCCCCGGGGGGGTGGTTAAAATTGAAGACGCCTCTAAGCATAGTAATAGGTCCGTACTAATTTTATAAAAATCCGCAAAACCTGTGTTTGGTTGTTTTTTCTATAGATCAAAAACCATTATTAGTGTGCTGTATAAATTTGGTTGACCACAACAGGTGGCTGGCTGGGTTTTATGCACGTAAGTAGATAAGCTATTTCTCAAGACGCTCCGCATTAGACTATCGGGTGTATATCGCCATTTTTAGGAAATTAAGGTGGTTAGAGTATAGGTTCTTATCGTTTTTGCTAGAATGTTGTTACCTTATCGGTTTCAAGGGTTTCTGCACGGTGCTGAGTGATTGTAAATAATTTAGTGTCTGTTGCTGATGAACTGTATAAGCTCAAACTACTCAGGGGATAGTGGGGGAATTTAAGAGTATGAAGACTTACTGCTCAAGGACCGACTCCTGCGTTAGATTAGTCTAGGTGAGTATCTGGTGCAGATAGAATCCCTGTTGTTGAGTTAAAGCATCAGAGGGTTAGTTTCCCAGTTTCCCCCTACCCTAGGGTAGGGGGAAACTGGGAAACAGGGCTTACTGGTTCAGTTCATAAAAAGCTTTGTTTTTTGGGCCTCTAGATTCAGTTAGTCTGGGTTCTCCAGCGCTTGGATCTGAAAGTGCTTTAAGATAGTCTCTGATTTTGTTCTTGCCAAACGTATCACGTAGCTGGGTGCGCACCAGGGCCGTTAACTCTGTTTGGGTTCTGGGCCCTTCCGACAGTATGCAGAGAATAGTATCAACTAGTTTTGGATCTAGATGATCTGAAGCAGGTTGCTTATTATCTCTAGGCCAGGAATGCCTATAATTCTTTCTGCGTGGGACATCGGTGTTCTCCATTAAATTGATCGTCGCAAAATCATTTTAATGAATGCCGGTGTCCCCCGTTAATGATGTAGAGCCTTCTTTTGTCAAATCCCAACCAGGTATTTCATTCTCCTGTCGTGCAGATTACTAGCTGCTCGTGCTCGTTAATACCCTGTAAATCAGTCTTTAACTCTTGTGTGCATCGATCTTCGCTAACGTTAATTCGCCTTAGCTTAGGTTCCTGAATAAGTGCAGGGTGTTGCTGAAAGATGTTGTCATTGATGGAGAGTCCAAGATTGGGCATTTTTACCAATTCTATAAATTCAATTACATCTTCTACAGAGCTTAATTGGTGGGTATAACCTTGTGTTAGAGGTTCTAGAAGCACCTGAATACCGTGCTCTTGGGCGGCTTGGCAGGCATGGATGACATAACGTATGAGCTGTTGTTTTGCTTCTGATTGTTCGTGATCCCACTGTAAAAAACGGCTCGGCCAATTATCAAGGCAGACAAATTGACCACCCATGTCAGCAATGGTTTGTAACGCCTTTTTGGTATACGAAGCCCAGATAAAATTATTAAACCCAGACCTTGTGATACTCACCTCTTTAGGTAATAAGCCGGTAAAACTCGGTATCGATATGCTGTTGTCCTGCAATAGGGTAAGGCAAAGCTCTTGCTCTAATAGTGGCAGTTGTAAAAACTGGGAAATATCCATTTCACCTTGAGCATCGTTTTGCTTAGCCAAGGTCAAAAGTTGCTTAGTGTTGCGCACAGGCTTGCACCAGATAATTGTCATCATCATTTACCTCATGTTGGTGTGGTGGTGGAGCGCATCAAGCGCCAAAAGATAACTGTTTTTGCCAAGCCCACCGATCACACCCCAACAGACAGAAGCTAAAACAGATTCATGACGAAATTCCTCCCGCCCATGTACATTAGAAATAAACACTTCTACACAGGGCAGCATGCAAGAACCAATAGCACTGCGAAGGGAATAGCTGTAATGAGCCAAGGCACCGGCGTTGATTATTATGCCGGCATAGGTTTTGGTTGCCTCTTGTATGGCATCAATCAGATCACCTTCGTGATTAAACTGTAAACAATCAATGGCTTCGCCAAGGTCAGCAGCACGTTGTTGCAGATGGGTGTGAATATTATCCAAACTACCGTGCTGATAGATGGAGATGTCACGATCCCCAAGTAGGTTCAGGTTGGGGCCTGACAGGCACAAATAACGTGTTTGATTCATGTCCAATCTCCTTGTTATTGCCAAGCTGGCAGGCGTTCGGCTAATAGACCCTTGAGGCCCAAGATGTATCCGTAGGAGCCAAAACCACAGATTTGGCCAACGCAAACAGGGCCAATCACCGACACATGGCGAAAGCTTTCACGCTTGAAAATGTTAGAGATATGCACTTCCATCACATCTACTTGGGCTGCAGTAATGGCATCTCGTAGAGCAATGGAGTAGTGAGTGTGGGCACCGGCATTGAGCACCACACCCTTTACCCGCCCACGACATTGCTGGATGAAGGTAACCAGTTCACCCTCGAAATTGGATTGAAAGAATTCCACTTTGATGTCTAATTTGGCAGCCGTTGCGGCAATCATGTCATTGACATCTTGCATGCTTTCGCCGCCATAGATACTGATTTCACGCAGCCCCAACATGTTGAGGTTAGGGCCGTGAACAATGGCAATGGTGTCTTTCATACTGGTTACCTCTTTGTGGGCGGATGTATATTTAAGTCGCGACGTGGGATACATCCTTGTCAGGTGAATAGATGTCCAAAATATTCCAATGTCCTGTGGTCGGTGTTGGATTATTTATCATGGCGACATCTAGCACTGTTGGTTTACCCGATGCAATGGCACCTTCTAGGGCTGGTAGCAGTTCGTCTGCACTGCCGATGCGAATACCTTGCACGCCATAAGCGCGGGCGATAGAAGCATAGTCAGGTTCCAGTTCCTGTTCGCCGATTGAACCAGGGAAAACGGTGCCATAGGTGGTGCCATAGTGGGCTTGTTGGAGCCCTGCAATGGTGCCGAAAGCATTGTTGTTCATGATGATCCAGATAACTCCTAGGTTACGTGCTGCCGCGGTTGCTAACACTGCAGGGTTCTGGCCAAAGCCACCGTCACCAACTAAGGAAGCCACAACCAGCTCAGGGGCGGCGATCTTGGCACCCAATGCACCCGGAGGACCAAAACCCATAGTGGCGAAACCACCCGGTGTAAGGATGCTGCCGGGAGTCAGTATGTCGAATTGCTGACCTACGCCATTCTTGTTCCAGCCTACGTCGGTAGTAATAATGGCGTCAGATGGCAGGGCTTTGCGCACGTCAGCCAGAATGCGTTCTGGCATCATGGGGAAGGCATCGCTTGCTTGCATTGCGCTATTACTGGCCTTAAATTGGCTGCGAAAGTCGGCAATTTTTTGCTTAAGTTCAGGTTGCTTAAAGCCGTTTGGATACATTTCCTTGGCGACACGATTTAGTACCCGTAGGGCAGACTTGGCATCGGCTACCACGCCTATTTCTGTTGGGTAGTTACGGCCTATTTCGGCCGGCTCGATGTCAATGTGAATAACCTTGGAACCAGGGATGTTAAAGGTATAGCCGGGGTACCAAGAGGAACAGTCGGCTTCTTTAAAGCGCGTGCCCAAAGCAAAGATATAGTCAGCCTTAAGACAGGACTGATTTACCAGCTCGGTGCCCCAAAAACCCGTCATGCCTAGTACAAGAGGATTGTCATCAGGTAGTGCGCCCTTGCCCATAAGGCTGTGCGACACGGGGATTTGCATATGTTCAACAAATTCTGCCAGTTCTGCAGATGCCTGAGCCAGTAAAATACCACCACCAACATACATTACTGGATCTTTGGCTTCTGCGAGGGTGCTAACGATGCTGCGCGCGGTTTCATCATCTATAGACGGTTTAACTAACTGACGAGTATTGCCAGCGATACGCTTAAAGGTACTGCTATCGATTTTCTCCGAGAAGATGTCCATTGGCACGTTAACTAGCACTGGACCTGGCTGGCCGCTTTCTGCTAATTGAAAAGCTTTTTCTAAGATTTCCGCAAGCAGGTCCGCTCGATCTACGCGCCATGCGCGTTTAACGAAGGGTCTGTAGATTTCGTACTGCGAAGCGTCAGCATGAAGATTCACTTCCTGATGGGGATGTTTACCATAATAGTGAGTAGGAATATCACCAGCAATGACCACCATAGGAATACAGTCCATAGCCGCATTGGCTACACCCGTAGCACAGTTCGTAAGGCCGGGGCTTAGGTGGGATAACAACACGGAGGCTTTGCCATTAATGCGAGCATATGCATCGGCGGCGTGTGCTGCGATCTGTTCGTGACGAACCTGAACAAAGTCGATAGGGCTTTCATCTAACGCCGCAAGAACAGATACCACCGTGTGGCCGCAGAGACCGAAAATATGCGATACATCCCTTGCTTCAAGATAGTCCACCATATGTTCGGCGACGGTTTTTACATTGTTAGACATTATAGGCTTACCTCTACGTTTACTTTAATGCCGTTGAATTCACCAAAAAGCTCTGCATCGGAAGGGCGATCTTCGGCAATTGGGCGGCTTACCCAGGTGTAGTTCATAAAGTGCTTCAGGGACACGTTTTCGTTGGTGATATTGCCACCCCAAATGCCACAACCAAGACTGGAGGTCATGGGCATACCGTTGGTGAAAGCACCCGCGTTGGCCTTGGACTGCGCTTGGCGGACCATCATGCGGCTAACTGGGGCAACACGTGCTAAGGCGTCGATGTTGTCATCGTTGTGAGAATAGATACCACAGGAGTGGCCTTTGCCACCGACAGCGTAGATGCGGCTAACAATATCTAGGGCACCATCAAAGTCATCAAAATGGTACAGGGCCATTAAGGTGGTGAGCTTTTCTTTACAAAACTTGTGTTCATAGCCAATTTGGCCTTGATTATCTACTATCAAGAATTTGCGATCGGCAGGAATATTAAAACCGGCTACTTCGGCTGTTTTCTGTGGCGGGCAAGCAATAGTGGCGAAGGTGCGGTTGCCTTTTTCGTCCCACATGGCTTTTTCTAGTAGGGCCTTTTCTTCTTCGTTGCACAGGTAGCCGCCTTCTGCCTCAAGGGCGCGTACCACTTCGGCGTAGATGGATTTCTGAATAATGATGTTGCCATCGGCGGAGCAACCAGAGCCAAAATCTGAAGTCTTAGACATGCGCGTGTTCATGGCGGCGATATCAATGTCGGCGGTTTCATCAATGACGATTGACGAGTTGCCTGCACCAACACCGTAGGCAGGCTTGCCGGAACTGTAGGCAGCCCGCACCATGGGCTGCCCGCCTGTGGCTAGCGTAAGATCGCAGGCTTCCATTAGGTAGTTGGTAACGGGGATAGAAGGGTTGCGAATGGCTTGGAATAGATCTTCTGGGGCCCCTACGACCTTACAGGCAGCGCGCATCACCTTGACCATTTCATGGGTAGTGCCGGCGGTGCGAGGGTGTGGGGTAAAAATGACCGCATCACGAGCTTTGGCGGCGTAAACACCGGTTACAGGTGGGGTCAGGGCCGGGTTGGTCATGGGGATTAAAGACGCAATAACTCCGGCGGGCTTGGCATACTTGGCAATGCCTTTTGCTGGAATATCTTCCACAATGCCCACACTTTTTTGGCGCAGTGCATCACGTAACACACCTTGAATCTTAAAGCGCTTACCCGGGCGACCAGCGCGGTCTCCGATATCACTTTCATCTACACCCATTTGCGCAAGCTTAGTGAATGTTTTTTCGTTAGACGTATACCAGCCAATAGCCTGGCATAGGCGATCTAGTTGCTCTTGTGTGTAGTGTTCAACTTCGGCCATGGCCACGCGTGCGCGTGCAATCATGTCATCAACGAGTTGCTTGTCTTCTAGGGTAAGTTCACGAGCCATTAGGTTCTCTCAGAGGTTGCGGTTAGTTATGTGGCTGTTGGGCCAGGATTTGTTTGAAGGTATCTAGTGCTCGACGAGCATGGCCTTCTAAACCCAGCTCGCGGATGCGGCTGGCATTGGGTAGTTCGATGGCATAGTTCACTGGTGGCAGGGCCTTGATTAAACCAGTGAAATCAACTTTGCCTTCACCGGCATATAGGCGTGCTTGGCGTACTAGGTGAACTAGGTCTTCGTGTTTGTCGGGAATACCAGGCAAGGTATCGGATACTTGGATAAAGCTGAGCCATTCAGGTGGCAAGTCTGTCACTTCTTGCACTGAGGTACGTGACAGAATCAAATACATGGTATCTATGAGAATTTCGGCATTGGGCTGTTGTACTGTTTCTATCAAGGTGCGTGCTTGAGCCAGGGTAGGCACGCTGGATATACAGGGATATTCCAAGGCGATGGCAATGCCAAACTGTTGGCCTAGTTGGCACAATTCGGTAAAACGGTCGGCAACAAAACTACTATCTTGGTCATTGGTCCAAATACTAGCCACCATCTTGCTAGCACCCAGTTCGGCGCCAATTTCTAAACATTCGGCATAATCTTGAATGTTGATATTATCAGTGATGCGGGCCAGCTCAATATCGTGAACCTTGATGCCAGTCACTCGGATGGCATTACGTGCGGCCGCTAGCATGGTTTGGTCTAGTGGCTCGTATTGGCATTCACCATCTACGCCCATGTTGTGCAGGCGTGGGCTAATGGCATCGTACCCACTGCGTGCGGCAATAAAAGCCAGCTCAGCTATGGAGCAATCCAATAGGGTTAGGTGGGAAAGTGAGAAGATGTTTGCCATATTTTAGTAGTATTTGGTATTCGTGAAATTATAAAATGAAATAGATAATATCATATATTTTATAAAATAACATATGTAAATAATATAAGCAAAGAAAGCCCGTTGTAGTCGATACAGCAGGCCAAAACTAGCTTGCTAAAAGCGCTTGGTTAGCTAGGAGTATTGCCTGTATAAAGAGGCAGGTAGGCTGGTGGCATGGGGCCTTTATTGCGCCTACCTTGCTGCATTTGTTCCCAAGCATGAGCAAGAATGCCCACGGAACGAGATAAACAAAACAAACCGCGTGCGAGAGGGGCTGGAAAACCCAATTCACAAAATATAACCGCCGTGGCGCCGTCAATATTCATGGCGATAGGGCGATTGCCTCGTTGGCGCCCAAGTTCGGCTTGTACTTCTTCGCCTATGTCGGCATATCGGCCACTCACTACGCCATCATTGGCGGCGTCGTGAACCAAACCAAGTAGGCGTGGGGCACGGGGATCCGTTGGTTTATGAAAGCGGTGACCAAAGCCTGAGACTATCTTGCCGTATTGCTGGCGCCAGTGATCTAAGCCTTCTTTAACCGCTTGTGGTAAATCGGTACCCGCATCGACACGTTGGCTAATGTCGTAATAAAGTTCGGCACACTGCTCACCGGCGCCACCATGGACATCTCCCAAGGTGTTTACCGCCGAGGCCATGGCATTGTTGAGACCAACACCGCAGGTAATGGCCATACGTGATACGGCAATAGAAGGTGCCTGAGGGCCGTGATCAACACCTGCCACCATGGCTGCTTCTAAAAGTTCACTTTGCTGTTCGTTAAGTAGCCCACCACCGGTCATAAGGCTAATCATTTGCACAAAGCTAATGTTGCCAATGAGTGATTCAATGGGGTGACCTCGGAACTCAATTTTCCCTGGTGCCATATTAATGATGTCTGTGTGCCACCATTTGCGTATAGCTTCTTCGTCGGCACTGTTAAAGGATTCATTTGTCATGCTATGTATCTACTGTTCAATGGTGATGGTGCGTTGTTCGACGGCGGATTGCTGTAAGGCTTCGATGACACGTAAACTCTTTAAACCTTCCTCGGCAGAAACCAGTGGTGGCACAGTACCAGCAATTACCTGACAGAAGTGCTTAAGTTGGTTTACCAGAGGGTCGGCAAAGGACAGCACTGGGTTGGTAGCACATATCGGGTTCCACCAGCTGCGTTCGCCATTATTGTGCCACAAGGTAAGATCCGGCACCGACAGAGAACCGTGGGAGCCACCAATTTGATAGCTGCTTTGTTGCACTGGCGGGTAGGCGGGGTTTTCCCTAGCGGTCATTTCCCAACTCCAAGGTGAGACAATGGAATCAGATACCGACACCGTAGCCACTACGCCAGTATTAAACTGCAGTACAGCTGCTGCTGTGTCTTCATTTTCAAAGCCGCGGCTGGATTGATGGGACATGGTGTGTACGCATATAACCTCGCCACATAGATAGCGGGCCAGATCGATATCATGGACTAGATTAACCGAAAGCGGGCCAGCACCTTTTCGTTTGCGCCAAGGGGCGACTTCAAAGTAATCATCGGGTTTGTATAACCAGCACTGCATGTTGAGAGCACGGATTTGACCGATTTCGCCAGCAACGATGAGCTCTCTTGCCGATTGAATCAAGGGGCTATGGCGACGATGGTGGCCAACTAGTACCGGCACTTGGCTGGCTTGTGAAGAGTCCACTATTTGTTGTGCCTCGGCGGTTGATATGGCGATAGGCTTTTCAATAAGCACGGGACACTGGTGGTTGATACAAGTTTCTGCTAGGGCAACGTGTAGTGGTGTTGGTGTGGCTAACAACACGCCATCTGGTTGGCAGGCTGCAAACATACTGTCCAGATCGGCAAAGTATAAGCAACCTAGTTCTTGGCATAGCGCTTGTGTTTGTGCAGCGGGATCGACGATGGCTAAGAGATTTGTCTCATCTAGGTGTTGAATCCGCTCGATGTGTTGCTTGCCAATCAGCCCGGCTCCAGCAACAACAAGTTGAATGGGTTTATTCATTGTTATAATTCAAATTCAAAAATATATGATATTTCTTACTATATATGATTATGGGAAAAAAACAAAGATATATGATGAAATAGATTATTCCTGTGATTTTTTCGTTCTTGTGATATGATGTGCTCATGAAAAAAACAGACTCCAATACCGTTGGTAGCAATACCTATGACACGATTAAAAAAGACATTATCTTTGGCGATTTGCAGCCTGGCGCAAAGCTTAAGTTGGAAGCCCTAAAGAAAAGGTATGAAGCTAGCGTTTCCACATTGCGAGAAACCTTAAATCGCCTGGCCAGTGAAGGCTTTGTGGTTGCTGCAGAGCAGAGAGGTTTTTTTGTCGCGCCCATTTCCAAAGATGATTTAATGGAAATAGCCGATATGCGTGTGCTGTTAGAAAGCAGTGCGCTAAAAGCGTCTATTGAACAAGGCGATACCGAATGGGAAGCCGAGGTTGTGGCCGCATACCACAAGCTGAAGATGATGGAAGAGCGCATGCAATCTGGAGACCATTCCGAAAAGGAAGTGTGGAAACGCTACGATTGGGAATTTCATCAAGCCTTGATCTCAGCTTGCGAATCTAACACTTTGAAACATTTGCACTCGATTATTTTTGACAAGTACCTGCGCTATCAGATCCTAACCCTGGGTTATCGTGGCAAGCCGGCATGTGATGAACATAAAGATATGATGGAAGCAGCGCTTTCCCGAGATACTAAGAAGGCGTTGGGGGTATTGGAGCAACATGTTACCCATTGCTTAGATAGTTTGGTGATCGACTTTAGTGAACAGCTTGCCTAGTCTGGCAGCATCAAGCCCAGTAAAAGAACCAGCCTTAGTCGCTGGTTTTTTTATGCTTAATTTAAAAATATCAGATATTTTTAAAAATATATTGCAAAAGTGAATTTATGTGAATATGATGTTGATCAACAGACAAAATGAATCTGTTTTTTAATATAACAATCACAACAAGTAAACTTTTTCGGAGAACATTCTATGACGATTACAATGAAGCATGCTCTGAGCGGTGCCAAGACCATCTTGGCAGCGACTGTAGTAACAGCCGCTTTAGGTGCATCTGCTGTTGCTCAAGCAGCGGATATTAAATTACGCCTGTCAACTTCTGCTACCGCAGAAGACACGCGTGCCGAAGCTATGGAAAAAATATTTGCACCCATGGTAAGTTCCTTTGCTGATTTTGAAGGCCACTGGGGCAGTTCACTTTTCAAGCAGGGTACCGATCTAGAAGCCATCGCTCGTGGCAACTTGGATATGACCATTACTTCTGCCCAGCATATGGCTGAATTCTTCCCAGAATTCTCTATCTTTAGTGCTGGCTATGTGCACCGTGACTTTGCTCACCAGAAAGCTGTGTTCAACGCCGACTTCATGGATGCTTTGAAAGCTAAGGCTGAAAGTGAACTGAATGTTAAGTTGTTGTCAGTTAGCTATCTTGGTAACCGTCACGTTAACTTGCGTACTGAAGATCGTATCAATACGCCAGCCGATCTTAAGGGTATTCGTATGCGTATGCCTGGTAGTGCTGCATGGGAATTCTTAGGCACGGCTCTAGGTGCTGACGTAGTAGGTATGGCCTACGGCGAGGTGTACACTGGTTTGCAAACCGGTGCCATCGACGGTCAAGACAACCCATTACCAAACGATTATGTAATGAAGTTCTATGAAGTAACCAAGCAGATCGCTTTGACTGGTCACTTGGCTGACTTGAACTACATTGCTATTTCTAATAAGGTTTGGGATTCATTGGATGCACACCAGCAGGCTATCTTGCAGGGTGCGGCTAATGCTGCGGCGGAATACGCCAGTGGTCAAACCATTCAAAAAGAAGCTGATTTGGTAGATTTCTTTAAGGGTGAAGGCTTAGATGTTTATACGCCAGACCTAAACGCTTTCCGTACTACAGTACAAAAAGCTTACCTAGAATCCGAAGCTGCTGAAAGCTGGGTACCAGGTATGATGGAACAGATCAACGCTCTATAATCGGGAGTAGTAAGCCGTGTTAAAAACTCTTAAGACATTTAAGGTTACGGCGGATCTAATAGCGGCAAGCTTGCTTGCCGCTATGTCAATCGTCTTTATATATCAAATAGTTACACGCTATTTTGGCTCAACCATCGAAGCTGTGTTGGGTGTTGATTTATCTTATTCGTGGACCCTTGAAGTGCTCTTAACCCTTTGGGTTTGGTTGGTATTTTGGGGTTCAGCATTTTGTTTGAGTGAACGCGAGCACATTCGTTTTGATTCCCTGTATTTAGCCTTACCAAAAAAGGTTCAGCGCATTGTTGCTGCAATATCGGCACTGGTCATTGCGGTATTTTTGGTCATATCATTTTTGCCCACCTTTGATTACATCACCTTTTATAAAATTAAGAAGAGCGCCAGCTTACGCATCCGCTTGGACTATGTATTCAGTATCTATGGTGTGTTTTTGGTGGCCTTGGTGGTCCGTTATGGTTGGCGTACTGTCGTCTTCCTTGTCCCATCCCTATATAATAAATTCTATGAAGATGCAGACTCTAAAGAGTTTGTAGAGCAACATCATGAGCTTTGAGTTTTCCCTTTGTCTTTTAACAGTGTTTGTTTTAGCCGCGTTTGGCTCACCTATTGCACTGTCCATGTTAGTTGGCGCTATTGTCTATCTAATTACCTCCGGCCAAGATATCGCCTTAGCTGGCGAGCAGATTTTACAAGGCTTGTATAACAGCTTTATTTTGCTTGCTGTGCCGTTGTTTATCGTGGCTGCGAATATTATGAACGCGGGTTCTATTTCTGATCGATTGCTGCAGTTTTGCACGGCTATTGTCGGGCACTTTCGTGGCGGCATGGGTCATGTGAACGTGGTATCTAGCCTAATTTTCTCTGGTATGTCAGGGTCAGCGGTGGCTGATGCGGCAGGAGTGGGCAAGGTGGTGATCGGCATGATGACAAAAGGTGGCCGCTATAAACCGGGTTATGCCGCTGCTTTAACGGCAGCTTCAGCAACCATTGGCCCCATTATTCCACCATCCATTCCCATGGTGATCTATGCCTTAGTATCCGGTGCTTCCGTGGGTTACCTATTTATTGCAGGCTTGGTTCCGGGTTTAATCATGGGCGCGATGTTGATGCTGATGAACTATGTGCAGTCAACACGTCATAACGTGGTCAAGGAAGAGCGGGTGCCTTTGAAAGAACTGCCCGGCATTACCTGGCGTGCTTTTCCAACCTTGTTGATGCCTGCCATCTTGCTTTATGGTATCTACGGCGGTGTGACCACACCAACGGAAGCGGCGGCGGTAGCCGCGGCCTATGCTTTATTCTTGGCCTTGGCCGTGTATCGCTCCATAAGTTTTAAAAAGTTGGTTAATGTATTTAAAGAAAGTGCTCATACCTCGGCATCTGTTGGCTTGGTAATCAGTGCGGCTTTGATTTTTAACTACATTATTGCTACGGAGAATATTCCTTCTCAAATTGCCGGCTACATGAGCGCAGTGGAACTCACGCAGTTCCAATTTTTGATGCTGGTAAATGTGGTGTTTTTAGGTTTAGGCATGATACTTGATGCCACCACGGTGATACTTATTATCGTGCCGCTACTCGTACCAGCGTGCCGTGAACTGGGTATCGATCTTGTGCATTTCGGTATCATCACTGTGGTGAACTTGATGATTGGTTTGATTACGCCGCCCTATGGCATATTGCTATTCGTCATTAATGGCACAACGAATATTCCCATAAACCACATTGTCCGCAACGTACTGCCCTTTATGGTAGTGTTGATTGCTGCCTTGGTAACCTTAACGGCCTTCCCTGATTTGGTGCTGTATATGCCAAGACAGTTTGGCTATGGTGGATAAAGTCACTTTTAAGGGCTAGTTTGAGGTCAGATCCATGGGTCTGACCTCCAGTGTTGCGAAGTTAAAGCTTCAACCCCAATTTTCTGCCCTCATAGAATGCATACGGTGCTTGGCGTTGTGCCAGCAATCACCAATGGTGTGGCAAGTCATACCTTGTTCTTGTAGAGCTATTTCTAGTTTGTTAAAGGCCCTGTGGGTGGTGGCCAAAACTAATGCAGCTGCTGCAATCTTTTCACTTATACACACCCAGTTTAATAGAGACTCCAATTGGTTACAATGTAACGCAATAGGAGGCCAACAATGGCAGGCGAAAGATACACTCAAGAGTTTAAAATTGCCGCAGTTCGGAAAATCACCCAAGAAGGGCATTCAATTCCAGACGTCGCCAGACGGCTTGGAATTACCACTAAAAGCCTTTACAACTGGCGAGCAAGGTACGGCGATAGTGCGCCAGAGTATGAATTTAGCCAAGCCCAAGAAGGTGAGTTAAAACGCCTTAAAGCCGAGTTAAAACGTGTCACGCAGGAGCGCGACATATTAAAGGAGGCCGCCGTGTTCTTTGCAAACGGGTCGAAGAAAAATACACGTTCATAAAGTCTCGTGATGGCCGCTTCCCAGTGACCTTGATGTGTAAGGTGCTCAAGGTTCACTGCAGCGGTTACTATGCCTGGTTGCAAGATCCTCAATGCCAGCGCAAGAAGGATGACGCTTACCTTTTGGGTTATGTTAAACAGTTTTGGCTGGAAAGTGGTGGTGTTTATGGTTACCGTAAAATCACCAAGGATATGAAAGCCTTGGGCGAAACTTGTGGGCGCAATCGCATACTCAGACTTATGAAGGGCGCTGGCATTAGTGCCCAACGAGGCTACAAGAGACGCGCCAGCTACAAAGCTGGTGAGCTTTCGATGGTTGCGGAGAATCATCTTAACCGAGAATTTGCAGTCTCCAAACCTAATTTCGCTTGGGTAATAGATATCACCTACATCCGTACACAAGAAGGCTGGTTGTTCTTGGCGGTTGTACTGGATTTATATTCTCGGTCAGTGATCGGCTGGTCCATGAGTGAGCGAATTAATACGGACTTAGCACTCGGCGCGTTAATAATGGCTTGCTGGAGGCGTAGAGATCACGCTGGCGTGGCAATTGCCACGACAATGCATGTGCAGAGAGCTTTTTAGCTTACTGAAAAAAGAACTGATTAGGCGTTGCATATACCCAACTCGGGACGCTGCTAAAAATGATGTGTTCAATTATATTGAGCTGTTTTACAATCCAACACGACGCCATGGAAATAACGGTGACTTGTCACCCATGGAGTTTGAAAATAACTATTTTAGGAACCAAGTGGGTGTCTAGAAAAGTGGGTGCGTATCAGTATTGCTTGTCCTTGGGTTTAGCATTCTTTATCTGTGTATTGGTAAGGGGCATCAGATTCTATCCTTTATCAAGCCACACTGTCATCCTGACGCAGGTCAGGATCTCTGGATCGCCACGCGTACCTATACGCGCATCACTAAGGCACCCTAAGCACATAAGGTAACTGGGCTATATCCCAAGCAACAAAGTTCTGCCTATAATGCAGAACTTTAGTCAATGATGAGATCATTGCGTGACTTACCCTAACTTTAGTCAAAGCTCAAAGGTTCTTTTAGCAGCTGCAATGGTGTCTACCGTGCTTGGTTCTATCCATGCATTTTCTATCCTATTGGTGCCTCTTGAAACACTGTTTGTCGCCACGCGCTCCGCTGTCTCGCTCACGTATTCTTTTGCTTTGGTGTCGTTATCTATTGCCGTATTACTTGGCCATTTGTTTTATGGCAGGGTATCGCCAGCCACTTTTCTTATGGCCACGTGTTCGTTAGCTGCCGTAGGCGCCGTTGTTGCTGGCATGGCGAGTTCTCTCTGGGTTGTGTGGTTTGGTTACGGGGTTCTGTTTGGTGTGGCTAATGGGCTGGGTTACGGCTTTGGATTACAACTTGCGGCTCAGACTTACCCAGGACGAGAAGGTTTCTCCATGGGTATTGTTACAGCGGCCTACGCTTTAGGGGCGGTCATCTCACCCACACTGTTTAATTTCATATTGGAAAGCCTTGATTTTAGCGCGGTAATGATCGCATTGGCGGTGGCGTTACTGGTCGTTGGCCTGTTAAGTCGAGTGATTCTCACGCAAGTTGGGGCAACATTTCGCACGGATCAGCAGGGTGATGTAAGCACATCGGCTTCTCATCGCAGCCAACTGCTATTGTGGGTTGGCTACTTTGGCGGTGTATTGGCTGGTCTTATGGTGATTGGTCATTCTGCTGGGGTTGCAGCTTGGTTGCAGCCGGGGACTTCGCCTTGGATTGCGCCGATGGTGATTGCCTTTTTTAACCTGCTTGGCAGTTTAGTTGGAGGCCGTCTGGTGGATAAAATACGGCCGGGTGGGTTGTTGGCTGTGCTGGCCGTTATCACTACAGGCGCCCTTATTAGCTTGGTTATGTTTGGCAAAGAGGGTGGGCTATTTATTAGCTTAAGTGTCATCGGCTTTGCCTATGGTGGCACCATTGCTGCATACCCTGCGGCCATTGCAAAACTATTTCACGTCAAGGACATTGCTAAAATTTATGGCCGCGTATTTACCGCATGGGGATGCGCTGGGCTACTCGGGCCATGGCTTGCTGGTTTTCTTTTCGACCTCAGTACCGACTACCAATTGGCTTTATTGGCGGCGGCTTGTTTTGGTTTGGTTTCGATCCTAGCGATGATTCTATTGTCAGAGAGCCATCGACATAATTTTGATGCATAGATAAGCTCCATTTTAAATGCGTTGGGACATGAACATTACTTGAGTTAGCATGGTCGAAGTCAATAAAATATACTCAAATTTCATAAAGTCAGAACAGTTTTTGTAGTAGATTTTAACGCCATTCGAGCGCATGCTATAGGTCCTTATTGTGTTGGAAGCCATTGATGAGGAAGGTGTTATGAAATTGTTCAGAACGGTTAAAAAAGCTGTTGAAGATAGGGACATTGATGCCCTAATGTCGTTGTATCACGAAGATTTTGAGTTTATTCGGCATCAGTCTGGTACTAGCTTGAACAAGGCTGAATACACGACACTTATGGAGGCCATGTTTGTAGATGAGCGTTTCAAAATGTTGATGCATCGTTGTATCTACGAAAATGACGATATCCTGGCTGAACATTCGGTAATGCGATTTCAGGATGGATCACGGGAATCCTTGCTTAGCGTGCAGATGATTGAAGATGGCCAAATTATTCGTCAAGAAACCGGCGCTTCGTTGATGAAGTGATCACCCTGGATGTTTGAGCCGTGGATCGCCACGCTGCGCTCGCGAAGACTGTGTCGGATGTCGTCCTGACGTAGGTCAGGATCTCTAGATTCCGGCCTACGCCGGAATGACGTTGGGTGTGGGCTGGCTAATAGTCGCGCCACCAGCCGCTGGGCTGTTTGGTTTGGCTTAGCTGTAGAATTTCGCCTATTTTGGGTACCACAATAGCTTGACCACGTCGCTTGGCCTCGGCCACGGCACGTTCTGGCGGCTCGTTCCAAGGGTGTAACGATAGGGTGAATGCTCCCCAATGCACCGGCATCATTACTTTGGCCTTAGCATCAATAGCGGCTTGCACGCCTTGTTCTGGCATCATGTGGATATTGGGCCAGCGCTCGTTATATTGGCCCGTTTCAATTAAGGCTAAATCTAAACTGCCAAAGCGTTGGCTCACTGCTTTAAAGTGGGGGCCGTAACCACTGTCACCTGTGAAATACACGCGTTGCTCTTGGCTTTCAACTACCCAGCCCCCCCATAAGGTCTTGTTACGCAGTTCGAACTTGCGGCCAGAAAAGTGCCTGGCTGGGGTGAGGGTGAACTCGCTGCGACCTAGTTGTGCCGTTTGCCACCAATCTAACTCGGTAATACGTTCAGGGCTAATACCCCAATGTTGCAAATGCAAACCCACACCTAATGGCACAAAATAATGACCCACCTTGGAATCCAACTTTTTTATGGACTCATAGTCCAAATGATCGTAGTGATCATGGGAAAGCAGGATGGCATCAATGGCGGGCAGGTCTGCCATGTTGATGGGTAGCTTTTGGCTGTACCGGCCACCAGCTAACATGGAGTGAGGTGCAGGGGTACTCGTCAACATAGGGTCAATCAAGATGTTCATCTGCTGCACTTGTATAAGGAAGGTGGAATGACCAAACCAGACTAAACGCATTTCATGGGAAGGGCTGAGTAACTCTTGGCGAGTCACTGGGAGAATTTCTAACGGCCTACTAGGTTCCGTTTGTGCATCGTTTATCAAAAACTCATAGAGGGCTTCCATACCCCGGATAAAACCGCCAACACTGGGGGTGGCAATTTGGTTGGTGAATTGTTGCCCATTAAACTGCGTCGAGTTCGCGTAGGCTTTTAGGTCAGCATGCTCTAGGTCGGCGCCAAATTGATCACTGGTGCTGTAAAAAATATAGCCTGTTAGCCCTAGAACACCCAGCACCAGCGCCAATATCAACAATATTCTTTTAATCACTCGTTTTCTTGCACTTTAAAGAAGCGCATCGTGGTGATCAACTCTTGTGTTTGATCATTTAGCGAATAGCTTGCGGCGGAGGACTCTTGCACCAAGGAGGCGTTGAGCTGATTAACATGTTCTAACTGTGCTACAGCGCTATTGACCTGGTTAATGACCGAGGATTGCCCGCCCGCCGCGGTCGCTATTTTCAATACAATGTCATTAACTTTGGAAATGGATTCGGCAATGGAATTAAGGGCCTCTCCGGTCTGATCCACTAGCTGACTGCCTTCACGTACTTTGCCGGTACTGTCTTCAATGAGGACTTTAATTTCATTAGCCGACTCGGCCGCCTTTTGTGCCAAGATGCGGACCTCGCCTGCAACTACAGCAAAGCCGCGACCATGTTCTCCGGCTCGTGCGGCCTCTACAGCGGCATTTAGGGCCAGCAAATTGGTTTGGAAGGCAATTCCATCAATCAAATCAACAATGGAGGCAATCTGTTGACTTGCTTGATCAATTTCGCTCATTGCTGCCACGGCCCGCTGCACCACCGCTACGCCTCCGGTGGCGTCTTTTTTGCCAGAGGCAACCAGTGTGCCTGCTAGCTTGGCGTGATCAACATTGAGTTGCGCGGTAGAGGCCATCTGCTCCATGGAGGAAGACGTTTCTTTTAAAGAACTGCTTTGTTGATTTGTACGGTCGCTTAACTGCTCAGATCCACGGCTGATATCGCCCGCAGTCGAGACCACACTGTTGCTGGCCACCAACACTGAACCCACAGTTTGATGCATTTTTACTAACGAGCTGTTGAGCGCCTCTTTCAGGCGGTTAAGGCTGCCTTGGTAGTCTCCATCGATTCGTTGTGTTAAGTCTCCTTGAGCCATGGCCTCGGTGACCTCTACAGTTTCAGCTAGGGCCGTGGCGATAGTAGCAATGGAGTTGTTAACGCCATCTTTAAGGCGATCAAGGTCACCTTTAAGGGGGGTATTAACGCGCAGATCAAAGTCGCCCTTGGCGGCGGCTTGCATCACTTGGTTGATTTCACCGATGGCGTCTTCCATTACGTTGAGGGTGTTTTCCATCACATTACGGAACTCGCCAGACATTTCAATCTCGTCTAAACGATAGCCAAAGTTACCGTTGGCTATGGCTTTCATTACTTGCTCTAGGCTGTGCATGGTGCGCTGCACACTAGCGGCAGAATCATTGATACCTTGTTTTAAGGTGAGCAAGTCACCTTTAAATTCCTCTTCAATGCGGCTATCAAACTGGCCTTTGGCCACGTCACCCACCACGCGGTTGGATTCGCTCAAAGCTGCTTGCAAGGAATCCATGAGGCGGTTAACCGCGTGGGCGGCTTGACCTGCTTCGTCCTTGTCGCTGGGGATATACTCCAAACGCATACTAAAGTCACTGCTTTTTTCGATGCGGCCTACCTGCCCAGCGATATAACAAATGGGCAGGGCAAAGACGCGAGAAATATAATAAGCGGCTAATAACAATAACAGGGCTGCAATGCCGCCAATCCAATACATTTGGAAATACAGATCCATCAGCATAACTGCGGCGTCGAGTGCATCTCTTTCTGCAATCAAAGCCCATTGCACACCAAAGGCGTCAATGGGTGTGTAGGCTGAAATAGTCCAAATGTCTTTTTCTTTTAACCCCAACGTTTTACCCCAAGACCCACCGGTGTAACTTTCAATACCAGTGTAGTTTTCATTGATCTCTAGTGCGTCAGTGTTACCGGCCAAGGCTGACAGAACCATGGTGGTTTTAATAGTGCCCGTGTCTGGATTGGCAAAGGAGGCGGCTACACTGCGGTGATCTGGGTCGAGGAAAGAGTCGGAGCGCATCAAGTGATCGGGCCCCACTAGATAGGACTCTCCCTTTTCTCCCATACCATAACGTTTAGTCATGATGGCGTTAATTCCATCGCTATTCAATTGCAACAGGCCCACCATTACCACTTGGCTATCTTGGTTCACTATAGGCTGGGCCAGAAAGGCCATGGGGACGGTATTAGGAGAAGCATCTGCATTGGCTTGCAACAGGGAGAAATCAGCAAAGGCCAATTGTTGGGTGTTAAGGGCTTGTCTAAAGGCTTGGCTTAAGCCAGTGTTGACCATGGCTTCACTGGTGACATTGGCGCCAGCCGTCAGTTGGCCCTTTACACTGTAAGCTAGCTGGCCTTGGGGGTTAACCAATAACAGGTCGACATAACCGTATTGGTCAACTTGCCCTGCCAAGGCGTGTTTAGCTTGTGTGCTTGTTTGATCTTGTCCCTGCAGCATATTAGCACTGGCCGACAGGTTTGCTAGGTTGCCTTGGGTAGTAGCGAAGTAGTCCGTCAGTTGGTCTTTTTTAATCTGCCGTACGGACTCCATCTGTAAGGCGGTTTGTTGCATAGAATTGTCAAAGGCGCTATTAATAGACCACCAACAAATACCCCAAAAGGGGATGCCCGCCATTAATAAAAAGGCCACCATAAGCTTATAGCGAATGGACAAGTTATTGAAGCGCTTCAACATAGACTACTCCTTGTGGCCGGTTATTATTATGCTGCAGCCACTTGTTAGTTATTAAAACTAATTATTAAGGCTAATTCAACTACAGCTTCTGTACTAGATTTAACGTTAGATCGGGTGCATGCTGTTGAATGGAATCAAAAGCTACAGCAGGAGACTATGTAATGGGATTATTTACAGCGCTTAAACAAGCCAACGATAACCGAGATATTGACGCTTTAATGTCTTTATATGACGATATTTTGGTGGAGCATTCGGTGATGCGGTTTAAAGACGGCGCTAGGGAATCCTTAATTAGCGTGAAGATGCTGGAAAATGGTCTGGTGATACGGACGGAAACCGGTGCGTCTTTAATGAACTGATCACTGAGCCTGTGATCCAGACGCAGGCTCGTTGTGGTGGTTTAGTTTGTCATCCCGACGCAGGTCAGGATCTCTAGATTCCGGCCTACGCCGGAATGACGTTGGGTAGAGCCGCAATGGCATTAAGTTACGCAGAAATGACGGTAGAGTTATAGCTCGAAACCCACCTGTAGACCTTCTAAGATGGCCTCTTCTGCGGTTCGGGGAGCGAGGCAGTCGCCGATGGTGTAAATAGGCGCTAGCCCTTCTAATGCGGGCGCCAATTGATCGACGCGTTGATGACCAAGGCTGAGCACCAAGGTGTCGACTTGTTCAAACATGATGACTTCATCAGTGACGCTGTGTTGCATATAAACCGTGTCGTCGTCGCAGCCGAAAAGTCTGGCATAGGGCACTATGGACACGGCTAGGCGATGTAAGCGCCCGGCGCTTGTGTCGCGCACATAAGATTGTAACATTTCACCCGCACATAGGCCGTTCACCGCCAACGTCACTTTGCAGCCTTGCAGGGCGAGTTTTTCTGCAATACCCATACCAATCCAGTCGCCACGCCAGTCGGCAATAACCACAGACTTGCCTACGTTAGTGCTATTGCCGGTGTGGTCTTGTAAAACTTGCCATGCGTCCAAAACTTGCATGGATCCGTGGTGTTCAAAGTCGGGCCAGTATGGTGTTGCACCTGTTGCCATCACCACTGCATCCGGATTTTGTTGTTCCACTAACGCTTTGTCCACCGGAGTATTAAGGTGGATGTGGATATCCCATTGAGACAGTTCTTGAGTTAAGTTTTGAACCAAACCAGCAAACTCGGATCGGCCAGGGATTAACTGCGCTAATAAAGCCTGGCCCCCCAGTTGTGGGTTGGTTTCATAAAGACTGACCCTGTGGCCGCGCTGAGCCGCTGTGAGTGCGGCTTTCATACCTGCCGGTCCGCCGCCAATCACCATAATGCGTTGAGCTTGGTGGGTAGTGGATTTGTTGCTGAAGGTGAGTTCTCTGCCTGTTTCTGGGTGTTGAATACAGGAGATGGGTAGGCCTTTATGAAAGTGGCCGATGCAGGCCTGATTGCAGCCAATACAAGCACGGATATTGTCGTAATCCGCCTGTTGCGCTTTGCTGGGCATGTTTGGGTCGCAGATTAGAGCGCGAGTCATGCCACATAAGTCGGCTTGGCCTGACGCGATGATGTGTTGTGCTTCTTGGGGCTGGTTAATACGCCCTGCCACCATCACTGGTATGTTGAGTTTTTGTTTGAAGCTAGCGGCTGCGCTGGCAAGGTAAGCATGTTCGGTGGTCATGGGCGGCACGATATGAATGGCGCCACCACTGGTATTTGAAGTGCCAGCGGTGATGCTTATGTAATCGAGCTGCTGTTCGAGTGCCAGTGCGGCAGCTAATACTTGTTGGGTTTGTAGGCCGCTGGGGTCTTTTTCGTGCTCAGATAACCGTAGGCCTATCATAAAATCATGGCTGGTGCGGCGGCGCACCGCGGTTAGTATTTCGGTTAAAAAAAGAAGTTTGTTTTGGCCATATTTGTCGGCTCTTAAGTTGACGCTAGGGCTGAGAAATTGAGCTGGAAGATACCCATGGCTGGCAACAATTTCGACGCCGTCCAAACCCGCTTGGTACATGCGGCCTGCGGCATTGGCATACCCTTCAATCACTTCCTGTACTAAGGCTATGCTCATGGCTCTAGGCATTTGATGAAAACGTTCCGACGGTACTGCAGAGGCTGAGTAGGCGACGGCTTGTAGGCCGTCGGCGGTTTCCATGATTTCTCGGCCTGGGTGGAATAATTGACCCACAACACGTGTGCCGTAACCATGGCACGTCGTCGCTAAACGGCGGTAACCTTCTATACATCGGTCGTTCGTAGCCATTAATAAGTGCGAGGTGTAGCGGGCTGTTTCATGGACCCCAGACACTTGCAATACAATTAAGCCGCAGCCGCCTTTGGCCCTAGCTTCATGGTATGCAATGAGCGCCTCATTGACTAGGTCATCGGTAGGCAAGCAGGTGTCGTGGCCAGTGGACACAATGCGGTTTTTTAGCTGTGTATTACCTATGGTGATAGGAGAGAAGAGGCTTGGGTTAGTGTTTTGGCTCATGGTTGCCGCTACTGCTGTGGGTTAATGATGGTAAGGATAGCCTGTTTCATGGTTTGGCTGTTGTTGTAATCAAGGGGGATAGCGTGGTGGCTGTTGCCGTGTTTGAGTACTAAACTAGGAAACCCTTGGTTAGATAGTTGCCGAGCCTGCGCTAACTGGCGCAGGAACTCTTGTTCAATGGCTGGGCTAGTGATGTCTTGTAGAAATTGATCTGGTTGCAGGTCAATGGTTTCTGCCACTGCTGTCAGTACATCTAGGTTAGCTGGGTTTTTGGCTTGTAAATAATATACCTGTTGGATGGCCTCAATCATGGCTTGTTCGGAGCTTGGTTGTTGCGCTTTGGCGGCTAGTACGGCGCGGCACGAAGGGTAGGTGGCGCGCCTAGGTTGGGTGTTGCTGCTAGGGTTCCAAAAGTCGTAGTTAAATTGTGTGCCCGGAATGTGTTGCTGAATACGTTGCCATGTGGCAGCGAGGGATTGTTGCATAGCAATGGGCATCGGTTGGTCTGTATCGGCGGCTAAACCACCCACTAGGTAAGTGACTTCTATGGCGCTGCTCAAGTTTTGTTGCAGTTGTTGCCATGTAGATCTAAAGCCCCAACACCAGCTGCACATGGGGTCGTGGATGTAATATAAGGTGACATTATTGGTGGCCATGTTAGAGTCTCGTTTTACGCCTGTTGACCGTAGAAATAACCCAAAGGATCTATGACATGAAATATACGCCGCAACACGCCGCACCTCAAGACGCACCTGCAAGGCAAAGTATCGCACCAGTGGTATGTTACCCCAACGAGACCTTGCCCAGTTTTGATGCCAATTTCTATGATCAGGTGCGTGACGGTGCGCAACTAGTGGAGTCGGTACTGGTGCCACCACGAGACGCAAAAACCTTTGTGGTGCCAGCGGGCCACTTGTTTCGTATTGTCAGTGTGGACGGCTCGCAGGTGGGGGATCTTAACCTTTGGCACCAAACTAATCTTAATGAGCGCTTTTATAGTGGTAAAACACGGGCTTTACATGGCACGCACGTAAGCCGTAGGGATCGTTTATGGAGTAGTTTTCCCTATCTGCGGCCCATGGCCACCATTACCAAAGACACGTTGGATTGGTATGGATGGGACGAATTTGGCGGCAGCGTGCACGATGTGATTGGCACTCGCTGTGACCCCTATACTCATAAATTATTGTCTAACGATGATTATCATTATTGTTGTCACTCTAATCTAACGCGCGCCTTGGCTGTGGAAAAAAACATTTCTTTGCAAGAGGCGGAAAGCCACGTGCACGATGTGCTTAATGTATTTATGTGCACCGGTTTTATGCCCGACACGCACCAGTACTTTATGAAAGCCAGCCCCGTAAGGCCGGGCGATTTTTTAGAGATGTTTGCAGAAATTGATTTGTTAGGTTGTTTGTCTGCTTGCCCCGGTGGCGATTGTAGTAGTGAGCATTCTAGTGATGAGGCGGCGTGTTACCCGTTATTGGTAGAAATATATAAACCTCTTAACGACGGCTTAATCTATCGCCATAGCAGCAAAAAAAATCAATATAATCAAAAGCGTGGTGTATAATACGTGAGTTGGTTTATTTTTACTGGGGCAAATCAGCAGGTGAGGTGGATAATTAAGTGTTGTGTATTATGGTATGCCAACGTAGGCTTGGTGCGGCATTGACTTGTCAATCTGCGCCAAACGGGCGTTTGGCCCTATATGTTTGCCATACTGGCCTTGTGATTAGTGCCGTGTTTTGTTATTTTTTATCACCGCTTAAATATATATCTATCTAATTATAATAACGGAGTAGTAAATGAATAAATTTGTTAAAGGTTTGGCTCTTGCTGGCGTTGCCACGGCCATGTCACAAGGCGCAGTTGCTGCCTGTGGTGACGTAACTATTGCAGAAATGAACTGGGCGTCTGCCGAGTTTATGGCTAACGTAGACAAAATCATCCTCGAAGAAGGTTACGGCTGTAATGTGGAGTTGATCCCTGGCGCGACTATGACTACCTTTGCTTCTATGGATACTAAGGGAGTACCCGATGTAGCACCTGAGTTATGGACTAACTCTTTGTCGGCGCCTCTAGCCGCTGCCATTGCATCAGGTTCTATGCACAAGCTTAACGGTATGCCAATCATTGGCGCTGGTGAAGGCTGGTTTGCACCTGGCTTCACGTTAGAAAATCACCCTGAGCTTAAGACTGTACTGGATATCATTGAGCATCCAGAGCTATTCCCGCATCACGAAGACCCATCTAAAGGCGCTTTCTACGGTTGTCCTGCAGGTTGGGGTTGTCAGCTAACAAACAATAACCTATTTACTGCTTTCGACATGGAAGCTAAAGGTTGGTTGTTGGTTGATCCAGGTTCTGCTGCAGGCCTAGACGGTGCGATTGCTAAAGCCGCTGACCGTGGCAACAACTGGTTAGGTTACTACTGGTCTCCAACAGCGTTGGCTGGCAAGCATAACTTGGTTAAGCTTGATTGGGGCGTGCCTTTTGGCGACCAAGATCACTGGAACGACTGCGTAACTCAAGCTGAGTGTGCGGACCCACAGCCTACGTCTTGGGCTCATTCTGAAGTGAATACCATTGTTACTGATTCTTTCGTTGCGAATAACGATCCTAAAGCAGCTGCTTACTTCGGTAAGCGTGTATTCCCAGCTAGTGCCATGGGCGCCATGCTAGTGTACATGGGTGACAACCAAGCCAGTGGTGGTGATGCTGCCATCGAATTCATGCTTGAGTATGAAGATGTATGGACTGAGTGGGTTGGCGTTCAAGCTGCCAACTTGATCAAGAAATCCTTAAACTAAGTTAAGGATTTAAGTAAAGGCCTACTAGCAAGCAGTTAGTAGGCCTTTTTAATATTCAAAGTGTAGGAATAATTGTGGAATTATTTGACGAATTTCCCTCTATGGGGCGAACAAGTTTACGAGATCTGAAAAAAGGCATCGACTTTGCCTTTCGTGACTTTTCTCGTGAAAACGGCGAAGCGATCGAAAACTTTTTCGACCCACTTATGCACTTTATGGTGTGGTTTGAGAAGTTATTGCTTGCAACACCATGGCCTATTATGATTTTAGTATTTGCAGCCCTAGCATGGCTTGGCGCACGCAGTATTTGGGTTGTAGTGGGTACCGTAGCATCATTTTTGACCATTGGTTGGTTTGGCATGTGGGAAGATACGATGGCTACAGTGGCTATTATATCGGTGGCCACAGCTTTGTGTATTGGCTTAGGTATTCCCCTTGGTATTATTATGTCTCGATCTAATCGAATGCAGGCGATAGTGACGCCAGTATTAGACATTATGCAGACCATCCCCAGTTTTGTGTATTTGATTCCAGTAGTAATGTTATTAGGTATTGGTAAAGTACCTGGCCTGATTGCAGTGTGTATATACGCTGTTCCCCCTATTGTACGATTGACTAACTTGGGCATCCGGTTGGTTGACAAAGAAGTGTTAGAAGCGGCTGAAGCCTTTGGTTCTAGCTATCGACAAAAGTTATTTGAAGTTCAGATACCGTTGGCGTTGCCTAACATCTTTGCGGGTGTAAACCAAACCATTATGATGGCCTTGGCTATGGTGGTTATCGCTTCTATGATTGGCGTTAAAGGTTTAGGCGTACCGGTATTACGTGCTGTATCTAATCAGTACCTCGCATTAGGTTTGATGAACGGTTTGGCTATTGTTGCCTTGGCCGTAATATTTGACCGAGTTTCACAAGAATATGGCAAGCGGTTGCAGAAGCACCGTCAAGGAGGCCACGGTGCCTGATATTAAGGTTTCTATTAAGAATCTATATAAGATCTTTGGGCCTAAGGGCGAAGACATGGTGCAAAAGGTTGAAGATGGCGCGACGAAAGCCTCATTACAAGCCGATCATAAACACGTCCTTGGCTTAAACAACGTTAACATCGATATTCCTGCGCGCCGCATTCAGGTCATCATGGGTTTGTCGGGTTCGGGTAAATCAACCTTGATTCGTCACTTAAACCGTTTGATCGAGCCCACTGCGGGTCAGGTGTTGGTTGACGGCGAAGATGTGTTGGCTATGTCGGATCAAGAATTACGCGAATTTCGTCGTAATAAAATGTCCATGGTATTCCAAAAGTTCGCCTTGTTACCTCACCGTACAGTGATCGACAACGTTAGCTACGGCCTGATGATCAAAGGCACCGACAAAGCGGAGATGCGAGAGCGCTCACAAAAGTGGATCGACCGTGTAGGCCTGTCGGGTTTTGAAGACAACTACCCAGCACAGTTGTCTGGTGGTATGCAGCAGCGTGTAGGTTTGGCTCGTGCTTTGGCGACCGATGCCGAAATTCTACTAATGGACGAGGCCTTCTCGGCTTTGGACCCATTAATTCGTAAAGACATGCAAGAAATCTTGTTGGACTTACAGGAAGAGTTGCATAAAACTATTATCTTTATCACCCACGATTTAGACGAAGCCCTTAATATTGGTGACAACATTGTTATCTTGCGCGACGGCGCGGTGATTCAGCAAGGTTCACCACAAGAAATTGTGTTAGACCCTGCAGACGACTATGTACGTGACTTTATTAAAGACATTAACCGTGCCCGCGTGTTGGACGTAAGCTCGGTTATGGAGTCAGGTTCATCGGATTCTGGTTTGTCTTTTGCTGCCGATACCATTTTAGAAAGCGCAATGCCTGCAATGTCTAAAGCGGATGTCACCAGCGCCAATGTCACCCGTGATGGTGAAGTCATTGGTATGGTCACCCTAGCAGACATGATCGGTGGTATTGCCCGCCCTGAAAGTCATGAAGGTGATCAGGTTACTTACCGATAACACGTTGGTTTGATCTAAAAGGGTGGCTTAGGCCGCCCTTTTTTATGGGCGTACAAAAACTAAACAATTTCCTCGTAGCCGAAATCGGTAGCATAGGGCATACTCTTAGTTACAAAACACAATCACAGCTTGTGATTTGAATAGTAGCTCGAGGTACTTGTGGTTATGAAGGCTCAAAACAAACAACAAACGGCGCGCTTCAGAGTCAAGGTTAAATTAGGCGTGCAAGCCATAGTCATGTTGTTGTTGCCTATAGGGTTATTGTCTTTGTTTGCCTGGCAAGCTTTACAAACCACCAACAAGAATTTCGATGCCGAAATAGCTCAATCCAATAGCTTAGTGGCCGAACAAAAAGCCATTGCTGCGGAAGTAGAGCAACAAATAGCCCATTTTGCAGAGCTAGAGTTTAACCTCTATCAAATTGCCCTAGATATGCAAAACCTACTGCTAAGTAGGCAAAGGGATACTGCCGCGTTAACAGCATCCACCTTCGAGGTTGGTGAAGACGTGGCCAACTTAGTAGGCTATGGCGCTGACTTTATCTCTGCGTTAAAGCAACAAAACCTGGTTATCTCCGACCAAGCGGCAGCAGCAGCGCAAGCCAGTACGTCAAACACTGAGTCGGAAGAGTTGCAGCTAAAATTGTGGTTAGAGGCGCAGCACTTTCAACAGCGGCTCAACCTGCTGGTCGGTTTGTACGACAGTTACGCTACATCAACGGCCATAACCTTAGGCTATTTGGACGACAAGTTATTGTTTAAGGCCAAAAACAATAACAAAGACGGTACCACGGGCCGGCTACAAGAATTTCATTTGGCCGTAGGTGCCATGAGCGATATATTAAGGGGCATTAGTCGCTTAACCAATTTAACCTTTGATGCTAACACGCAATTATTAGCCGCCCAATCAACCCATGCGCGCAACCAATTTGAACAAAAAATATATCAATGGACTGGGGTAGGTATCGCTGTAGTCTTGTTATTTTTGAGTTTATTGGTGTACCGGCGTTTGACCTTGCCCATGCGACAACTGGCTTTCGCTATGAAAAAGGCCAGTCGCGGCGATTTAGATATTGTGGTTTCGGGCGCTACCCGTAGAGATGAAATAGGCACCATTGCCCGTGCGTTTGCCTTGTTTGTGAAGGCCGCGCAAGAAAATGTATCTATACGCCAGCATGAACGCGCCCTTGCCGACGAAAACCTAAGGATACGTATGGCCTTAGATAGTGTACGTGGCTGTGTAATGATGGTCGATACAGAAGGGCGTTTGGTTTACCTTAACCACGCACTAGTGAATAAGTTTAAGGCCGAAGAAGCGCACTTTAAACAACATCTTCTGGCTTTTGATACCGATGGCTTAATCCAAACTCAGCTGGGCGACATTTTAACCGCAGCAGAATATCAGCCAGATAAGGTTGCAGCTTTGTCTGAGACCTATCGAGCCAACGTTGGCATTGCCGGACTGACCTTTGCCATCGAAATTAACCCTGTTATCAATGACGAGGGTGTACGCTTGGGCAGTATTTTGGAATGGGACGACTTAACCGAACAAATTGATGCGGAACGGCAGATCGAAACACTTATTTCTCGAGCCTCGGATGGCGAGCTGACTGCCCGTATAGACAGCGCTGCTTTTGCTGGCTTCCAATTGTTAGTCGCCACCAATATTAACCGTATGTTAGACACGGTGGTTGAGCCCATTAATGAAACCAGGCGCGTGTTGGAAGCCATGGCACAGGGCGATTTGACCGTCAACATGGAAGGGCGTTACAAAGGCCAGTATGCGCAATTGCAAACATCTTTGACGGCCACTTTAAGCAAGTTCAACGAGGCAGTAACTAAAATAAGAAGCACTGGCGAAGAAATAAGTTCGCGCTCTAAAGAGATATCCAACAGTAATATTAGCTTAAGTGAGTCCACCACCGAACAGGCCAGTAGTTTAGAAGAAACCGCAGCTAGTATGGAGCAAATGACGGCCACAGTGCGGCAAAATGCCGACAGCGCAGGCCAAGCCGATGACATTGCTCAAACCACCAGTGCTGCAGCAAGTGCGGGTGGTGCTGTGGCCGAACAAACAGCCAAAGCTATGCAAGAAATTAGCAACAGCAGTACGCAAATTGCTGAAATTGTGGGTGTGATAGACGATATAGCCTTCCAGACTAACTTGTTGGCGCTCAATGCCTCTGTTGAAGCTGCCAGAGCGGGTGAGCAAGGCCGTGGTTTTGCCGTGGTGGCTCAAGAAGTGCGCAACTTGGCGCAACGCAGCGCCGAAGCAGCCAAAGACATTAAGCTATTGATTGAAGACAGCCTGGACAAAATTAAAGGCGGCACCCAGTTGGCGCAAAAGTCGGCTGTGTCGATGACCGAAATAGTTGAATCTATCGCGCAGGTGAGCGGTATCGTTACTGAAATAGCGGGTGCGAGCAAGGAGCAATCCACCGGCATCCTGCAAGTTAATCAGGCCATTGGTCAAATGGACCGAGTGACGCAACAAAATGCGGCTCAGGTAGAACAAACGGCTGCCGCCGCCGATGTAATGAGTCAGCAATCGGCCGAAATGATGGGGTTGATGGAGTTCTTTCATACCCATTCCGCTGAGGTCGATGCTAACTAATATAGCTAAAAGTAATAACAAATATATTTTTAATTATTATTAGTTATAAGTAAGATGGGTTAATATAGTTATTAAATTTATCTGCAGCTCATGGTAGCCGCCGTTTATATGTCTATATTTGTACGAGTTCCCGAACTCACCTTACTTATTATCGTGTCACTTGTGGGTTTTGGCATGGTGCCATTGCTCGCGTCTTACGCTGCCGAATCTAGCCTAAGTTTAGGTGCGCTTGTGGGGCTCACATTAGGTTCTTTTCTACTGTCTTTGGTGATTGCCATCGTCGCCGTGGTGGCCGGTATCGGTGGCGGCGTCATTTTTACCCCTATTGTCTTGGGCTTCACTTCTATTGACACTTTGGTAGTGAGGGCCACTGGTTTGGTAGTAGCGATGTTCAGCGGGCTGATCTCTGCTGCGCCCCTGCTTAATCGAGGTTTGGTCGATATCCGCTTGGTCTATGTGTGTGCGTTACCCACCATTATTGGTGGGGTGCTTGGAGCCATGGCGGCATTTCATTTAGCCGCGTCAATGGGCGCCAGCGCCGATGCACTGGTGCGGTTATTGTTGGGTTTGCTGTTGTTGGGTGTGGCCTACGTATTCGTCCGTGGCGGCGGTCGTAACGACTATCCCAAACCACAGCCAAGTAAAGGCTTGGCCGCCATATTAAGCCTGGACATGAGCTATTATGAAAGTTCATTAAATGGCACGGTGAGCTATAAGGTGCAACGATTAGGTTGGGCGATTGGCTTGTTTATTTTGGTCGGATTTATTGGCGGCTTTTTTGGTTTAGGCGGCGGCTGGGCGATGGTGCCCGTGCTTAACCTGGTCATGGCTGTGCCACTCAAAGCTGCAGCGGCCTCTAGCGGCGTATTGTTGGCTTTGGGTAATGCCGCGGCAATCTGGCCCTACATTGTCTATGGTGCTCTAGTGCCCATGCTGGTAGCGCCGTGGATGTTAGGCCAAGTTGCGGGCGGCATACTGGGCGCACACCTGTTGGCCCACGTTAAGGTGAAGGTGGTTAGGCGGCTATTGATCACAATGTTACTGTTCACTGCAATAAAACTGATTCACCGCGGTATAGACGGTTTAACAGCGGCAGAGGTGGGGTTAATGTTATGACGCAGACGAATCAACACTATAACAGCGGGGTGGCATATGGCGTCACTGTGTACTGGTGCACCATTGTGGGGGCCGTTATTGTGCTGCTCGGCAGCGTGCTAGCGTTGGCTCTAGGCTGGACGGCAACGCCGGTAGAACAACAGTTTTCACTGGTTTTACAAGGCCAGTCTTTGGTGGTGAACATGAAAACCATGTCGGCCGACGGTGTCATATTAATTGGCCTGACCCTGGCAATTGTTAGTTTGGTGCCGGCCATCATGATAAGTTTGCCCAACCTCTGGCGCAGGGGCCATCGGTGGGTAGCGGTGTTTGGGGCAGCTAACGCGCTATCGATCGCAGCGGCCACTGCCTACGCGTTTTATTAGCCTAATTGATTAATTTGCGCTTGGCTGTAGCCTAGTAAATCTCGGTATATCACGGCGTTGGCCGAACCCATAGGCAACCCCGGGAAGCGCATTTTAGACTTTTTATTCCCCGCCGAGTTATCGCCCATGCGAAATGGTACATCTGGCATCTTGATGGTTATGCCAGAGGCGGGATCTTGCATACTCACGATGCTACCTCGTGCCTCGTAATGTGGGTCTTCGTCAATTTCTTTCATGGACATAATGGGCCCCGCAGTAATGCCTTCTTTGCGGAACAGATCAAGGGCTTCTTGGTTGGTTTTTTCTAACATCCAAGCCTTAATAATAGCGTTTAGGGCCACTCGGCTGTCGGCTTGTATGCGGTCATTGTTGGTTTTAAAGCGTGGGTCACGGATTAGTTCTGGCTGGCCCATCACTTCGGCCAAGCGTTCCCATGTTTTTTGGTTAGAGCAGGACATGGCTACCCATAAACCATCACTGGTTTGGTAGTTGTTTCGCGGCGCCGCAGCGCGCAATTCGTTGCCGATGGGTTGAGGGATTTCGCCAGTCAGTTGATAACTAATAAATTCGCCACCTAAGTAGCCAAATAGAGGCTCATATAGGGAAATGTCTACTACTTGACCACCACTTTCACCACGCTTGCTCTGGTGTAGCGCAAGACTCACGGCGTAGGCGAGGTGAATGCCTGTGGTCAAATCCGCCAATGCAATAGGCGGGCTAGTAGGGCCAGTGTCTTCATAGCCGTTAAGGAATGAAAAGCCGCTGTAGGCTTCGGCCAAAGTACCAAAACCCGGTTGATGGGCATGGGGGCCGCTCATGCCATATCCGGATACTTTACCAATGACTAAACCGGGGTTTAACTCAAGTAACGCGTCGTGGTCTAGGCCCAAGCGGTCCATGACCCCAAGGCGCATGTTTTCAATCAGCACGTCGGCAGATTCAATGAGGTCTAAAAAGGCCTGTTTGCCGGCTTCAGATTTAAGGTTAAGGGTGATAGGCAGCTTGTTGCGGCCAATATACGCATGGTAGGGTTCGATACCGGTTTCTGCATGAGTGCCCCAGCCACGCAGGGCATCAGGTGCCATGGGATTTTCTATTTTAATAACTTCGGCGCCAGCGTCACCTAACAAGGCGGCACAATAGGGTGCAGCCACTACGCTAGACATATCGATAACGCGTTTGCCCTCTAGCGGGAAGCCGCTGAAGCAAGATTGTTGTCGTTGCTGGGCGATAAAATCGTTGAGTTTTTGCTGTTCTGTTGCGCTCATAATGCGACCCACATAAGTTTGTGCCCACAATTTGCACCATCGAATGGCATCCGTCAATGCCATAACCACAATCAATACTGTTATTATTTCCAAGCTTTTTTGTGTTTCCTATCGGCTACCTTTTATAGTCGAGCTTAATAAAAAAAATAACAATTAAAACAGATGCTTACACCATTTTTTTTCATGAATCTATAGGTGTTTATAATGCCTGTTTCTAATCCGATAATTATGCTGATAATGCGGGAGAATGTGATTAAAAATCGCCTAATAGGAAATATTGGCGCATTTGCTTGCCAATATTTCCTAACTGACTAGGGCGCTAGGTTTTCGCTGGTGGTATTGGCATGGTGGCAAAATCTTTCACATCTGGGTTGATGGCTGTCGATGGCAGGCGACTACTAGCCCACACGTTACATTGTGGGTGAAACCAGTTGGCATCATCCATGGTGCCCACCTTAATATGGATACGGTCCGTTTTAGCATCATTTTCGCCAAACAGTTGGCTACCGCAGTTTGAGCAAAAATGTTTGGTCATGGTGTGGCCAGAGTCGGCCTTATGAGTGTAGGTTTTGGTCTCGCCTTGCCAGTTAAGGCTGTCTACCGGCACAAACACCAGGGCGGCAAACGCACTGCCGCAGTTTTTTCGGCAGTCTTGGCAGTGACAGTGGGCTTGAAATAAAGGTACAGCAGTGGCCTGGTATTTAACTTGGCCACATAAGCAACTACCGCTAATGGTTTGTGTATTGGGCATAGAGGTTAACCCCTGTTCGTTGTTATAATAGCGCTCGACCTCGTTATCCTAGAAAGCCAGCCCATGAAATTTATAGTAAAGCTGTTCCCCGAAATCACCATCAAAAGCCGCCCTGTAAGGAAACGATTTATTCAACGGTTACAATCTAACTTGCAGATCATCCTGCAACGAATTGAACCAAAGATCAAGGTGCGCGGCTTGTGGGACCGAGTGGATATCGATTGTCCGCCAGAGGCCGATGCGGCGTATGAACAAATTGTCATGGCCTTGGGCGACACACCTGGCATTGCCCATGTAATTGAGGTGCAAGAGTATGCGTTGGAGGACTTTGACCAAGTGTTAGACATCGTCAAGCGTGTCTGGTCCCAGCGCTTAGAGGGTAAACGTTTTGTGGTTAGAGTGAAGCGCTCGGGCCAGCATGACTTTACCTCCAATGATATGGAACGCTATTTGGGTGGCGGTTTATTGCAACAAACCGATGCCCTTAATGTCGACCTACACACCCCTGAAGTGACCGTTAACTTGGAAGTTAAAGGTGACAGGGTATTTGTGGTCGAGCGGCGTATTGACGGCCTAGGAGGTTATCCGCAGGGCAGCCAAGAAGCCGTGGTATCGCTAATTTCTGGCGGCTTCGACTCGATCGTGGCCAGTTACCTCACCATGAAGCGTGGTGCAAAAACCCATTTTGTATTTTTTAATCTCGGTGGGGCGGCCCATGAAGCGGGTGTAAAGCAGGTGTCTTATTACTTGTGGAAAAAATTTGGCTCGTCTGCACGGGTTAAGTTTATTTCGGTCCCCTTTGAAGAAATAGTCGGTGAAATTTTGCAAAACGTACATCACTCTCACATGGGTGTGGTGCTTAAACGTATGATGTTGCGAGCTGCTGAACGGGTGTCGGTTAAAGTAAAGGCCGAAGCCATGATTACCGGTGAGAGTATTGCCCAAGTCTCAAGCCAAACTTTAACTAACCTTGGTGTGATCGATCGCGTCACTGAGGGGTTAGTTTTACGGCCACTGATCACCTATGACAAACAAGACATTATTGACGTCGCCACAAAAATTGGCGCCTACGAGTTTGCCGCCAGTATGCCAGAGTACTGCGGTGTGATTTCCGACCGGCCCACCGTCAAGGCGCAGCTCAAGCGAGTGGAAGAGGAAGAAGAGAACTTTAACTTTGAGGTGTTAGAGCAAGCCTTAGAAAATGCCAGCGTTACCAACATCGACGCCGTGGCCGAAGAACTCAAACAACCAGGTCAATTGACGCCGAAGCACGAGTTGCAAGCAAATGACGTGGTAGTCGATGTGCGAGCTGCAGGCGAGCAACAAAAAAAGCCGCTTAATCTACCGGGTGTGGATATTTTAACAGTGCCGTTTTTTAAAATTAATAGTGAATTTGCTGAGTTTGATCCTGCGCGTAATTACCTACTGTATTGCGAAAAGGGTGTGATGAGTCAGTTGCATGCCTTACATATTAAAGATCAAGGTTTTGACAACGTCGGTGTGTATCGTCCAACCGGTTGATCTGTTGGTTATATTGAGCATAAACGTCGAGTTGTTGAATTTGTTTGACGTTTCTATGCCGGGCAGTAAAATTATTGAGTTTTATACTGGGTATTCTTGCGACTTTAGTCACAACTGGGTAAATTGTCTGATCAGAATCAAAGGCAGCCCTACCATGGCTGCATAAATGTGTCGTCACAAGCGACTAACAACTACCGGAGCTGCTACCGTGCCATCATCCGATTTAATGCTCGAAGGCCTAACCTTAATGGTTTTCGGCATGGGCTTTGTATTTACTTTTCTTACACTTTTGGTGATTGCCACCAAAACCATGTCTGCGACGGTGCTGCGTTTTGCACCCGCGCCAGTGGTTGTTCCGACAGTGCCAATGGCGAGCGTATCGCCATCACAACAGGTGGCCAACGACGCCCAGCTAATGGCCGTGCTCAGTGCTGCAGTACACCGTTATCGCGAAGACAAAGCATAAGAATTAACCAGTTTCTCAATTTTCGATTATTAGAACAGGCGTAAACCCATGACCGCTGTTAAACAACCTTTAGGTATTACCGATGTCGTCCTTCGAGACGGTCATCAATCGTTATTTGCCACGCGTATGCGTTTGGCCGATATGCTTCCCATTGCTGCCAAACTGGATGACATTGGTTACTGGTCGGTAGAGACTTGGGGTGGCGCCACCTTTGACTCATGTATTCGCTACCTAGGCGAAGACCCATGGGAGCGTATTCGTACCCTTAAGGCGGCGATGCCAAAAACACCACAGCAGATGTTATTTCGCGCGCAAAATATTTTAGGTTATCGCCATTACGCCGATGATGTAGTGCGTAAGTTTGTAGAGCGTGCAGCGATTAACGGTGTAGATGTGTTCCGTGTATTTGATGCCATGAACGACGCCCGTAACTTGTCCACTGCCATTGCGGCCGTTAAAACCACGGGTAAACATGCTCAAGGCACTATTTCTTATACCTTAAGCCCGGTCCATAACATTGACTACTGGATCGACTTAGCCAAGAAAATTGAAGACCAAGGCGCTGACTCTATTTGTATTAAAGACATGGCCGGTTTGCTAAACCCATACACGGCCTTTGAACTGGTGAGTCGCCTTAAAGCTGAAACTAATATGCCAGTGCACATGCAGTGTCATGCCACCACCGGTTTGTCTACGGCGGCTATTATGAAAGCGGCAGAAGCTGGGATCGACAATGTAGATACCTCTATTTCGTCGATGTCGATGACCTACGGTCATTCACCTACAGAGTCGGTTGTGTCCATCTTTGAGGGCAGTGACCGCGACACGGGCTTGGATATCACTGCACTAGAAGAAGTGGCGGCTTATTTTCGTGAAGTGCGTAAAAAGTATGCCCAGTGGGAAGGTTCCCTAAAAGGTGTCGATTCACGTATTTTAGTGGCTCAAGTGCCTGGTGGTATGTTGACTAATATGGAAAGCCAGCTTAAAGAGCAGGGCGCTGCCAACAAGCTAGATGACGTGTTGCTAGAAATTCCACGGGTGAGAGAAGACCTTGGCTACATCCCTCTAGTGACACCGACTTCGCAAATTGTAGGTACGCAAGCGGTATTGAACGTGTTGACCGGCGAACGTTATAAAACCATCACCAAAGAAACCGCAGGTGTGCTTAAAGGCGAATATGGCGCAGCATTAGCGCCGTTTAATACTGAGTTGCAAACCCGTGTGCTGGACGGCGCAGAGCCGGTGACTTGCCGACCAGCAGACTTGTTGGACGATGAGTTAGATAAACTCACTGAGGAATTACGTGGTTTAGCACAAGAAAAGAATATTCAACTGGCCAGCGGTGAGCGTGAAGTGGATGACGTATTAACCTACGCCTTGTTCCCTCAGGTTGGACTGAAGTTCCTTGAGAACCGCAACAATCCAGAAGCCTTTGAACCCGTGCCTACGTTAGCATCGGCCCAGGCGGCTACGGCACCTGCTGCTGCTGGTTCATCTAAGGTCTACACCATTGGTGTGAACGGCCAAAGTTACGTAGTTGAAGTGGAAGAGGGTGGTGATATCTCTGCCGTGGGTATGGCTCAAGTGGCCATGAGTGCAACGCCAGCTGTGGCCGCTGCAGCGCCTTTAACAGGTGGTGAGCCTGTGACTGCGCCATTGGCTGGTAACATTTGGAAGGTGCATGCGGTGCCCGGCCAAGCGGTACAAGAAGGAGACGTATTGTTGATTCTTGAAGCTATGAAAATGGAAACAGAAATTCGTGCGCATAGTGCCGGTACCATCGGTTCGGTTACAGTTAAAGAAGGCGACTCAGTATCCGTTGGTGATACTTTGTTGACTCTGGCATAGGGCGGACGAGCATGGACAAGTTACTCAACATTTGGCACAGTTCTGGTCTGTACCAAATGCAGCCGGGCCAAGCGGTGATGATGGCCGTAGGCATGTTGCTGTTGTATCTGGCGATTAAGCGAAACTTTGAACCGCTGCTGCTGATCCCTATTGGCTTTGGTGGCATTCTGGCGAACATCCCAGGTGCCGGCTTAGCCGAATCAGGCGGCATCCTCTACATGTTCTACAGTGTAGGTATTGAAACCGGCGCTTTTCCGCTCATTATTTTTATGGGTGTAGGCGCCATGACCGACTTTGGTCCTTTATTGGCAAACCCAAAAACCTTGTTCTTAGGTGCCGCAGCCCAGTTTGGTATCTTTGTTACTTTACTCGGCGCAGTGGGTCTCTCGGCCCTAGGTATCATGGACTTTAGCTTAGCTGATGCGGCAGCCATTGGTATAATAGGTGGCGCTGACGGCCCCACGTCTATCTATGTGGCCAGTAAACTAGCGCCCGACCTGTTAGGAGCCATTGCGGTCGCTTCGTACTCATACATGGCCTTAGTACCGATGATTCAGCCGCCCATCATGCGTGCCCTGACCACCGAAAAAGAACGCCAGATTAAAATGGTGCAACTACGGCCGGTAGGCAAAGTAGAGAAGGTGGTTTTCCCGCTGTTGCTACTATTGTTGGTGGCTATTATGTTGCCCGACGCAGCACCGCTATTGGGCATGTTTTGTTTTGGTAACTTGATGCGCGAATCGGGTGTGGTGGATCGTTTGTCTGACACCACGCAAAATGCCCTCATTAACGTGGTGACCATCTTCTTAGGTTTGGCCGTGGGTTCTAAGTTGTCTGCCGACAAGTTTTTGGATTTCACCACCTTAGGTATTTTGTGCCTAGGTATGGTGGCCTTTGCGATTGGTACGGCTTCTGGTGTGATTATGGCTAAGATTATGAATAAACTCACGGGCGGCGGTATTAACCCTTTGATTGGCTCCGCTGGCGTGTCTGCGGTGCCCATGGCAGCTCGTGTGTCTAACAAGGTGGGTTTAGAGGCTAATAACCAAAACTTCCTTCTGATGCATGCTATGGGGCCCAACGTGGCCGGCGTTATTGGTTCTGCCGTAGCGGCGGGCATTATGATCAATTATGTTAGTGGCGGTGGTTAAATACATATGGGTCGGCGCATAAGCGACAGTGATCCCAACGGCAAAAAGCCCTGTGCTTTTTGCCGCACCATGCGCGTGGTGGTGATGTTTGCCGTGGTGATGGTGATGCTCATGGCTTACGCCGACAAACTCCATTGGTTAGAAGATATTCCCTTTACTAACCTGTTTGGTTATTTAATCGCCGTGGCGTTTTTGCTGGTGCTGGGGTATCGTTATTGGGATGAATATTGGCGACCTAAGCAGGACTCCAGTGCCCGTGACGCGAGGCGTAGCGAGCAGGAAAAGAAGTTTGATGAGTTGGATGCCATTGAAGCTGAACGTGCCGTCGAAGCAGCGTTAACCAAAGACCTAGAGACTGAGCAAGGGCCATTACTTGAGCCAGAAGTCGCAGCTACACTATCAAACGACCAAGAATCTGTGCCTGAATCAGCCCCTGAGCAATTGGATTTGCTGGGTTTTGAAGTTGAAAAACCCCCTAAATAGACGCCCTTTAGACCCTATTTTTGACGCTTGAGTTGATGGAGCTTTTTTATAGCTGGCACACCAAACGCCAACACCCATAAGGATGTGCTAAATAGTTTAGCGGGTGCCGTAAGATTTTTATTGGCCCACAGACCTTTAGATTCGAGTGTGTCGGCAAACGATAAGCTAATCAGTAAAAACACGCCAAAATAGGGGCCCATAGTTTGAGTTAGCACTGCCATGTTTAAATTTTCATGGTTGCTTAAGGCAATAATGGCAAGCGGTATGAAGATATACATAAACCAGCCAAGGCTCAACGTGAGGCTAAAGCCAATGACGCCGGTCAGGCTAGACAGGGGCCGAAAATGACTCAGCCGTTGAAGGATTAACAGTAGGCCGTATATTAAAAAACCCGCTGCAGCACAGGCTAAGAAAAACGCCATCATACCCAAAAATACTTGCAAATAAATGGGCAAGCTTTGCGACCAGTGGTTAAAACTGGAAAAAGTGTGTAACAATTGGTCCATGTTAATTAAACTCCCTTAATACTTAATACTTAATACTTAATACTTAATACTTAATACTTAAGCCTAGCCAACGTAAATGCCAGATAATTCGCCTCATTGTATGCAATGCAAGCATTTTTATGTCACCTGGGAGGCGAAATTTCCCCGCGGGTGTCGGTTGTTTGCTATCAAATCACGCCAACTGCCCATGATCGAAATACTTCGTATTGATGGCCACGCTTGCCGTGGATATACACCTAAGCCTTCTGCCACAGTGACCAAAAAATAATCAATCGCGTACTAACATAAAACGAAAAGAGTCTGTTTTGGCTTGTTTGTTAAAGTAGTAGCCGCGATAAAAGAACAACGACCAACCCATCGAACGTAACCAAAAATTAGACTCACTACTCCAGTAGACTTCAGGCTCAATGCCAGAAAATACGCGAGTATTAATGGACGGTGATTTGCAATCAGTTTCCACTAAGCTGGTCATTTCGTCTATTTCTGGCACCCGCCAATCATTGTGTCCTGCCAGCTCTGCATTTTCGGCCCAGGTCAAGGCCTCTTCAAACGGCAATAGCATTGCAGCGCCTTGGCATACACCGTCTTCCCACGTTTGTCCGGCCCCACAACGGAACCAGGTGAGCCCCGTTAACGGATCTGCGATTAAGCCGTTGCCGAGATGTTGGTAGTTACCATCGGTTTGGTGTGTAGTAAAATAGGCTTCACATTTTGGGGCTTTATCGATGACGGCATGTACTAGAGTACTGCAACTCATAATGAGTAAAAAAGAAAAGATTTTCATAAAGCCACCTCATGCATGTTAGCTACTATCGACCCATTATAGCCTAACTTAAATATTAATTATCTGATGACAAGTTTGGACCTTTGTGACGATTAAGACTAAATAAATCTTACACATGGTCGATAATTGTCGATAGTATAGGAAATCTATTATTTGTGGGCACGAGTTTAGCCATACAAGAATTAATTAGTCACAGCTGTTGGAGATAAGGTAGATGGATTTAGCAACGATAATTGGCTTTGTAGCTTCCTTTGGTATTGTCGCCGCGGGTATCCTTATGGGCGGCCCTATGGGCATGTTTGTTAATGGAGCGTCTTTATTTATAGTAGTATTGGGCTCTTTAGCTGTGGTTCTCATGCGCTCATCCTTAGGTGACTTTATTGGCGCCGGCGCCTTGGCTGGCAAAGCTTTTGCCAATAAGGTGGATAACCCAGAAGATTTGATCGAAAAAGTAGTTGAGTTAGCGACCATCGCGCGTAAAGACGGCATGATCGCTTTAGAGTCGCAGGAAGTGAGCAATGACTTTCTGAACAAAGGCATGGGCATGTTAGTTGACGGCCAAGACGGTGCCGCCATTAAATCTGCTCTGGCTACCGAAGCTGGCATGATGATTCGTCGGGCTAAAGCCGGTGGTGCCATTTTTGAATCTTGGGGCGACTTCGCACCAGCCATGGGCATGATTGGTACCTTGGTGGGTTTGGTGCAAATGTTAGCTAACATGGGTGACCCAAAATCCATTGGCCCAGCCATGGCGGTCGCGTTGTTAACCACACTTTACGGTGCAGTAATTGCTAACATGATTGCTTTTCCTATTATGCAAAAACTTGAACAACGGGCCGAAGCCGAAGCGATTAATAATGAACTCATTATCAAGTCGCTGCTGTTTATTTCTGAAGGTGGAAATCCACGGGTGATGGAAGGTATGCTCTATAGCTACTTGTCACCTAAGGTACGTGCCAAGTTAGAAGCGGCAGCTTAACTGATTGCAGACTAAGGAGAAGCGATCATGGCTGACGACAATGCTGAAGAATTAGAAGACAATGCTGAAGAATTAGAAAATGCAGCGGCTGCCGAGGTAGAAGGTGAAGAAGCAACCGAAGAAGAGCAGGTAGCAGCACCTGCACCAGTAGAGGAAGAAGAACAAGAAGAATGTCCCGTCTGTAAAAAGGGAGCGCCTTTATGGATGGCGACGTTTGCGGATATGGCCACCCTGTTAATGGCTTTCTTCGTATTAATCTTATCCTTCTCGGAGATGAAAACCCTTAAGTACATCCAAATCGCAGGCACCATGAAAAGCGCCTTTGGTATACAAAAGGACGTAAAAGTACCTGATCCCCCAAAGGGTACCAGTATGCTGACGCAATCGTTTAGCCCCACTGTGGCGGAAACCTCAGTGCTAGATCAGGTGAAGCAGCAGACCACCGACACTACACAAAAAGACCTAGAGCTTAAGACCGAAAGCAAGAAGCATGACTACGATGTTAATGCAGAGAAAGAAAAGGTAGAAACTGCCTTGGCCGAAGAAATAGCTAAAGGTCAGGTAGAAGTAACGATTAAAGATGATCAGATTGTGGTGGAACTCAAAGGCCCAGGCAGTGCTGGTGAGTCCAATAATGATGCAGAGCAAGGGTTTGTGCCCGATGCCACGGTTGAGATGTACGCCAAAATTGCCGACGCTCAACAAATCACCGAGGCACCGATTAAAGTGCTGGATCAACAAGCGCAACAAGAGCAAGCGGCTGAGGTATTGCATGAGCAACAGCAGCAGAAAGCGCAACAAGAAGTGGCTAAATTGCAGGTATTGTTGTCTGAAGCTATTACTCAAGGATTGGCAGAAGTTGAACGTGACGATACTAAGGTTATTGTACGACTCACTGAAAAGGGTGCTTTCCCAGGTGGCGGCGCGCAACTTAACCCAGATGCCTTGCCGATGATTCGGGCGCTAAGGGACACTATTAACAGTAACAAAGGCAAAGTGATAGTGACGGGTCATACGGACAGTAGGCAAGTGGCTCCAGGCGGGGAGTTCCCCAGTAACTGGGACCTATCTGCCGTTCGTGCGGCGGCTGTTGCCGACTCGTTGACCAGTTTGATGGATATTCCACGCGACCGGCTATCCGTTGAAGGTTTAGCAGACACTGCGGCCTTAAATGACAATGCGTCGGCTGCTGATCGAGCGCGAAACCGTAGAGTAGAAGTGGTGTTGGATATTGCGGCTGTAGCCGAGTAAGGCTAAGGTGCTAAACAATAGCGTCTACGGAGGCGCGTTGTTCCTGCTTTTCGATGGCTTTGTAGGCTGCACTAGCCTGCTCTAATCGTTGGTTAGGGGCGTCGGTGTAGTTGTCTAAACCGTCGCGGCCCTTAGCGGCAATCGCATGTTGGCTGGCGCGCCAACCAGAAGCCTCTAAGTTGGCTTTTTGTTTGCTCTGATCGGGTGCTTCTGAACGAGGAGCGGGTTGTGCCACTTCTGGCGGCTTGGGAAAGGCATTTTGCGCACACGCTTTAGCTTCCTGATTTAACACAGGTTGCTGCACTGCTGGCATGATAGGCGTGGCGTTATTAACGTTCATAGGCTCAGTTTAGCAAACAATACAGCAGCATGGCAAAAGGAGGCGGTATGATCGACAACGGACCTCAGCCCTTAGCGCCATCCAGTGGTGTGGCTCGGGCGGGTGTGAACATGGGCAATGGCCCAGTTCTACCGGCTATCACCCTATTTAAAGGCCAAGTGATCGAAGGGGTGGTCATACAGCTGCAGCCGCGATTATTAGTGGAAACCTCATCGAGCATCTTTAGTGCTGCGGCAACGTCTGCGGCCTATACCTTGGGTGAACGCCTGTTGTTTCGGGTATTAGACCCAGAGGTCAAGCCACCAAGATTAGAGCTGTTACGTTCTGGCCCATTACCCGATTCCCTGCTGGCGCAACAAAGTGCTTTTCTACGTAGTTTATTGTATCGGCCTAATAGCCTTGCACCGTTACAACAGTGGTTAAATCATCAATCTGCCGCGACTCATCTGCCGCCTGCACTTGCCGCTTTACTACAGGAATTTTGGCAATTGCCCATCAAACCAAAAGCATTGGACATACAAAGAGCTATGCTTATGAGTGGTTTGTTTAGTGAAAACAGAGCTAAACCCAATAGTTTATCCGCATCCTTGGTAGGGCCAGCTAAAGCGCACAATGACTTGAAGGCGTTGCTTAAGTTACTGGTGTTGGAGGATGCTTTTGAGCAGCAAGTTAAGCCCTTATTAGAAGCTCTGCAATCTAGCCAAATTAAGAGTTTGGATGCCGCACTTAATGGTCAAATTCATTATCAATGGATTATGCCATGGTTTGAACGACAGCATCTCACCGTTAGTTTGCAACAAAGTCAGGCCCAGCGCAGTCAGCGTCAGTGGTTTATTAGCTTAGCTCATGAAGGTCCAGACTTAGGTGCACTACAAATCAACCTCTTATTAACTCAGAGTCAACATGGCCAACATGCTATGGCGAATTTACACTTTGCGAGTGACTCCAGTTGGTTGACTGCGCTAATTAATAGCTCTAAGCATCATTTGCAAGCCACCCTAGAGCAGCAAAATATTGTTTTGCAGCAAGTCAGTGTTGGACCTTACCGAGACGCTAAAGTTGATGCCTTAAGTGTTGCAATAGATGGCGAAAATACGCCCCACAGCATATTGGACGTACACGTATGAAAAAGCCGTTGCAGGCCATTGCCATTGAATACGGCAAACATCCGGTGCCAGTGGTGGTGGCGAAAGGTAAGGATGAATTTGCGCAACAGATTATTGATGCTGCCATTGCGGCGGGCGTGCCGATTCAAAAAGACGAAGATTTGGCGGCTTTGTTAGGGTTGCTTGATTTAGACGAACAAGTGCCACGGTCACTCTATACCTTGGTGGCCGAAGTCTTGGTGTATACCTATTGGCTCAAGGGCATGAAGCCGGGAGATGAAAAGTAGCCAGGGGCTATTGGTGGAGGTCCAATATAAGGTTGACCTCGCCCTCGGTGAGGCCGCAAATTTCTTGAATACGCTCGCCAGTCAAGCCTTCTTTTGCCATACGAATGGCGTGTTCATAGTTGCTTTGGCTAGGTACGTCTGAGGCTAGACTGGTATGGACATTAGGCTGGTCTTTAAGTTGATCTAGCTGCTGGCTGTTGTTTTCGATGAGGCTGTATATATCCTGTAGCACTTGGTCCATACGTTGCTGTCGTTGGGCACCAATAAACTGCAGTTTTTCTAATTTATTGTAGTCTTCTTGCTGCTCTAACAGCTGTAAGCCTAAGTCGGCTAGCCTTTGTTGTATCTGTTGATTGCCTTGGCGTTCTAGCAATAGGGCGATCAAACCAATGATCAATCCCAACATGGCGACCACCAAAATGCTGAACACAATCATACTTTGAGGGTTGCTTGCTAGGGTTTGTAAAAAGGTCATAAAAGCACTCGGAGCAGTTTAAATAGGTCAATACTAACAACTAGGCCTTAATCAGGGTTCTGCCGATATTGCTGCTAAAGGCGTTGCCCAAACTGTTATAGAGGTTAGTGCTGGTTACCGGGCTATTGAGCTCGAGCGTTTCCAAGGCTTTAGAAATTGAGTCTAATTTGGTACGCATGAACATATCGCTGGTGCGATGTAGTGTGTCACAGGCTTCTAGCAAAACCAACAATTGTAGCCATTTAGCTTGCTGTTCGCTGGCAAGGTGGCGGCTAAAGTCTTGGTCATCAGGGTCGAGGTTGGTGTTTTGGCAAAACTGAGTGCGTAGGGCATCAAACAGCTGAATGGTCTGTACGTCGTGTTGTTTGCGTACTTGCAGAGCTTGGAACGCCTCTAGGTCGCTTTCTTTGAGGTGTTTAAATTCCAGCTCCAAGGTGCTGTGTAATTGCTGAGCGTCACTGATGGCTTGATTGAGGTGACCATCAAATTCTTGTTGTAGTTGAGGCAGCAATGGTTGTTTATCCTTGGATTAATTTTTCTAAGCTAGTCATTTTTTCTGCAACACGTGCAGCATCAACCGGAAACTCACCGTCTTCTAAGGCCTGCTTGATGCGGTCAACTTTCTTTTGGTTGATGTCACTCACGTCTTTACTGGCTTGAGTCATGCGTAACAAGGTTTGTGATTCCGGCGTAAATTTGGCTTGGTCTGCACCTTGAGTGGGGGCCGCCTTGGCTTGCTCAGTGGCTTGCTGAGTTTTGGCTACATTAGCTTGCTGCTGCACCTCTTGAGATTGGCTCGCCGCTTTAGCTTGGGTGTTATTGGTTTTATTGCCAGCAACATGTTGGTATTGATTATTGATATCGCTCATATGGCACCTCTTGCCTTTTTTCAACTACGCAGTAGCTATCGGCAGGTTTGCTGAAAACTTGAGTCTAAAATAGCATTTTTTTTTTTAAAAATCAGCTAATTTAGTATGGGCCTATAAAATGTCATTGTCGCAATAGTTCCACTTGGCCTTTGCCAATCACTACGGCCTTTTTAATGACGCCGCTCTGAAGCACTTTAACATCTATTTCGTCGCCCAAATTACCATTACTTAAGGCCCGAGCTGTGCTGGTAATTTGATAGTTGGAGCGGTTGATTTGCAGGCTCACTTGGTTATTCTTAACCACCCAATAAGCTGCACGTAACATGTCTTTAGTGATGGCCGCCCCCGCAGCAATGTGACGTTTGGTCACCCAGCCAACCAGTTGACTGGTTTGGTTAAAGCCTGCTTGGCGTAATTTGTGATTAGGCATCCATTGTAATTCTATGTCGGCTGCAATTAACACACGGTCTGCTGCAAGCGGTTGGCTAGCCACCAATACCTGTTGCTGGCCTTCAATATCGCCCCTGTTGAGGAGCTTTCCCGCTTTAATATAACGTTTGGATAACTGGCCAATAATCTGCGCTTTGTCGGTGAGCAGGTTAGCTGTGGTTGCTTTCAGCTCAATGAGGCTAGCCTCCAGATGTTGCTCGGTGATCACGATGCCTTGAGCCAAATCACTGGAGGTCTTCCAAACGGTTTGTAATTCGGTAAAGTCATCCTTGCTAAGCCAATGGCCGGCGGCTATACCATGTTTTACCTGCTTGCCCACCGGGCTGCTGTCCACGTCCAAAAATTTGAGGCTGTTTGGCGCATGTTTTTGTAGTTGTACCTGTGACGACCTGATGATGCCATGCTGGGGGATGGGCGTTATTAAGCGCCAAGCCATCACAGAGGTGTTAACTTTCATGGAAAGATACAGTGACCACTTGGGTTGTTTGCTGCTCACACTTTTAGGGCAGGCCACCTTAATTGTTTTGTGATTATTGAAAGGCAGACTTATCACCAGACCCGACTTACACAAGGGGTAACGGCTACGTTCATCTAATTGTGTGCTAGTGGCTGAGCCGCCCAAATGATCTAGAGCATATTGATTAATGGCCTGGTAGATACTCTCATGGCTTTGCCATTGGTCTGCGAATGCCGGATTTGGGCTGAGGCCCAGCAGTATAAGGCAGGGCCACAAACAGCGCCTGATTGTAACGGCGGCAAGGCCTTGCCGCTTGTTTAATAAGTGCCAGTATTTTCCTTTAAATAAATTATAACTCATTGTTTTATATCGAAATTTAATAGTTGGCATAATCGTTGCTTTAGTGACTGTGTAACGGGTGTTTTTAGCCCCTAAACAGTTTACTTAAATGGCGATCGATTATGAGTATCTTGCAAAATCCATTAGGCATTCATGGCACCGCTCTGCAGTTACGTGAGCAACGTACTGCCGTACTGGCGTCTAATATTGCCAACGTTGACACACCAAACTTCAAAGCCCGTGACTTGGATTTTAGCAGTGTCATGGCAGCCACCGAAATTAATAATATGCGTACCAGCAATAGCCGACACTTTTCAATAGGTGCAGGCCAAGCGTTAGCAGGCGAAGGCATGGTCAAATATCGTATGCCCAACAGCGCTTCGGTGGACGGTAACACCGTAGAAATTAGCACAGAAAACGCCTTATTCACAGAAAATTCCATGCGTTATCAGGCTACGACTACATTTTTGAACCAGCGAATTAAAGGCATCATGAGCGCGTTACGTGGCGAATAAGCCAAGGTTCTGAAAATCCATTAAAAAAAGGACACTATTATGTCGATGTTAACTACCCTACAAATTTCAAGCTCTGCCATGAACGCACAAATGGTACGTATGAACACGACTGCCAGTAACTTGGCCAATATGGACGTGGTGGGTTCTTCTGAAGCAGAAGCCTACAAAGCTAAAAAACCGATGTTTAAAACCGTGATGGAAACCTACACCAATAACGATTTTCAAGCCAGTGTTTCGGTATCTGGTATTCACGTGACCGAACGTGCCAATAGCAAACGTTACGACCCACAAAACCCAGCAGCCAACGGAGATGGATACGTATTTATGTCCAATGTGAACTCAATTGAAGAAATGGTGGACATGACTAACGCGTCTCGGTCTTACCAGACCAACGTAGAAGTAATGAACGCCACCAAAAAAATGATGATGAGTACTTTGCAGTTAGGCAGGTAATAACTAAGTACATGCAAAGAATACAAGCAAGGAGGAAATGATGACCGCATCAGTGAGCCAGGCGATACCCGAAAACTTACGTAGTTTCGAATCGACCCAGCAAAAAGAAATAAAACGCACCTCGGTGCTGGGGCAGGAGGACTTTTTAAAGTTGCTCACCACCCAATTACAGCACCAAGACCCAATGAAACCCATGGAAAATGGAGAGTTTATGGGCCAGATGGCGCAGTTCTCTACTGTGAGTGGTATTACCGAAATGGGAGAGTCTATAGATAACCTAGTGAGTATTTATCAGGGTCAGCAGATGAGTAATTCGGCATCTATGATTGGTAAACAAGCACTGGTTAATGGCAACTGGGCACAACTGGCCGGTGGCCAACTCAGTGGAACAATAGAGTTGCCTACCGCCGCCAACGACGTACGTGTTGATATTAAGTCTGAAACTGGTGAAGTGATGGCCAGTTTAGAGCTGGGCGCGAAAATGGCAGGCACTCAAGAGTTTACCTGGGACGGTATTAAGGGCGATGGTAGCGCCGCCCCAGAAGCTAACTATTACCTGAGCGCTAGCGCGATAAGGGATGGTCAGTCCACAGCGCCCGCCATGCAGGTGTATGGCACGGTGCAAAGTATTCAGCTCAAAGGTAGCGAGGTCACCCTCAACGTCTCTGGGCAAGGCAATGTAAGTTTTTCAAACGTTAAGCGTATCAGCCAATAGGTTGTTAGCGTCACTTAAATAAAAGTAACAATAGAGGGGATCGACTTATGTCATTCTATACTTCACTAACAGGCCTAAACGCAGCGCAAGCACAATTAGGTATCACATCAAACAACGTATCCAACGTAGGTACTGTGGGTTTTAAGAAATCCCGTGCTGAGTTTGGTGACATCTTTGCAACCTCACCGTTGGAGAACGCCTCTAGCGCCATCGGTCAGGGTGTACTTTTAAAGAAAGTAAACCAGCAGTTTAGCCAAGGTAATATTGAGTTCTCCAGTAACTCCTTAGACTTGGCTATATCCGGTCAGGGTTTCTTCGCCTTGAAACCCAGCCAAACCTCAAACCAAACGGTATACACTCGAGCGGGTTCGTTTAGTGTTAACAACGACCGGTATGTGGTTGACTCATCGGGCCAGTACTTACAAACCTTCCCGGTGAACGATGACGGCTCGGTAATTGCCACTGGTTTGTCTTCTGCCAAGTCTTTGCAACTGCCTTCTACCGCAGGTTTGCCACAGCCTTCGTCACAAATTGAATTAGGTCTAAACTTACCAGCCGGTGCCTCCATTTTACCTAAATCAGCAGCCTACACGGTGGATAACCCCTATAGCTTTGATCGTAACGACAGTGATACGTTTAACAAATCAACGTCTATTACAGTATACGACTCCTTAGGTAATCCACACATTGCTACGGTTTATTATGTAAAAACCAGTTCTGCAACCGAGGCAGATCCTACCAACAAGTGGGACACTAAAATCTTCATTGGTGACAAAGAATTAGACCCGTCTATAATTTCGGCCAAAAATGATAAGAGCGAAACTATGTACATGAACAAGTTTGGTCAGATTAGTACCAACCCAGCGGCGACAGACCCTACCTTTAACGCGGCGGCGGCCCACCCTTTGTATTTTAACGATGACCAAAACACCACCGTACCGTCTGAACCCGCGACCTTTTCTGGCGGTTACATGACCCGTGCAACCGTAGGCCACGACTTCGGTTCTACCGACAGTAACGAGGTCTCTATTGTTGCCCCAGTCAGGGAGGTGGATACCTTTAGTTTTGATGCCAATGTCTCTACCGGCGGTGGCATTTCCTTTAGCGACGGTACAAGTACCTATGCCCAGGACTTTATTACTAGCCACACGGCCACGTTGGACGCATTAGTGACCAAAATAAATGTCGGGCAAAGTGATTTTATGGCCGAGCGCGCAGGCAGCACCATGACGCTGACTGCATTTAACGCAACCGCATTGCCCACCATGACCGTGACGGCCACTACCGATGGTGCAACAGCCATAAATGCAACCAAAACCAATACCTACGCATCTTCAGGTTGGTCCACCGAAGGTGGCGGTACCTTTGACGGTACTAACTTTGTGAGCGTTTCGGTGGATGGCAGTGACCCACAAACCATAGACATAGCCGCGGGTTCTTACACAGGTACCGAGCTGGCAGCGGAAATGACGCGTCAACTTAATTCCAAGTTTGGTGACGAACGGTCGTATAAAATGCCTACGGCTGCAGAGGATCGTACGGTTACCATAGAGTTGCAAGACCGTAGTGGTAACGATATTAACAAAGGTATGGGCGTTGGCGGCTTGACCAATGACTTAACCATTGTGGTAGACCAGTACCAAGAAGGCACCACCGACTTCACACGGGAGCAACTGGTGGCCAATGTGCAGGCTAAAGTAGACGCCGTAACTTATACCGGTACAGACAGCGTTGCTGTGACAGGTTTACCAATTACGGTGGGTTATGATCTGACCACACGTGCCTTAACCTTTACCCCAACCAATGCCACCTACGGCAGTGTTAAAGCCTCGTCGCCAACTGGTGTAGTGGCCTTTGGTTTAGACAGCGCAACGGCCGCTTTCTCGGATGTGGGCGAAGTGTTTAATGGTGGCCAAATCGTGCCCGCAGGTGATTTGAACTTGGATGCCAAGCAACAACGTACGGGTTTGGTTGTGACCTATGGTAAAGACTCGCATAAGTTTAGTTTCCGCTCTGGTACTACCGGTGAAGCCTCTACTATTTCTGTGACTATACCAAGTGGCACAGCCTCTTTTGGTGGCGCTAGTCATTTGTTAGGCATCGGTGCTACCTACGACACCGAAGTCGCTAATACCACAGGTACCGGCCTAGCCTCTACGGCAGGTGCAGTAACAGGTTCCAAAGCGGGTGTGGATATTACCGGTACATTCTCGGTCACCTCTAACGATAACACCATCAGTGTAACCATTGACGGCGTTGACGGTACGGTGGTTATTCCCCCAGCCGCTTATACAGGGCACACCTTCGCCCAGGCGATTCAGGATCGTATTAACTTGATTCAACATACAGACGGACGACAGGTTAACGACGTCGAAGTTAAATTTGAACAAGCTGGGCAGTTCTTTAGCGTCACCTCGGGCACCGTGGGCGCTAACTCATCGGTCAACATTAACGGCCACTCTAACTGGGGTTTTGACACCACATCTCAAATTCGGGGCACAGTACCAGCGGTGACCGTTGTGACCCAAGCTAAGGACAGAGAAGGTAACTTGTTGTACATTGACCAATCAGGCAAACAAACCACACAAAAGCCGGATACTACACCAGCCTGGACGCCCATATATTTAGACAAGGGTGAGCTGACTTTTGACACTTATGGTAAGTTGATTTCGCCAAAAGAGGGTGTGAAGTACTCGCCATTTGACCCGAGCAACGGTTCTGACTTGTTAACCTTGGGCGTAGACTACGGTAAGTTCTCTACCCAGTACTCGGCACCATTCTCGGTGTTGTCTCTATCTCAGGACGGTTACCCGTCGGGTCAGTTAGACGGGCTAGATATTGACTCAGGCGGTGTTGTGCGAGCCAACTATACCAACGGTACCCAGGTGGCCCTAGGTAAATTGATGATGGCTAACTTTGCTAACCCCAACGGTTTAAAGCAGGTGGGTAACGCTAACTTTGTATCTACCACCAACTCCGGTGCGGCAGACTTAGGTGAAGCGGGATCAGACGGCTTTGGTGATATACAAGGTGGTGCATTAGAACGTGCCAACGTGGACTTAACCGAAGAGCTGGTGAACTTAATCACCGCTCAACGTAACTTCCAGGCCAACGCTAAAGCCATCGAAACCTCAAGTAGTTTGACGCAAACGATTATCAACATTAGAGGATAATGATTAGGCCGCAGTCATCCTGACGAAGGTCAGGATTTCGGGCCTTTGGCACAGATTCCGGCCTACCCCGGAATGACGGTTCACTACAATTCGGTCATCCTGACGAAGGTCAGGATCTCAAGCTTCTGGTACGCCAGCATGACAGTGTGGAGCATCTTTCCTAAGCGGAATTCCTTTGCCGCTTTTCTTTTTAATGTACAAAAATATCATATAAAACAATATCTTAAAATTATTGGCACGATCCGTGCTATAAGGTGACTATACGGCAAAAAGTATAGAGGCCAGACTATGGATAAGATGATATTTACCATGCTTAACAGCATGAAAAACGTACAGCACAAACAAACCAACAATGCCCACGAAATTGCTAACGTGATCACCCCTGGTTTTAAGAAGTCGTTTAGCGAACAAACTAAATCCCTCGACGTACATGTTGACGGTGCGCTCAATTCTCGCGCCATGCCTATTTCCAAAGCCACCAACATTGTCGACATGAACCCAGGCGCATTGATGATCAGTGGCCGGGCGTTAGACATCTACGTTAACGATGCAGGTGCGCTTGTAGTACAGGGGCCAGAAGGCCAAGAGCTGTATACGCGGCGAGGCGATCTGTCGGTTTCTGCCAATGGCATGTTAGTCACGGGTACCGGTCACCTAGTGATCGGTGACGATGGCCCAATTACGGTGCCTCAAGGGACCAATATATCCATTGCTAATGATGGCCGCGTCAACATGATCCCGCCAGGCTCCCACCTAGAAGTTCAAGTAGGCCGTATTAAATTGGTCAACACGGCCGACCAAGACATGCTCATCCGCGAAGACGGTCTGTATCAGTTGGAGAAAGGTGATTTACCCTTAGATGGCGAAATCAGGATTACACCTAAAGCCTTGGAAGGCAGTAACGTTAATGCGGTAGACGCCATGGTGCGTATGATTCAGCTGTCTCGGCAATACGAAATGGCCGTTAATATGATTAAAAATGCTCGTGAAGTAGACGCCGCTAGTGCCTCTACGATGCGCTTAAGTTAACTATAGAATAGGAGAGTCTCATGGATTCCTCATTATGGGTTGCCAAAACTGGCCTCGATGCCCAACAACGTCGCATGACGGTAGTGGCCAACAACTTGGCCAACGTCAATACCACCGGTTTTAAACGCGACCGAGCGGTGTTTGAAGACTTGCTCTATCAAACCTTGCGCCAGCCTGGTGCACAAATGGATCAGAACTCTAATTCGCCAACGGGATTAGTGTTAGGTACGGGTACCCGCGTTGTGGCTACGGAAAAAATCCATAGTCAAGGTAATTTGTTGCAAACCGACAATGCCCTGGACCTGGCCATTGATGGCAACGGTTTTTTACAAACCTTACGGGCAGACGGCACCATTGGCTATACCCGAGACGGTTCACTTAAATTGAACAACAACGGGCAGTTAGTGACCGCCAACGGTAACTTATTGCAGCCAGAAGTGACCATCCCTAACAATGCGCGTTCCATCACTATTGGTAAAGATGGCACCGTAAGTGTACAAACCTTTGATCAACCAGCCGCGCAAATGGTGGGTAATATTCAAATCGCTAACTTTATTAACCCCGCGGGTTTACAAGCCGTGGGTGGTAATACCTACGTGCAGACCGCCGCCAGTGGCGAATCTCAAGTGCAGGTGCCCTCACAAGACGGTGCCGGTGCTTTGGTGCAGGGTTCGTTAGAAGCCTCCAACGTTAACGTGGTAGAAGCCATGGTTAATATGATAGAGACTCAGCGCGCTTACGAAGTGAACTCCAAAGCCATCGCTGCGGCAGACGGCATGTTGCGCTTTATTAACAACAACCTATAACGGTGACTCACATGGTTAAGCATAATCAGACCCTAGAACAAGCGCCAAAGTTGGCGACCATAGTTCTGACTACGGTGTTGTTGGGCGCTTGCGCCAGCAAGCCTATGCCGGTGAAGACCAGTGATTTTTCACCGGTATTGCCGCCAGTGCCCATCGAAAAAACCGTAGCCGATGGTTCCATCTACTCCGGTGGCATCAATGATGGTCTGTTTGGTGACCGCAAGGCCTACCGTGTGGGTGACATTATTACCATAATGTTGCGCGAAAAAACCATGTCGCAAAAAAGTGCAAGTAACGTTACTTCGCGTACCTCTAACAATAACGCCTTGTCGGTTAGTCAAATTGCAAAATTTGGTACGCCCGGTGCACTTTTATTGCCATCAGATACCACTATGGGCAGTACCAGCATCGACAACACCGGTAACGGCAGCACCTCGCAATCTAATACCCTGGGCGGCGACATTTCAGCCACCGTGGTGCGAGTGCTCACTAACGGTAACTTGATTATCCGTGGTGAAAAAATGATTAAGCTTAACGATGGTAATGAGTACATTCAAATTTCCGGCATGATCCGTTCCGAAGACGTACAACCAGATAATACAGTGCTTTCTAAACGTATTGCTAATGCCGAAATTAGCTACAGTGGCGATGGCGACTACGTAGACGCAACCAAAGCCGGTTGGGGCACCAAGTTGTTCTACAAGATCTGGCCGTTCTAACAAGGTCACTCGTCGTCCTGAACTTGGTTCAGGACCTCCCTTCGTCTTTGCGAACCTAGTGAAGCAATCCAAACCACTGGCACTTGTCAAAATTTGAACTAGACTAAATACAAGTCAAGGAACAAATTTTGGCAAGGAGACACGATGAACCATGATCAAAATTTCAAAAATTTAATCTTAGATTATCCTCGCCAAGCGCTCGAACTATTTGCGTCACAAGAAAGTGCCTTGTTCGAAAAAGGTGTGCGTATAACGCCCATCCGCCAAGAGCAACTTAAACATAAACTCAAAGACAGGCACCGCGAGCTAGATGTTCCACTCATGCTAGAGTGGCCCAATGGCACTCGGGAGCTGGTGTTGTTTGCTATAGAGGAAGAAACTCAAGCCAGCCGTTTTCTATCTATCGTTTAGCCCATTACTGCTTAGATTTAGGTGAAATGTTTAATACCAATAAAGTGGTGCCCGTGGTGATCTTCCTCAAAAAATACTATGGATCAACACGTTTGACCCAAAGCAGCCATGATTTTGATTACCTCAATTTCACCTTCTTGCACTGCCAGCTAGCATCCATCCCGTGGCAACGATACCGCTATAGTACCAATATAGTGGCGCGTGTTAATTTACCTAATATGGCTCATGAAAAAAAAGAGCGTATAGACGTATACGCCAGTGCAGCAGACGGTTTAATGACCCTAGAGACCGACGTTAACAAACAATCTAAATACATCGACTTTGTCGATAACTATAGCAACTTAAGCAATAATGAAACCCATGAGTACCGTAACAAATACCCTAAGGAGGCCAAACTAATGAGTAATTTTGCAGAACGACATATCGCCCAAGGTATGGAGCAAGGAATGCAACAAGGGATGCAGCAAGGCGAAGCTGCCATGTTTCTACGGCTACTCGAATTTAAATTTGGCCCAGTTTCCTCCGCTACTCGGTTGCGCATAGAGTCGGCCAGTGTTGAGGCCTTAGATGCTTGGTCTACCAAAATATTCGCGATAAACGCAATAGAAGAGCTGTGGCATTGAGCCATCCTCCGCGGTCATTCTGAACTTGTTTCAGAATCCAAAAATATCTCATAAAAAACCTAAAGTTCCTCAATAGCCCGCCGATAGTTAATCCAAAGGCTATTCCAACCCGGCCTTGATCGAGCGATTTCCAGCTCGGAGATCGTATAGAAATAGGGTCGGTTTATTTACTTTAGGAACACTTATTATGAGCATGGTAATTGGAACAAACGTAGCATCTCTAACCGCACAACGTCACTTAGCAAACTCACGAGCCGACATGGAAACATCGATGGAGCGTTTGGCATCTGGCAAGCGTATTAACTCAGCCATGGACGATTCTGCAGGTTTAGCAATCTCTCATTCTTTGGAATCTAAAATCTCTTCAATGAATCAAGGCGTTCGAAATGCCAACGATGGCATCTCAATGTTGCAGACTGCGGAAGGCGCATTGGAAGAAACAAGTGCCATGCTAAATCGCATGAAAGAACTTGCAACCCAAGCCAGCAGTGGTAGTTATTCTGCTTCTGACCGCATTGCCCTGGACGCAGAATTCCAGGCTTTGGCATCTGCAATCACTTCGATTGCTACAGAGACAGATTTCAACGGTATAAATATGCTGAATTCTACAGGTACAGTCTCTTTTCAGGTTGGAGATGGTTCAACAGATAACGTCTCAATGCAGTTCCAAGCAATGAAGGCAACTGACTTGTCCGTTTTTGACACTGGGTCGGCAGTCCTTGAGTTAGCCGATCAGGCTATTACCACTGCCCTTACCGCAGACACCGTAAAGATGGCTGCTACTTTCACAATTGGTACTGCTGTCGCTGCGGCTTCAACGTCTTCTCTTGAAATGGACGTTAATGGAACGACCTACACTCAAGCATTTGAGACTAACGTTGCAACAACCATGACCCGATTGGCAGCACAAATTTCGGCTGACAATGAAAATATCAATGCTGTAGGAACATCAGCTACTGTTCTGACGTTGACAAGTTTGACCGCCGGTTATGAATTTAAATCTACTGGTCTGAAAGTATTTTCAGATTCTAGCGATGTATCTGGTACAGTTGTTTATGCTGAAACCACAGCAAACGGTGCCGCGGCTAAGCAAGCTGGTACCCATACGTTATCCGCTGCTGTTGCAGCCAACCAGACGCTGAACGTAACTATTAACGGTACTAATTTCTCGCAAGACTTTATCACCGACGCTGCGACTACAATGCTAAACTTAGCAAGCAAAATTAATGATGGCACTTCTAATCTATCTGCTGTAGGAACATCAGGTACTGTTCTGACGTTGACAAGTACTAAAAATAATGCCGGGTACACCACTGGTGTGCTAGAAAACAACAAGCATTTTGGTGCTAATGCGTCAATCCTAACGGCTGCTGGTGCCACTCAAGCAATGGCCTCCATTGACGAGTCAATAGGACAGGTGGATTCCTATCGAAGTGACCTAGGTGCGGTAGCTAACAGGCTAGATCACACTGTGTCTAACTTGATGAATCGAGTGGAAAACCAATCAGCTGCACAATCTCGTATTGAAGATACAGACTTTGCGGTAGAGTCGGCTAACCTCGCTAAGGCTCAAGTGCTTCAGCAAGCGGGCACTGCAATGCTAGCGCAAGCTAATGCATCTGGCCAAAGTGTTTTATCACTGTTAAAGTAAAACGTTAATCTAAGCTAGGGGCTGTGAGATTTTCACGCCCCTAGTCAGATTAATGAACCCAACAGGAGGTTGTTATGGCGATTGAAGCAGTTGCTGCGAATCCCCAGGTGGCTCCTCAGATAGTGAATAATCAGGCCGGTGATAGCCGACCAGTTGCTCAGGCAGAAGCGGTAGTAAAGCATCAACCTAAGCCAGTGCCAGAGGCTCCAAAGATTGACATTAATCGTGAACCGATTATTTCATCAAAAGAGTTAGAAGCTAAAATAGTGGCGTTAAATGAAGCTATGGTTTCGCGTAACCAAGCCGTTATGTTTAGCACTGACCCTAAAACAGGTAAGGATGTAGTAAGAGTCACCAACAACAGTACGGGTGAACTTATAAGGCAAATGCCGAGTGTTGAGGCACTTAAAGCAATGCAGAATATTGACCAAATGATGGGCCTAATATTTAACAAAAAAACTTGACCAACGAAACATCGTTGAAGAAACAAAAAACAGTGTCACCTAAACGGGCGCTGTTTTTTTTGCTTTTGAATTCGTGAATTAAGAGAGGCACTTATAAGGTGGCATGATATTTGCATCGGGTAAAGTAGAGAAAGAAATTTCTATA
>Ga0206678_10000064_pt1 | contig 61260 bp, 62 predicted proteins | sample M180m12015metaG_FD_155453 | JGI IMG/M metagenome (GOLD analysis project Ga0206678, IMG submission 155453) | Ammonia-oxidizing marine archaeal communities from Monterey Bay, California, United States - M1 80m 12015 | ecosystem: Environmental > Aquatic > Marine > Intertidal zone | place: USA... | reverse complement strand
ACACCACGGTGGAGATTACGACCAACTACTACACCAACGAGACTTCTACGACTACAAACAATGTGAATGGAAGTGGAGGTGTTTCTGACTCTTCTATGCATGTTCTCGCTGGAATTGAAACTGGTGAGTCGACATTAGGAATTGGTACTGATTCCGATAATACACTTTCTCTGTTAGTCCGTGCGGACGCCTATCCGGGAAGTAATGGTGTTGGCGAGTTGGGCGGCGCCAATATTTGCGTCGGAATCGGAACATGGGCTGAGGGGCAGTTGGTCGATTACTTCTCAGCACATGACATGTCATTCACCTCAGTTCCGGTGGCAGGTAATGCAGAGGCTACTGCCAAGTTCATCGACGGTTCTTGCGACGCTATAACGGGGCAAACTTTTGCTTTGCAGGGACTCAAAGAAGCTCTGGATCATAATGGTTCGATGAATGGAGTGGATATTTGGATAGGTGGCCCTGTTGGAGTAGTTAGTTCTGAGTACTACGACTATTCTTGGTTGTCGGGCTATAATTACCTCAATCTGACTATATCTCAATCTAGTGGGGAAGCATCGTACCTGAGTTATGCGTATGCCGAAATTACACTCACAGGAACTTGTATTAGCAACTGTACTGGACAGAATGATACAATCACACAAACGATTACTTTCGACCTTGATGGAGGAGGGCCTATGTCAATAATTTTCGAAACTGGGCCACCCATTGAAACCGTATCTTCATGTGAATATGAATTCGAAGAAGAAGATTGGGGAGGTTATTTTGGACCCTATGGATTGGAGTGCGATTTGACTCTTTCAATGAGGGCAGAAATCGACTTGACTTCGAGTTGGCATCCATTCAATATAGAGAATTTTTCTGACTATGAATTCTCGTGGGGAGATTGGACTTACTACTTACTTTGGACGACTTCTACAGTCACCATGCACGAGTGAGAAAGGGTCATACGCTTCTGCCCCATCTTTGCACTATGAGCAAAGTAGCCGCAATACAAGCCGCATTCGAATCTGGAGATACCGAGGCACTGGAAGCCCTAGTCCATGACGACTATCGGTTCATCCCACACGTTGGTGAGATGGTGTTGGGCAAGAGTGACTTCATCGGCTTCGCAGGCAGTGGTGGCGTGACCATGGAGAACCATCGCATCCTGTTCGAAAATGATGATATCGGCATCGAGCACGGAATCGCACACTTCGCTAATGGCTCAACCTCTGAGGCCGTATTGAGCTTCAATCGCTTCAAGGACGGCAAACTAATCCTGACCGAGACGGGTGCTACTCCGCTAAGTGATGATTACCAATTGATTGGTTCTTAGCAAATTTGTGGTGCCTCATGACGGACTTGAACCGACGACCTCCAGCTTATGAGACTGGCGTGCTACCAACTACACCAATGAGGCTGTGACTCTGCGAGCCGGGAATCCATTTTTGAGCGTTCTCTCCTAATATTGGTCCAAATCTGCACGGCTGCTCACACGCAGGGTTGATTTGCGCACCACTCCCGCCGGTGACTGGATTCCATGGTCGATGTCGACAGTGCGATGCGCGCGAGCGCCTACGGGAGCAAGCGTCGCAAGAAGAGCGAGGAGGACAAGGACAAGGAGAAGCAGAGCCGCGTGCTCGAGCCTTTTGACCCCGTTGCGACTGCCAAGAAGGAGACTGCTGAGGCGTACTCAATGTGGATTGTCATCATCTACGGGCTGTCTGTTTGTATGTTCATACGCTACATCTTCATGCCCACTTTAACCGAGCCTACGAGGGCTCTGTGGCTGCTGCCAATGCTGCTGATTGTCACCATCCCGTCACTGCACAAGATAATGGTCCCGAGTGAGTACTACGAAATCTTCACCATAGGCAACTGGTTACGTGCTGGATTCCTCTACTTCTTCACATTCATCGCCCTCTCCTTCATTCTGTCCAACCCACCCTTAGGAGACATCGCTGCCCCTACTATCTCCGGAGGGCTCGACATCGAGACCAATGATGCTGTCGTTGACGCCAGATGGAGCACCCAACAGGGCACCTACTACCTCGAGACTAATCAGGACACAATTGACGTCGTCCTCGGAATGTCAGTGCGCGACAACGTGGATGCCGAAACTGCGATTATGATTGCCAGCATATGGTACCGCGGCGAGATGATTGCCAATCTGTCGAATGGTGCTGTTGGTGAACTGAGTGAGGCTCAATTACGATTCGACGAAGTCGAGGGTAACTGGACTCGAGGGGACCATAAGAACACGCTAACTGGCGATGTACTGGGACCTAAGGTCGCTTCAAGGTCCGAAGACGTGGGACTGGCGTGGGACATCTCCGGTATGGATCTAGGCGACTACGAAGTTCGTATCTCTCTCAGCGAAGTTGGTGATCCGTGGGAGCAGAACGTCTGGGATGCAGTCTACATCATCAACATCGTTCGGGTCGTCTAGGACCCGATGAGCGAGCAGATCCTCGCTGTCATCGCATCCAACTGAAGGGCTTCACCGCCACCCTCGACCATCCGGAAGTCGCACTCGGCCATCGTCTCGGTAACCGCCAGCTTCTGAGCCTCATCAAGGAATGAGATTGAGCCAAGTTCGCGGTGCATCTGATTGACGAGGTCGGTTCCGGCAAGACCGAATCTGTCGAGCAGTTCCTTGAGTCTACGCCGAGCCGGTTGGAAGCCGTCCTCCTTGCATGCAAGGATGTAGCCGTGCAGCTCCTCGGGCGGGGCGGTCGCCGTGGTCTCGTAGACGAGGTCGCGAGTAACGTTGGAGTCGAGTGATGCAGCGACCTGAAGCGAGGTGATGGCCTTGCGCAGGTCCCCTAGGCTGACGTGGGCTATTGCGACGGCGGCCTCGGCGTCGAGGTTAATGCCCTCTGACTCAGCAACCGAGCTAATCATCTCGAGGACCTGGTCCTCGGCCAGCGGACGGAATCGGAACACTGCGCAGCGCGACTGGATGGGTTCGATAATCTTCGACGAGTAGTTGCACGACAGGATGAATCTGCAGGTCTGCGAGTTTTGCTCCATGATTCGGCGTAGCGCGCCCTGAGCGTCAGGTGTGAGGGCGTCGGCCTCGTCGAGAAAGATGACCTTGAACGAGGTACCTGGTGATGGTGCTGTCTTGGCGAACTGCTTGACCTTGGTTCGGATGGACTCGAGTTTGCGCTCGTCACTGGCGTTCATCTCTAGGAGGTTCATCCTGTAGTCCTCGCCGAACACATCGCGAGTCAGTGCTAGGGCCGCGGTCGTCTTTCCGGTGCCGGGTGGGCCCGAGAGTAAGAGGTGGGGAAAGCTGCGCATCTCGGCGTACGCCTTGAGTCGGTCAACCACTGCGCGCTGACCCTTGATGTCGCCCACGGTCTGCGGACGATGGCGTTCTACCCACAACTCGCTCATGACAATCCTTCCTCATCCTAATGCGAGTGTCCTTGAATGTTGTGCGAGGCGCGCCGCGCCCCTGCTCAATACCTCTCTTCGTCGTTCGGGAAATCCGCACTGCGGACGTCCTCCACATACTGACTCACCGCTGCCTCGATGGTACTCCCGAGGTCGGCATATCTCCTCAAGAACCTCGGTGAGAAGTCCTTGGTGATGCCTAGCATGTCGTGCAGCACCAGTACCTGTCCATCGCAGTCCGAACCAGCACCGATGCCAATGGTAGGAATAGTCAGCGACTCACTGGCCTGCTTGGCCAATTCTGATGGAATCTTCTCGAAGACTACCGAGAAGCAACCTGCCTCTTCGAGCGCTTTGGCGTCCTCGATGAGCCTAGTCGCCTCGGCCTCTTCCTTGGCCCTCACCGAGTAGGTACCAAACTTGTAGATTGATTGTGGCGTCAGTCCGAGATGGCCCATCACAGGGATGCCGGCCTCGACGATACGCTTGACCGACTCGCAGACCTCGACTCCTCCCTCGAGCTTGACGGCGTGTCCGCCAGACTCCTTCATTATGCGGATGGCCGAGTCCAGCGCAGTCTTGGAATCACCCTGATACGATCCAAACGGCATGTCGACGACGACCAGTGCCCTGTCTACGCCGTTGATTACACACTGGGCGTGGTAAATCATGTGGTCGAGGGTAATCGGCACTGTGGTCTCGTTTCCTGCCATCACGTTCGAGGCAGAGTCGCCGACGAGAATTACGTCTATCCCAGCGCCATCCACGAGACGAGCTAGAGAGTAGTCGTATGCAGTCAGCATGGCAATCTTCTCGCCGGACTGTTTCATCTTCTGCAAGGTCTGAGTGGTGACTTTCCTCGCTCGGCTGGAAACCATTGCACTCCCTCTGGGAGTGCGGCGAGGGCTATTGACGCCTTCAACCACTCGCCTGCTTCATCCCTCGTCGGAAGCCATTGTCTCAAGAGCCATTAGATACTGCTCGAGGTGAATCAATCCGTCGCCGTTCTCGTCTGCGGCGTGGAAGTAGTCGCGCAGATTGTCAGTGTCGCCGTAATCCAGCCCCAAAGCGTCTACGCAGGACATGAACTGCCTGAGAGTCAGTAGTTTGTTGCCCCAAGTGTCAGCGGCGAAGAATGCGGATGCGCGTCGACGCGATTCGGCTCGATGGGGGTCGGAAGACATCATCCTGAAGGTCTCCCACGGCGAAATCTTGTGGCTTTGGTGCTTCTTGCCGTAGCCCTGATAGATCAACAAACCAACGATAGTTGCGGTCAGAGCGCCGATAATGGCCTCCATCCCCATGAAGTAGAGCAGCAAACTTCCAGAGATAATCCCGAACCACTGCAGAAAGGGGCGTAGCGGAGCGTTGTACTCGGGTTGGTACCACGCGTGAGAGGGCGTGGCCTTCCTGAGGACTAGAACAGACAAGCACATCAGCACGTACACCATTATCTGGAATCCTGAGGCGTACTCGGCGACCTGGTGTACGTCTATGGTAAGCAGTGCGACGGCCATCGCTACCCCGGTGACGATTATGGCAATGTGTGGCGTCTCGTATCTAGGATGAACGTCCTCGAACATATCAGGCAGCAGGTTGTCTCGAGACATGGCGAATAGGTAGCGCGATGCAGCAAGTATCCCTGCCAGTGACATCGATGTCATCGTTAGAATGGCAACGACTGCGGCGAAAATCGCCACATCACTACCTCCCACGATCTCAGCGAAGGCGCGGACGGGGTCCTCGATGGCATGACCATTCGAATCGAAGAATGCCTCGTGCGGAATCACAGCGACCATTGTCGCGACTAGCAATGCATAGAGCACGGCCCCTATCCCAAGGGAGGTCAGGATTCCCCCGGGCAGATTCTTACCAGGATTCTTGATTTCTCCTCCGATGGCCGCTACCTTGGCCACCCCGGCATAGGATACTAGAACGAAGGCGGCGGCTTCGCCCATCCTCGTCCAGTCGCTCGTGCTCTGCAGCACTGGGCGTGCCTTCGAGTAGTCCGCATCTCCGGAGACGTTGGCCCATATAGTGAGTCCAACTAGCATGAGAATGGATAGGGTGACGATGGGTGTCTGTACCGCCTTTATCCTCTTCATACCGAGAGTATTGATGATGACTACCAGCATCAGTAAACTGAGAGCTGCCTGGATGGCAGTGACATCGGTCCCGAGGTACTCCTGCACGAACATTAGGTAAGCTGAGAATCCAATCAGAGCGAAGGCGGCCTTGAGTAGGAACGATGCCCAAAGGCCGAGCCCGGCGATAGTCCCGAACATGGGCCCGAATGTTCTCTCAATGAAAACGAAGGAGCCGCCCGAGGTCGGCATGGCCGAGGCCAACTCGCTCTGGCTGATTGCCCCAGGGATGACCACAAGAGCGGCGAAGACATAGGCCAACCATACCCCTCCTCCAACCACAGCATAGGCGAGGGACGGAAGTACAAACAGTCCGCTTCCAATCATCGCTGAGAGCGAGATGATAATCACTGAGAATAGTCCCAATTTGCGCTCTAGAGTGCTGGAGACCGCTTCAATTGGCTGCAGGACGATGCCTACTAGGTCCCTTGGACCTACTGGACGCATGGTTTGCCCGAATCTTGGCCGTTGTTGAAGGTTCGCCCGCCGAATCCTTCATCCTTGGCGCACCCTCTGGAAGACTGAAAATGAGGCTTCTGCAAGGTATTCTGGCAATCATGCTGCTGCTCGCCCCGCTGAGCGGCTGTTTCGGCATAGGAGGCGAGGGTGGACTCTTCGGCGAGGAGCCTGAGAAGGAGCCTCTGAGGCTTAATCACATTCAGATGGAGGGGACTCACAACTCGTATCACATCGAACCCATCGTCTCACCGACCCGCGAGTACATGTACACCCACGAGCCTCTTGACGTTCAAGCCTCACAGCTCGGAGTCAGGCAGTTCGAAATCGACGTCTGGTGGGATGTCCGAGAAGGGTTGCGAGTGTACCACAACCAATACGACTTGCGAACCACATGCCCAACCTTCCAGAACTGCCTCGAGACTCTTCTGACATGGTCCGAAGCCAATGAGCAGCACCACCCACTGATGATCTGGATCGAGCCCAAGGACTGGCCTGAGCAGGCAATCGACATCACCACCACTGTGGAGTTGTCCGGAATACTCGAGGACATCGAGAATGAGATTTCTGAATTCTGGCCAAGGAATCGGACCATCGCCCCGGATGATGTGCGCGGCGAGTGGCCAACCCTCAACGAGGGCGTGATAAACGATGGTTGGCCGTTGCTTGAGGAGAGTCGGGGCAAGGTCATCTTCGTGCTACTCGCCAGTGGGGGGATGCGAGACCTCTACCTCGATGAGCACCCTGGCCTCGTGGGTTCCCTGATGTTCACGCTCTCACCTGAGGGCAGTGGTGAGGCCGCCATCTTCTCGCTTACCGACCCCATTGGCAGCGGCGAGGACATATCCCGGCTGGTCAACGAGGGCTACATCGTACGCACCCGCGCGGACAGCGGCGGCGAGGAGCCTGACAACAACGATACCACTCGGTTCGAGGCGGCTCTCGCTGCGGGGGCCCATACAATCTCCACAGACTACCCGGGACCAGTCGATGGGATGGACTACTGGATTGCGATTCCCAATGGAACGCCCAGCCGCTGCAACCCGCTGACAGCGCCGACTTGGTGCGCGTCTGAGGACATAGAAAATCAGGCCTCTTCCTGACTGCCAATCAAGAATCCATCTGGGGTCATGTCAGATTCTCCCCTGACTCGGCGGCTCTCGCTAGGTCGGCGTACCCTCTAGCTAGGGCTTCCGTGCGCTTTCGGTGGTCGCCGAAGCCAATTAAAGAGCCCGCTGAGACGAATATTGCGAAAATATGAGGTTTCCAAAGGCCTTCTGATATTGACGAAATTATATCTGTTGCAACATCACCTCCTCCCTCCATGGGCGCATTAAATGCTGCTCCTAGAAGGAACAGCGCGATTACTGGAAGAAATGGAATTACTAGCAAAAGGCCAGCTCCCTTGATGCCACCATAAATTATTGAAGAAGGCAAGTCACTACCGAACAACTCGTCAGTAACTTCGCCTCCTAAGGATGCGACTGTGTAGATTTCCTCGGCCTTCAGTGAACGTTTGGCTACCTCCGCATTCGCAAGGATCTCCTTCTTCTTCTCCTCGGGGGTCGCTTCTACCAACGCTGTATCCCACCATCCTCCTTCCTCCTGTAACTCGTCCCAGTCCGGTGGTAAGGAGCGAGGTTCCTGTTCTGGTTCTGGGTCGGTGCGAGGCTCGGGATCCTCGAGCATCGCCTTCATAATCGGAGGTTCGTAGTCGGGGTCTTCCTCTGGAAGTGTCTTCCCCTCCTCTGAAAGTGTCTTTCGCCTCTTCTCATATTCCGTCCTAGTCTCCCCACCGAGATACAAATGCCTGTGGGCGTAGCAGTAGAACAGGTTCCTGAAAGCGACTCTTCTGCAAACCTTGCCGTTTGGCTCGACGTGTTTGCAATTGATTGTCTCCACGGGTCAGAGTAGTGGCCGGAGGTGACTAACCTTTTCCCGGCATCAGGCCTTGGCGATGACCTTTAGTTCGATTGCTATGGAGGTAGGCAGGGCCTCTACTGCCACAGTGGTGCGGGCAGGTAAGATTTCCTCAAAGTAGTGCGAATAGACCTCATTGTAGTCTGGGAAGTCGCGCTCCATGTCGATGAGGAATACCAAGACGTCGACCACATTGTCGAGGCTGGAGCCGTGTGCCTCGAGAATTACTCGCACGTTATTGATGACTGAGTGAGTCTGTGCGCGTATGTCGTAGTCCAGTGTGTTGCCGTCTGCATCCTTGACAGGGCCTCCGGGGATCTCGTTGGTGTCAGGAGTGCGAGGACCCATGCCGCTGACGAACAACAGGCCGCCAGTCTTGTACAGGTGTGGGTAAGCGCCAACTGCTGAGGGGCCTTCCTCGGTGATGAACGGGCCGTCGTCACCCATCAGCTTGCTAACCGCCGTCTTACCGGCAACCCCTCCAACGACTGCACCCACAGGCCCACCTACAGCTAGTCCTGCGGCAGTGCCAATGATTTCGGCACCCTTGCTCAGTGCGCCTTCGCCGATATCGACGATTTCTTCGATGATACTGGAATCTTCTTCTTCCTCTTCTGGGTGATTATCGTGCGACATCATATCATCCCCTTGTCGAGCACGCTGCGGTCACCGTGGTAGTACTCCACATCGTCCTCGTCAAACTCCTTGTCGCCAACCCCACCCTTGGCCGGAGTGAGTTGAATCACTGCTCCGCCGGCTCCGTGCAGGGCCTCGTAGGCCAGCACCTCGCCATCGTAGTTGTTGTGTTGCCCCATAGTCGCGGCCATCCACCATGCCGGTTTGTAAGCTACGACCTTGCTGACTCTGATTTGACCTTGGATGTCGCGACTCAACTGGCTGATGTCCTCAAGTCGGCCGTTGTCGAAGAACTCCAGTATCTTGCGGTTCCACTCATCATCCTTGGCCGAGTGTATTCTGTCGTCGGAGGGGTCGATGTGCTCAGTGAACATCCTGTTGGAAAGGCTTGCCACCACTACAACTACGACCTTCTTGCCGAGCTTTGACATGGCGTCGCGCGCCGCCTTTCCGAGCACTATCTGCTCGGCGCGATTGGAATACACATTGCTTGAGACGATGCAGGCTGGAATCCGGTTGTCAGGGTTTAGCAGTTTGAGAGCGACCACCGAGCCCGTGTCAATGGGGAAGCCGTCGTAGGCTACCGTGCGCGCATGCAGGCCACGAGCCTCGCAGGCCTCCCTGTAGCACTCTGCGTACTCTGCGTCCATGTGGAACTCGTATGGCATTGAGCCGAGGAAGTGGAAGTCGTCGTCGACGTGGGTGAATATCGGTTTAGGGTGGGCCTGTATCTGGTGCCCAACGATACTAGGCCAAGTGGTCGAGTAGATCAGCATCAGGTCCGCATCGCTCTCCTCAATGCGTTGGCGGCAGGTATCGAAGGCATCTCGAAGCCTATCCCATCCCTCGTTCTGCTCCGGCGCGAGTAGTGGGTGCGGGTGCGGAGGGACGTACAGCCCAAATACGATTTCAGGTTCCTCACTCATTCAATTACCTCAGAGAACCAACTGGCGCGTGGCTTCATTGGGATCCCAAGCCGCGATTGCGTTACCTGTCCCAATAACAGATTGGTAGCCATAAATCTCCGCGGGGTAATCGGGCATGCCCATCGCGGCCATCATCCAGGTCAGACCGCCGCCCTCTGCTTCAGCCATCGTCTGCTCGATCATTTCGGGTAGCACATCGATTACCTCCTGCATTTCTCCCCTCCTAAAGTGGTCGATGAGTTTCATGTCCCAGACATACTGGCTGTGATTGTAGATGTGCTCGTGGCTCATGTCCTCGGGCAGCGGTGCCTCGGTCACGAAGTGCCGATGCGATAGTGAGTGACTGGCTACCAATACAACTTTCTTACCGCTATCTTCGATTGCCTTCATCACGGCATCTCCCAATGCAGTGGCCTGCTCGTTCATTACCTCATTCGAGTAATAATGCGTTGAGCGATTGCTGCTAATGGTCACTATCGGTTTGTCCCAATCAGGATTGAGCATATGGCAACTCACGATGGTGCCGTAGTCGATTCTGAAGTCTGGGTTTCGCATCATTTTGGTTATGATTCCAGCCTCGGCAGCAGCGTCGTGCATGGCCTCGGCCATCTCGACGTCGACTGTGATGTCGTGGTTGAATCTGAACAGGTTGGGAAAGATTGGGTCTACGCTGATGTTCTGAAATCGCTCGAGTCCGAGGAAGTGGGTGCCCACGTAGGTCTGCCAGTGTGGGGTCAGGACGACGATGCAGTCGTAGTCGATTCCCTTCAGCTTGCGAGCCAGACTGCGATAGCCCCAACGCAGAGCCTCCCAGCCGCCCTCGGAGAACGGTTCGTTCTGCTCAGGATTCTCCGCGTAGACGACATGTGGAGGGTGAGGTGCAAGGCATCCAAGCACGATTTCTCCCTTTGCCATGTTAACCTGAGGTGAAAAATCTAAAGAAAACCTTCCGGAAGAACTCGCAGTCTTCATGGGGGTGTGCAATAGCCGCATCGACATGAGGTGGGAGGAGGCGCCACTGTGGCCCGTTGCCGTTCCGAGCCTAGTCGGTTTCGCCTTCGCATGCATACCCCACATCGTCGAAGGCGTGCCTAGACTGTTCGACTGGGATCTGGCCACTCCGTTTGTGGGACTGGTCGTCGCGAGTGTGCTCCTGCACTTTGCTCCGGAGCCAGCAGGAGGAAGTACCGAATTGATTGTAGGGGCAAACGTGGGGATGCTGCTGGCATTCCTACCTCAGCTTGTCTTCTACGTATGGTTTGTACCCGTCATATTGTTCTGGATTTTTCAATCGATGTACGCTTGGAAGCACAACTTCCCAGCATTCCGAGTCGGCACCTGGATTGGCCTAGGAGCGGTATCAGGACTCTTCATCGGCGGACTGTTCGCCCACTTCATCCTCTGAACGGCGCGTTGCCTGTTCAATGACAAGCCCAGTGATGAGGAATGCCGGCACGGACAGAAGCAGCGCGCTCCAGATGAGTTCGTCGTCGACATAGTGCATCGTAATCCTAATCTCAGAAAAATCTCCGTCATACGCAGATTTGACTAGGACTAAGTGGGTGTCGAATAAAGAGGGAGTTGAAACCTCTGTTTCCCAACTCTGCCCTGGATCTATAATCAAATCTTGGAATTCATTCGGGGAAAGCGAACTGACAATAGATTCCCAGTCAACAATGCCTCTGTCTACATGTTCGACGACTAGGCTACGATGCAAGATAATTGCATGAACATGATGCTCACCGACGTTGCTAACCTCCACTCTCACCGGGTCCCACAGACTGTGTACCTCGATGGTGTCGATGTTCACATCACCGGGGCCTAGCCGCATGTTCGAGATGTCCTCGTCGGTACCCGGGCCATCGACTGCAACTGTGGTGAGGGCCGCGGTGCACAGCAGCGCGAACACCACGGCTGTGGTCAGCGAGCGCTTTGCAGGAATCAGCGACTTCCAGCCGTTCTCAGGCCGAGTGCGAATCCGCGGCTGCCATGCGTGGACGAACATCGCACAGATTGCTGCGAGTAAGACACCGGGAATGATGTCCATAATCCAGTGAATACCTAGGTACTGGATTGAGAAGAAGTAGATTACCAGATTTAGTTGGATGAAGAGATCAAATTCACGGTGCCGCCATTCCTTGATGCTGATTCCCAAATCCCTCACATGGAGTCGGTTTAGAATTAGAAGTCCGACGGGCAGTCCGAAGTGCAAACTAGGAACTCCGTTGTCCATTGGATCATTATTTGTGGCGAACTCGATGAACCAGTTATCGTGGTATAGAAGTGCATCCATTCCAGGAATGTAAGAAGATGTCACCTCGATATTGAAGAACAGGTAGAGAGGTACTGCGAGCAGGTAGATTACCAAATAATTGAGGGCTGCTTTGTCGGCCATGACGTGGTCTCTTACTAGGATGAAATACATTGGTGAGAACCAGATGATGAACAGATACACGAACAGGTAGTGGAACGACAGGACATCGGTCAATAGGTCGCTTCGGAAGGCCTCCTGGGCCCACAACGTGAAATCGCCCTCAAGCCCGTGCACCCAATGAGTGTAACCTCCAACCCTTGCCTTCATCGACTCATTGTGCTGGTCGATTAGGAATTTGTAGAGGTACATCACCACGTAGAGAGATATATGCCAGTGGTATCCCTTGGCCCTAATCTCAGCTGGAAGTTCGGATAACGCTAGGCGCTTGTCAGGCTCATCACGGGTCAGGAGGTTGCGCAGTGGGATGGTCGAGAGCAGTATAACCGCCATCATCGTGCCATAGGGACCGATTGGCCACCACATGAGCCCCTCCGCGATGTGCGGTCCTGATGAACGTTGCACAGTCGCCCGCGCGCGGTTACTCCTCGGATTCGTGTGAGGTCAGCAACGAGACCTCGCGAGTAGCGGTCTCGGTAACGCCGATTAGCCCCAGTACCATCGCCCACTCAAACAGCGCCGCCACCGACATCTCAGTGATTGACAGGTCAGTGCATATCTGAACCATGTCGACATAGGTCTCGAATACAGGCAAACCAACTGAGATTCCTGTGTACTGCACTACACTCAGCGCCATCAGACCTAAGCACATACATGTGAATGCGGTCCTGTTCCTGCGCGGCATGTACACTTCGTGGAAGCGATTGTCGAAGGCTGCCATTTCACTGGTCATAATAGTGGTGAGGATTGCCCAGATGATGGAGCCGCCGAAAATCACTCGCGCCTGTAGCAGATGCAGTGCAAGCTGCTCGTCCCAAGGTGTGTAGGCTATCCAAACGATGAACAGACCAGAGAAAATCCCGAAGATGGCGGAGAAGGTGTTGAGCGACCTCAGTCGGGCTCCGGTGGGATTGGCCGATATCCAATCGGACCTGAGACGGAACATCTGCCAGGCCAGCAGCGTCAGCAGCAGACCTGAGACGGTGAAGCCGAATGTGAACGGTGCTCCAGAGACCGGATGGGTGTCGGTGTCGGAGATAAAGGGCATGAAGTGGTCGCAGCCTTCCGAGACCCATAGTGCGTAGCACACTGCGAGCGTTGTCAATTGGACCGCTATACCAGCCCGTACGGTCTTGCGGACCGTATCGGCCTGAAGCAACCACTGCATACCACCGCGATGAGGTCGTTCGCTTCAATGGACTCCCTAACGATGAAGTCGTATGGCCCTCATGATGAGACATGGACGGGCACGAACAGTGGCTGTCGGAATGCGAGAAGATGGGTTACTCACCCAAAGCCAAGTATTACGCCGAGGGAACCCGTACCTCACAAGACGCGGCCGACCAGCTCGGATGCGATGTCGCTCATATTGCCAAATCGATCGTATTCGCTGGCAAAAACGGGGCAGTGGTCGTAATCACTTCAGGAGTCAACCGTGTCGAGCGCAAGCGCAAACTCAAGCGGCTGCTAGGATACAAGCCGAGTATGACCGATGCTGAGTACATCATCGAGAACACTGGTTACTCTCCGGGTGGCGTTCCACCATTTGGCCACATTAAGTCGTGTACCGTGTTGATGGACGAGGATTTGATGCAGTATGACATAGTGTGGGGCGCCGGAGGAACTGCTCAGACAGTTTTCCCAATCGAACCCGAGGATCTTCTTTCCCTGTCAGGCGCGACAGTGGCAGACGTGAAGCAGTGATAGAATGGTCGTGGAGCGGCTTATTCGTGCTGCTGCAAGCCTGTGTGAGGATGTAATTCCGATATCAAGATCTCTTGTCTCTGAAGGTAGCGTCGATATCTGCTACAACCCTCTGGCGTATGCATGGGATGCGCACGAGGCATACCTCAGGAGAATGGGTGGCGGTGGTGCACGGACGGTCATCCTCGGGATGAATCCAGGCCCGCATGGAATGGGTCAGATGGGGATTCCTTTCGCAGCGACTTCGGTGGTCCGCGACCTGCTGGGCATCACCGGCATTCCGGTGAATCAGCCCGAGGCGGCCGACCCGAGACGTCCTGTCGTCGGCCTCGATTACCCTCGTGAGGAGGTCTCGGGCACTCGTTTGTGGGGCCTTTTGGCTGAGCACTATGGCGACGTTGAAGCCATTTCCAGCAACGTCTTCCTAGTCAACCACTGTCCGCTAATGTTGTTCTCTGGCCCTCGCGCTGCCAACATCACTCCAGACAAAGTGGGCGGTCCGACCGCCCCAACTTTGTTGGAGCGTTGTGACCAACACCTGCGCGAGGTAGTGGAAGTCATGGAAGCGGAGCGAGTAATCGGTGTCGGCAAGTTCGCCGAATCGCGAGCGAGGGCTGCGCTGACAGACTACTCTGTCGAGGTCCTAGGCTGTTGGCACCCTTCTCCTGCTTCGCCGTTGGCCAATCGCAACGGAGGCGCGGATTGGCGCGCCAATGTTAGAGCAGTGCTGCCCTGAGCGTCTGAAAGACAGTCCCTTTGTGGCTAGTAAAATATTAAGTCAACAGATGTTCTGTCCTGAGGTATGTCTGCGATGACCACACCCGAATACCTGATTTCGAATGTCGAGAAATACGCCAACGAGAATGCGATATCCTGGAAGGACGATTCCGGGAACTGGATCAGCATGACCTGGTCAGAATTCTACGACACCACGATGGGAGTTGCCAAATCCCTGATTGCGATGGGATTTGAGGCCGGGGACAAACTGAGTATTTACTCCTACAACCGCATGGAGTGGTATGCTGCCTACGCTGCTGCCAACATGTGCAACGGGGCCGCAGTGGGAGTCTACCACACATGCTCTCCCGAAGAGGTAGAGTGGGTTGTTGGAAACTCGGATTCCAAGGTGGTCTTTGTTGGGACCAACCCGATGGACGGAGGGGACCCGAGCAAGATGTGCACTCACAGGCTAGAAGCCACGATGGGGTCGCTCGACAAGGTCGAGGCGGTGGTGTCCCTGGTCGGCATGGATGCGATTGACCATCCCAATGCCATGAGTTGGACTGACTTCATGTCCAGGGGTGCGGTAACTCCCGATTCGGCTGTCATGGACAGCATCGCGAGTATCAAGCCGTCCGATACTGCCGCACTAATCTACACCTCGGGAACGACTGGCAACCCGAAGGGCGTCGTTCTGACTCACGACAACTTCGACTACGAGTTGGAGTGCGTACACAGAATCACGTCTTACGACCAAGGCGACGGATACGTCTCATGGTTGCCCTGCGCGCACGTGTTCGGCCAAGTCGCTGATAACCATCTGTGGATTAGAGATGCAATCCACATGCGCGTAGTCGACAATCCTCTACACTCGATTGACTACTGCAAGGAGGTTCAGCCTCACCTGTTCATTGGAGTTCCTAGAATCTACGAGAAGGTGTACAGCAACCTTGTAGTCGCCCTCCCTCCAGCATTTTTGCTAAGTCTCCCGGGCATTGGTGGTATCATCAAGGATAAGGCGAAGGCGAAGATTGGAATGTCCAATGTCAAGTACGCCATCACAGGTGCCGCTCCCATAAACCAAGACATTCTGCACCTGTTCCACAAGCTCGGTGTGCCCCTCTACGAGGGCTACGGTATGACTGAGACCACTGCTGGTGCGACTCTAAACTATGACAACAACAACAGGATTGGTAGTGTAGGCAAGCCCTTCGAGGGAAGCGGCCTCAGAATTGACAAGCCTAACGAGAACGGGGATGGCGAGATCCAGTTCAACGGACGCCACATCATGACTGGCTACTACCGCGACCCGGAGGCCACCGCCGAGACGATGACCGAGGACGGCTGGCTCAAGTCCGGCGACCTCGGTAGGATTGATTCGGACGGCTACGTCTACGTTACCGGGCGACTCAAGGAGATCTACGTCTCCTCGGCTGGCAAGAACATCGCACCCCTAGTTATAGAGGAGACGATGAAGAGTATCTCTGTGGTATCTCAGTGCATGCTCATCGGTGACAACCGAAAGTTCTGCAGCGCCCTGTTCACACTGGACGTCGGGGCGATACTGCGTGACGTGCATGGCCTAGACGGAGCCACCGAGGTTCCGAAGGACCCTGATGAACAACTGGCCAAGTTAGCCGAGTTGGGACACGATCTATCTGAGTATACTGCCGTAGGGAGTGATACGTACAGGCAGCTCGAGGAGGCGGTGGGCAAGCTGAATCAGAAGTTCAGCAATCCCGAGCAAGTCAAGAAATTCACAGTGCTTCCTCGCGATCTCAATGTGGACCAAGGTGAGCTCACGCCAACCCTGAAGATTCGTAGGAAGCAGATTCGCGAGAACTGGGCAGCTGAGATTGACGCCATGTACGCCTGAACTCCACAGCGGGTGATTACTTGACACCAGAGGCATGGGCCGCTCTGGCCACCGTATTCATACTCGGTGCGATGAGTCCCGGCCCCAGCCTTGCGGTGGTGCTCAGGAACACCATGGTCGGAGGTCGACGCCAAGGGGTGATGACTGGTATCGGGCACGGCATCGGCTTCGGCATCTACGCCTTCCTCGCTGCTGCCGGGATCGCCACGGCGCTCACCCTGCACGAGTCCACCGAGACGATACTGAAGTGGGGTGGAATCGCTCTGCTGTTGTGGCTCGGTGTCAATTTCCTGAAGGCATCTAGGGGAGAGCCGTATGAATCGTCCGAAGATGATGATCACGGCCCTACGGGCCGTGCGGGGTTCGCCCAGGGCTTCGCAATAGCTCTGCTCAATCCCAAGATACTCGCTTGGATGATGGCTCTATACACACCGTTCATCGAAGCCGATATCAGCATCGATACCCTGTTTGGAATGGGGCTGCTGGGCATGTTCATTGACGGCACCTGGTATGTTACTGTGGCAACAGTTCTGACGAGGGGAGACGGGGTCACGAAGCTACGCGCCCAAGCACGTAGGATAGATGCGACGATGGGAGTTCTGATGTTCGTGTTTGCCGCACTGATCTATAACGGAGTCCTGTAATCAGCGAATCACGAAAGGCAGATGGAATAGCATCTCTAACACGATGGAAAGGGCATTGGCCTCCTTGTGAGCATCTTCGCCGTTCTCAGGCGGAGATATTTTCTGCAGTTCTCCAGCGTCGAACCAAAACGAGCTGCAGTTAGGGCATCCGTCAAGTTCCATTGGATCCATCTCAGTGCCGTCAGGTCGTATGAACACGATTTCGCGCACGCGCATGTGTGATTCACACAGAGGGCAGTTGAGTTTGACCTCGACTCCTTCCTGCTCGAAGGAGACGTGCATCTGATTCAGTTTATCCTGCGAAATCGTCGACATTGCGGCATCCGCATTTAGCAGCATGCCCGAGCACTCGTCACAGTGATGAATGCCATGACGTGAGAAGGTCGAGCGGTCCGAGTTCTCAGGAGAGACCAATGTGGAGTCGTCCCTAGGGCAGCAATAACTCATCACACCTAGGGGAGGGGTATGAGACCTTGAACCCTGACCCGGACAGACAAAGATAGCGGAATTCTTGTTTCTTTCAAATAACCCGCGATTACATTACCTTGAGTATGAGTGTGTGTAGAGGCTGCGGAGTAACTACTAGCAGGAGGTACTGGTGTGACCTCTGCCAGATTATGGTCCCTCATATCACTGGACAGGATGCCAGTATGATTGAGAGTAGTGGTGCCGTTGAGGAGACCAGACAAGAGCTCCAGAACCCCGACAGTAGACCCAGTAGAATTTGGAGTTCAATACGCCGAAGGGACTCGCCAGAGGCAGACTGGGTTTTCAGGACTAAGCCGTATGAAGAAATTGATAGAATCGTCGGCCCCCCTCCCTCATGGGAAATTGATGAAGAGGACATCGAGTTGATGGCCTCTGGTTCTATCGTCGAAGCTGATTCGGACCGGTTGAGAAAGTTGCAGAGAGGTGGCAGTCTACCCGATGGCAGCCATCTCTGCTGGGCTGATAGTAGGTTCACTCTCGACGGCATCACGGTCGAGGTGCCATACCGCGGGCTCAGCAAGTTATTGAAGCGTAAGCGCGGGCTTGAAGATATTGATTGGAAGAAGCTTCTGCTATCAATCAGCCTGGCCAACAAGAGATTTCGCAGCCATAACGAACACCGCAACCGTCGTGTCGGCAGGGAGACCACTGTACATCCGGTCGCCTTGATGCGGGCGGATATCGGGGGATTGAGGAACGCCTACAGATTCGGGTACTTGGGGATGGGCAGGAGAAGAGGGCCGGAGGGACTGGATTACAACCAATCATGGTTCGAGGGATCTTCTTGGATGGATGCATGGAACGATACTACTCGAGGAGCAGTAATCGACGATATCGATGACATGGTGGTGCCCACTGCCCTTTTTATCAAAAATGGGAGATTGCAGCTTCGCGTCAGGAGGCCAGGAGGTTGGAGACGTCTTGAGATCGAGAGTCATCCAGAGGTATGGGCTAAGGTCGTAACTTGGGCTCTGTCGCCCCCTAACAGCAAACACCAGAAGAGGTTGCGCTGCATACAGCAGAGTCTGTTCTCAGATATCGAGATTGAGATGATTTCGAGACCGGATCGGAATGGCATACAGCTGCTAAGAGGAATCATTACAGACAACGAGAATGTCAGATTGGAGACCTCTCCAGGAGGTTTTCGTGTCAGAGGCAGTTCTGGCGCAATGTACCGGGTCAGCCCGGGCGTGGGGGGCCACAACACCAGATTCGTGGTCAGGGGAATCGGCCATTCGCCAACAGAAGAAATTGATGAGCGTGGCGTGCCACCCTGGATGCGCAGAGACAGGCCACCAATATGCGTAGTCGAGACTCCGCAGTTACGCAGACTGGTGATTGGTGACGCATTGAGTTCGGTAATCCTAGCCTTACTCGACGATCTGAAGTCTCAACAGCACATCGACACCCTGCGGAGCTACATACGTGAAGTCAGCCCAAGACAGGCTGTCGACCCTCAGGTCGCTGAGTTCCGTCAAGCAGAGAACCTGAGGTTCCGCCTTAGGAATAATCTCGCTGAATACAGGACACGTAGGTACACAGAACTGTTTCCACGGCTTTGGGGTGTTCTGCTTAGACTCCCCTTGGGAGAGCGGGTGATATTCACTGCAATCAGGCAGGGCCGCCCGAATCTTACTTTCGATGGGTGCGGCACCGAATTTGCCACGCGTGACATGTTGGAGCGCAGAGTCGTCTACCGGATGCTCGAAGCATCTGGATGGCAGCGAGACCAGCATGAGGAGCAGGTGCGCGGCTACCAGAGGATCTACATACGAACAGGAACAGGGCCACAGAATCTAGCCAATTTAGTAGAGGGCTTCGCCGAGATTATTGAACCGGTGCTTACTGTTAACGAGCGTGTCAGACTGGTGGCCAACCCGGCTTGGTCCTTCTTTGAGAGAAATAATCCGGGAATAGGCCCACTGTTGCCGGGCACCGACGAGCGCCTCAATTAGGCCTCTCCTCCAATTTCGTCGTCCCTTAGTGGGGAACTTAGTCTATCCACGAAGGAATCTAGGTTGTAGAAGTGCGCAGCAGTGTGGAGTTCCCGTATGCACTCAATTGGCAGTCCGTGTTGCACCATTGCTTCAAAGAAGGCACGTCCGGCTACTGTTCCTGGTGGCCACTCAGTTGTGATGGCGTGATGTTGGACGTCCCCTTCACCTACAGGCTCACCCATCTGTCTGGTAATTTCGGCGGCGGCCTCATGAACAGCGAACGCCGTGACTCGATTTTCTATTGCGGCGAGATGATCACGGTAAACTGTCATTCGGAGAGCGATGTCTTGAGCTCTGGCTCTGACGTCGTCTTCATCGGCGTTCGTCAGCCACGAGAGTTCGCTTCGGACGAGGACCCATAGCATCTTCTTGGCCTTGATCAAGTCATTCTTGTCAAGATTCCACTCACCTATCAATGAGTGAACTCTGGTTTCCTGTCTACGGTATTGGAATAACAGGATTAGTGCGGCGGCGGCGTAGATTCTCTGCCGATACTGTTTGTCAGCATCTTTCGAGGTACTCGGTGTCCCTCGCATCTTGTGGCGCTTCCTACCCAGTGACTCCTTCGAGTCAGCCGCTTCGACAATGTCACAAGCAGCTGCGAAAGCTATTCTCCCGATCGATGAATCCCTGAGCTCACGTATGATTCCGTCAATGAAGTCAGGTTCATCGTGTGTGACTCGCCGATGTAGTCGGTCAAGTTTCCTGTAGAAGTTGTTATTGGTTGGCCCCATGACTCCTCCGAGTCCTCTGTCGTCACCAACTTTCGCATTAGGATTGACGGGCGTAAAGCCTGGATCGAGCTCCAGAGGCTCAATTGGAATGCCGCAGTTGGAACAGTGTTCATGAGTATCTCCCTTTTCTGTTTCATTAGAACCACATTCGGGGCATTTGTCAGTATTATCTCTCTTGTTTTCATTATTATTAGAAGTCATTTTTTTCACCTATATTCGGGCTATATTCGTCTCTTCGTGGCCCCATCCACGCGGCCGTCGCCACCGGGAGTTTGTCCTCATGCAAGGCGCCGTATAACCATGTTGTAATCAAGTCGCGAAGGGAGATAGTTCTGGATAGTTTCTCAGGCAATACCGCTCCTTGAATCAGCTATCGTTGTCGGCTTTAATAGTCAATCAACTCTGCCATTAACTGCATCAAGTCTGGTCAAGTCGCCATTCGTGAAGCTTCAAGATTCCATCAAGAATCTCCTCACTGCTGATGGTGCCTGAATCCTCCATAGCCATCAGAACCATTTCGACCATCTCCTCGTCAGCATCGTCGCCGAGAACGGCTTTGACTATCTCAGGGATGGCTGCACCCTCGTTGCTCTCCTTGGATTCGGAAAACAGACTCTCCAGTCTAACCTTAGCCTCGAATCTGTCAATCTCGCTCATTCTTCCTCCTCCTCGATTTGACTGTTGTGTGTCATGGGATGCGGGTTGTCGACGTACAGGGCAGTCGGCTCCGATGTCCACGATGAAAGCGGTCCTTCCTCCTCCAGAAATGATTCCGAGAATTCCGAGAACTCTGTCTTCTTGTAGTGGTCGTGGCCAAGGACAATAGCTTTCTCCAACAATGATGTGTAAGCGGCAATCGTGTCACGATCCGTACGTGACCAATATGCATCTTGAGGATGACTATGGAGCCACATCTTGAATGGGACCTTAGCGCCCAGAGGGGGCGACATCTTGACCTGCCCAGAAGTTCCAATGTCAACATAGAACTTGTCCTCAGAATCGATGAGTACACTTACCTCGCGTTTCAACCGATCTCCGATTGTCCATATCTCCTGCAATCTCTCAGCCTTGGTCAAACCAGCGATGTGTTCTCGAATAACTTCACAGTCGTAATCTTCAGTATTGAGACAGGAATCCACTAGGTTGGAAGGATGTATCTTTGGCTTATCGCAGCCTTTAGGCTCAATCTTTTCCTCGGCCACAGGAAGTCGACCCAAGGTTCCGAATGTCAGGTTAGCCGATTGTGGATAAGGCGGCATGGCGAGAGTTTGCCCCACCATCCACCGAAGGCTCTGAATCACCCACTGAGAACCGTGAGAGGCGGCGAGAAGGAAACCGAACTCTATGTTACCTGAACTGATTGCATCTTCATGCTGGCACGAGCGTGCTGGCTGATCCGGCGTCATCCTCTTGACAAAGTCTGGATCGACCGAGGAGTCAAGAGCGACAAAGCCGTCGCCGAGACACCTTAGGTCTAGGAAGATAGTGTCACTTGAGTGGGCTACTCGACGAGCGACGGCCGAATCTACTGCTACTACCGTGAGGTCAGCAGGTGTCATGTCTGAAGCTTCGCGGACATCCCATGGACAGGCTATCAATCGTAGTCGTTCACTCGTGAAGGGAGCCATGCTCTCGGCAATGGCACTCACCTTGTGCTTGCCTACATCTTCAGGCAAGAATCGTTGATGTGCTAGGTTTTCCTCGGAGACCTCATCAGAGTCATATATTCTGATTGTGATTAGTTCAGTTGATTCAATTAGCTCGCCTCGATGTAGGGCGGGGATTAATGCAGATACTAGATGCGATCCGATTCCTCCGGCGCCGATGACGGCTATCTCGTAGTCGTTGACCTTGTAGGTGTATGCCGGTCGTGTTGCGTTGATGTCGCTATTGTTGCTGTTTGTGTGCATAAAACTACTCGCTGTAGTTTCGATCATTGAGATCTCGTCAGTTATGCTGTTGGGCCCCCCCAGCCGCCTAAGCAGCTGGGAGGGTTTACGTTGGTCCGGGCCCGTCTTGCGGGCATGTATGATGGTGACCTCAGCAGAGACCGCCCACCAGACCTGGAACGATACGAACTGTGCCTACAGTCGCCCAATCAGAGTCAGCCAACTGTGCTGGCTGCATTAACTGACCATTGGCGAAGACCCAATTGTCCCCTCCTTCCTCCACGAGAGCGATGGTCTGGTCCTGTGTTAGCTCGAGGGTATCGTGTCCGTCCGGTGAAGCAATCTCTACTGTGGTTGTTACAGTGTTCATTTGCTGTCCTCCTTAGGTTCTCGGCGTTCTAGTGTATGCCCTATTGTATGCCCGGGCGCGGGCATTGAAAGTAGAGAGATTCGCAGGTCGTATAAAGAGCCGGAGATGTTGTCGCCCGGGGGGGCGGTAGACTCGTGCTCGGCAATCAGTTCTCGCCAGCTGAGATTGCGGACTCGCTCATGCTCTAGCATGATATTGGACAGGGCCTCGCTGCGGGCAAGACTCTCCTCTCTCGCTAGTTCTCGGCGCAAATCCTTGATTCGTTGTTCTATCTTACGCTTTGCTTCTCGTACCGCTTGCTGGCGCTCGTAGAGTTCGGGGTCGCGGACGTACAGTATCCTATCGTCCAGAGTGTTCGGCGGTTCGAAGAAGCCGGTCTCCGCCCAAAGGACGAACGAGACGCAGTCGTCTATTGCGGGGGCGCCCTGGTAACCGGTGGCTGCGATGCAGACCTCTATGGAGGCCCCGGTCTCGAGGCTGCGCACCGATGTTTCGAGGTGGCGGCCAGATTCTGACCCCCTCATTCGGCGCTCTATCGTCTCAGCGACATCGAGTACGATCTCGATGCCCTCGGAGTAAGGGGCGGTAATCTGACCGACACGCGGACCCAGTTTGCACACCGTCGCGTTGATCATGACGTCGGTCAGCAGCGTGAGACCCTTGCACTCCGGCTGGGGCATCGAGCATAGCAGGTCGACGGGAATCAGGGCTTGGTCGATTCGCTTCCAATCAGCTTTGAGGTCTTCAACGGAATCAAACTTCTTCATTCATCATCACCATCACCCTCTGGTAAGTCTACATCGCCCGACTCAATCGCTCGACGAAGCGGTGCCCAATGCTCGGATACTGAAGACAGGATTTCCGCTGATTCCGCTAAATCGTCGTCCTCGTGTTCCAGAAATATGCGTGGCGCCTTGGTGAGAGTAGGCAGTAGATAGGAGAGATCCTTGCACCTAGCCATACAGAAGTAGGTGTCCTCAGTGTGCTTTCGTTGAGGTCCTCCGCGGATACTACTCGACAAGGAGAAGCTGCTTACTTCGGGGTTCTTGATACCGCCAAGGTGCCATGTGAAACCGTGCGTACCCTTGACTGATATCTCTCCGGCAGCATAGTCGACAGTGGCCCCATACTTCTTGCCTATGAAGACTGAGAAGAGTTCCGAAATTGGACTCTGAATCATCCCATACGTGCTTATGAGTGCGCTGCGGAACGGGGTTTGATTTGGGTCTACGAATAAGTCGCGGTCGGATATCAAAGCAGCAACTAGGATTGCGAGGGAGTCCGTACCGGGGATATTCGAATGGTCGTTGTTCGTTTGGATGCAGGCGGGGGCGTGGCGGCGAACCCACTTGCCGAGAGGATGGACTTCGACAGGCGGCATAGGTTGTCCCAGATTAACTGTGAACGGATTGGTGAAAGCCTTGAGAATAGGCTCGAGAGGTATACAGTAGTTAGCGAGATCTCCTCGGACGATTAGGTTCGATTCTGGCCTTTCTTTGACGCCATGGTAGACTCTATCTGGATAGTCCTCGATAATTCCCTTTAGGAACCCGATGCCCACCAGATTCAATCTCTGAGATTCAGAGATGTCGTCCAATAGGGCTTGCGTTCGTTGGTGTCTTCCTTTCTTCGATTCTGCGGTTCTGTTTCTCATAATATCACATCTGGTAAGTCTATTCTTCTAAATTCAAGGACTCCTTTACTTGCAAGTCTCTTAAATCCTGACATCATGCCCTAATCCCACCTCTGCAAGAACTCATAGGGACTATTCGGTGGCCCTGGCAAGGTTAGTGGCCTGCTCTTCGACGGAGTAAGGAAACCTCCCAGATCTGAGAAATCGCTCAGACTCGTCTGAATCGAGTCGCCCCTCAGGGAAGACGATGAGAGCCAAGCCAATGTCTTCTCCGGGAGGGGTGAGACCTTGATCCAGATCACCCTCGGCAACTCCTTTGGAGGACAGCAGCTCAGGTTCAGCATCTCGACCGAGTTAGCGGTCTCAACGCATACGTACACTCCACGCCTACAGCGGCCCCTCTTGGAGGCGAGTATGGCGCAGTTGAACTGAGACCATCCCTGGGCCTCCAGCCTGCGATAAGAGGATATTTCGATGACGAAGCCGGTATCGAGGGCGATTTCATCGATCTCGGACTCCTTGACGATGCGGAGTATACCGGACGGTAGTGGTTTGGCCACAGTCCAACTAGGATCCTCAATCTCGTCATTCGTCCTACCGTAGTGGAAGTGCGCGTCGTCTATGCTGTCTCTAGCCGAGGTGCCTACCCCCGGTATTGCCGTTAGTGTCCATGTCAGTGTTGTTGTTCTGTTTCTACTCATTGTTCTATCTCCTTTGTTGTAACTCAGTTCTGGGATTTCTTCCGATTATCCCTGGGGAAACCAGTGGCCTTACGCGTCTTGCCTGCTTGAGCCAAAGATAGCGGCTTTTGGCCACCATTTCTCTGCGCTGCTTTGGCCCTATCTTGGTGCCTTAGTCCCCTTTTCCTTGTCTTCTTGCTCATACTATCAACTTCCTTCGATTGTTTTCGAATGGGGGGCTGGATTGCCTCGTGTACGCGTGGCATTGTATAGGGGGGATTCAGGATAAGAAACTACTACGTCGGCAGCCTGGCGACCGCCGATGAAGAGCGCGACGGTTATGGCAGCTACCTCGAAGAGAAGATTCAATGCTGGATGCATTGATTATGGGTAAAGGTGGGGACCTATCAACCCACAAAAAAAATCTATTTTACTAATATAGAGTTGAACAGGTAGGGCACAATCGGACAGGCTGACGGCTTTGACGGCTTTAGCGCCGGCAACACAAGGCCAATCATCATAAACGATACCTACGTCGTAATACCACGGTTTGGGGAGAAAATCTTCTGCTATAAATATTCGGTGGTCATCAAATGAGGTGGAGTTACAATCGTTCCGAGGTGATTGAGGGATTATACTGCAAGGAAGGTAGCGCTAAGAGAAATGAACTCGTTTACAAGATTGAAGAGGCTTGGAAGAATAGCGTAGGAGGGAGCAACATCGTTGCGAGCCAACGCATTCAGTACATTGCCCTCAAGAAGTTACACACGATGTACCCAGAGGATTTCATGTTGATAGTCATCGTGACCATGAGGGAGCGGGGGCTGTTAAAGAGGGAGTTGGATCTTACAGCAAATGGGCTGAACGGTCTGGGATCCCTAATCAATCACTGGGACAAACAACAGAAAGATGGTACAGGGTTGGATTTCGTTGGGGAGTTCATCGGCAGTCGTCATGAGTTGCGTCAACCGGAGTACATGATCGGAGCAGTTGTGGAACAAGTCAGGCGTATCCGCAGAGGAATGGTTCCAGGGACGAATCACCATCTCGAAGTCACGGATGGTTTGCTCATATTAGCTGACGACTTATTGGCCAATATTGTCGAGGTTGGAAAGTCAAATGTTGACGACTACAACGTGTTACCGAATGATCAACTCCATCTATTCTTGGAGCTTCAGCACATCCTCAACCTAGCCAAGAAGCCTCATTTAGTTAAGGAACTGGAAAAGCGTATTGTAAAGTTTCTTAAGGACTTAGAAGAGGCGAAATTTGCCCTCAGGGACTACTACATGTGGTGGGCAATTAGGATCATGCTCAGGAGCAAAATCAGATGCATGGAGACGGGAGAAGCCCGAGTTTGGGAAGAGAAGCGAAAGAAGATAGAGGGCTCAATGAGCAAGTCCATGAAAGAGTTCGTCGATGAACTGAGAAAGAAGAATAAAAGAACGCCAATGTTGAGGCCTTTGCAGATTGCGATGGCGCCACTAGGCGATTATCATCGAGGTGTGGCAGAGTTCCTAAACGACCCTTCTAGCATTGACAGGGGGGCTAAGAAGAACAAGGGAGACATTCAATTATTTGCTGCCATAGTCGGTCATCCCCTTGGCATGAAAGACAACGCCAAGCTGTTTGTGAATCACAAGTCGAATCCGGTCAAGAGGGAGGATGGGACTTGCCTGATTGGTAGGCTGAAAAAATCGATTAGGAATGCGGAGCATGCATCGCAGATTGTAATCTTAAACAACCACTACCTGGCGCCAGTAATGCTGGTGCTTTTGGGCACCGATCTGGTGGTGAGGTTTCGATGGTTCGCAGCACTGAAGCGTGCCGCGGAGTATTTCCAAGTCAGGAAGAATCCCGATGATACTGATATCATACCAGCCAGCAGGATTGGGCCGAATGACAATTTGGTCGAGGCCGAAAGGCTGAGGAGGGAGTTGGTCGGAGTGCTTGGAAACATACTGAGGCGTTTGCGGTTGGTACTCCCTCATCAGAACGACCCGTCGCCAATCCGACTGATGGAAGGATGGATATCTACTCTGAAAAATTTGGAGTTGAAAGAGCAGGAGACCATTCCAATCAAAGGGAAGGACTGCCATCTTTCCGCCATGGGTCAACTGAGCCATGCTTGCGGTGGTTTCGTTAAGTGGCCTTGGTCGGATCCTTGGCCGCCCGGTGGTGGAAATGGTGAAGGGAGAGTTGTGCCGAAAGAGCGGCTTGCTCTGGAGTTGTTTGAGTCAGGCGAGGCAGCAATACCAACAGTGACGATATCAAATGATAAAGCCAATCACTATCTCTACTATCCCTATGTCATTCCGGTTGCAGGTTTGCCGACGGCGCAAACAAAGAATTCACTTCCCTGATGTTATGCAGGTTTGCCATCGCACACAGGGCTGCCCACATCAGAGCTGAATACAGGATCCAATCTACTGGTGGTTCTTGGTAGATCTCGTTGAGAGCCAACCATACGATTGAGAATACGAATACCAGTTTCATCATAGCCCGGAACTTCAATCTCTCCCTGAGTCCGATGGTACCGCCTTCGCCCCTCAAATAGAAATCTGCGATCTTGATCTCTACGGATTTCAGAATTCCGTAAGTAGTGCCCACAACAACCGTATAGCCCGCCACGAAGACTTTCATATCCTCACTGACATGACCTGTTCCTGCTAGCATAAGCGTGATTCCCAAGAGAGACCCCCAGTTGCCAATTGTCCAATTCTCCTTAGCCGCGTCGAGTTTCAACTCATCCTCTGAAAGATTGTCTCCTTCGTACTTCTTGCTTATCCTACTAGCATTCCATCGTTCGAAGAGGTAGCCGAGAAGTGTAGATACTGCTACAATCTGGGTTAGTAGGTTAATGCCACCTACTGGCAGGGAAACCAGTTTCATCGAATGGCCCGTAGAGATTTGCATCATCCCAAATGAACCGGTAAAATTCCTGGCCTTGCGGGCATCTTCTGAGGTTAACTCAGATATCGAGTTCCCGATGATTGACTCAGCGATAGCATTCCGAGTTTCAGCACCGAATGGAATTAAGAAAGCTGCACCGGCCAGTACTCCTCCCAGTAACCCTGCACTCTCGCCGATGAATAATACCATTACTGCAGCGACTAGGGTCGTCGTGACCTCTCCGAACTGGAACTGATCTACGCCCCTGCCAACTGCAATCCTGATGTCATGGAATGTCGACCAGAAAGCTCCCTCAAAGCCGCCAAGTAGCAATGGGACCAAGACCATCTTTACCTCCCATGCTGATAGAATATAATCAGGAATCAGGGGCGTCAGTCCAGCGAGTAGTAGGAGAGCGGGAGAGATCCGGTAACACTTCAGTGCCCTTTCTCCTCCAGATGACGAGCTGAATTCCGCCACGGAATATTTTGATGTCATGTGCAAGGCGAAGTAGACCAGTAGTCCGTTCAGGCCACCAACGCGCCAAGCACCTGCAGGGCCGACGAGGCCAATCAGGATGGCAGTTGCCAGTCTGATGATATTGCGACGCGTCTGCTCGGAGACCATGATGGTCTTGGGATAGTGGGGCCCATTATGAGAGCGCTTGTTGGGAGAAAATCAGTAAAATAGAATTCCTGAAACCAATCTCAATCGTCATCTGATCCTCCATCGTATCCATCTATCCCGTCCCAGTCATTCGGGAGGAGGGCAAGTGCCAATCCTCCGGTCGCTGCTGCGGCTGTGATCCAGAAGATTCCCCTCAGTAGCCCCATCTACTCACCTCCCTTCGCATCGATGAGCCTAGAGATGATCTTGGCGGCTTCCTCCAATTCCCCATCCTCAATGCACCAAGTAGCGTATTCGGTGTATCTCTCGATGGCCAGATCGTCAATCGTCACTTCCCCATTCATCAGCCTAGAGATATCGTCCTGGACCATGCCTCCGCACCAACCCAGTTCCTCGCACGCTTCGAAGTACGACGTCAGCATATCGTCTTCAGCTTCCCATTCTGCAGCGCATTCCTCACAGAAGTAGTGGAATTCGATCGAGGGCGGCCAGCTTTCATTCTCTATGGCCGCCTCATCCAAATGGGCGAATGGCACCCCTACTTGGGCCTCGTTCCAACAGGTGCCCAGATTGTCTCTAGCAAAACCATCGGGCCTCTGGCACGTTTGGTCTTGCGGCATTGTTCCGTCCCACTCTGGGATTAGGCCTGGGTGCCATTCATCGCATTCGTCATTAATGCATTCACTTGGTTTTAATTTACTAGTCATTTTGTTCATCGCTGGTAAGTCTCATCAGTCAACTGATGAGGTACCCTGCATCGGCCACCGCGGAGATGTCGAGGGTGGTATTAGATTGGTCCCAGAGGTCTTTGAGCATGGTCGGAGGATAGAGTTCGTCCACAGTCGTTCCTTCCTGTTCGGCGTCGTATTTCTTCAGGCGGTTAACTAGGTCCTCCCTAATGCCGGATTTAGGCAGGCCCCTCTCGGAGCACATCGTCTTCAGCCCGGGGTCGCCTTGCTTTGAAACGTCGACAGTTACTCCCTCGTAGGGGCCGTCGTTCGTCTTGAGAGGGTCCTCGTCGAAGTCGATTTCCACGCCTGGGCTTTCACCCACCATGTGATCGAGCCAGTACCTCAGGTCCCTGCCTTGGTACATTTCCTGGAACTTCTCCTTCACCACCCGCACCATCTCCGGCACATCGCAGGCGTGGGTGCCGAAGGCGTCGTGGACGGGCCAGAAGCTGAGTTGCTCAATCGATTCGGAGAGCTCTGTGATGGAGGTGCGCATGTGGTATGCGTCCATGGAGTGTACGAAGTTGGGTGAGAGGCCTCTGCTTAATCCGGGCTTGTCTATTCTATCTGCCTCCTTGACTGCATAGCGCTGTAGCGAGTAACTGCCATGAGTCAGCAGTTTCCTTATCTCCTCGGCTTCCTCGCTCTGGCGGTCCGGGTCTATCTCCGATAGGATCTTCTCGATGAGTTGTAGCGGGAATCCAGATTTCTTGTTCACAGCCTCATCTAGAGACGTCCTGAGTTCTGATGATACTCGCTCGTCCTCGATGTAGAGGTGATGCATCCTGACTAAGATTCTGCGCTTGCTCTTGGGATTGGTATGTTCATTCTGTTCATTCCATTTCCATTTGTTCTTCGAATACCAATCAGGGACCATAGGAGTAAATGCGGAAGTAGGAGCGCATGGCATTTTGCCCGAAGATTTGTCACGTCCGTGGGACTTGACGTAGTAGTTGTTGACAATCAGACCGTCTGCTAGAGTCCATCTTATTCCAGGATGCATGCCATCGCTCTCCTTGCAGATTAGTTTCAGTGGCATCTCCAAAGTGTAGAATGCCCGACCCGTTGAAAATGCAATCGACTCCCCTAAGGACTTGGCCACTATTCCTGTCAGAAGATACTGCTCATACTCGTTCTCCCTGAAGACCTCCGGGATTCTATCCGCTTCGCTCTTGGGCAGCATCAGCGCAGTATGGAGTCCCGAGCCAGAGGCCCAAAGTGGAATCGACCGCGTACCTCCGAGGATTCGCTTCCACTTCCTCCACTTGGATTCTGTCTTGCAGTGCCTCTTGAACTCCTCATACGGGAATTCATTTTCCTTGTCCTTGCTCCAATCACGATAGACCTGCTTGGCCTTATCGGGAATTATTTCGAGTTCCAGTTTATCCTTGTCAGACAATTCGTATATTGGCTCGGAGAATTCCGGCTTGCCCCGGGTGTTCCTTCCCCACAGGCATTTCTCAATGTCCTTGGAGCCGTATATCGCCGTCATGGTGGGGCACTTCGCGGTCCCTCTCGAGAACGCCCTTTCCATGGCCTCTGCAGTGTCATCCTCGTCCAGGATAAGCTTGACCAAGTCGCTCGCTTGCTCATGGTCTGCGTTGTCAGCCACGATACCATAGAGGTCTCTCGGGCTCTCTTCCTCATCGCCGATGAGGTTCACATTGTGCGCGAGGTCACGGTCGCGCAGCAGCGCTGCGACGTGTTGGTAGCCGTTGCAGGAGGCGTCTAGGTAAATCGGTTGGCCGCTCGTCACCTTGGACCAGTCGCCGCCGTCTACCTGGCCTTCGTACTCGCCGTATACCCTGTCGAGTTCGACCAGTGCTGCTACCCTCTGCAAGGCCTTGCTCCTGCCTACGTACCTGTTGAGCTTCAGTTCGGAGGGGTATCCGGCAGGATCTGCTGCTAGAGCCCGCAGGCCCTCGAGATTGTCCACCACCCATTTCGAACGTTCCTCGAACGTGCGTTGCTTGACTGCTGGAGAGTGCAGTAACTCGCTTTCGATTCCCTCCATCATGTTGTGCACGTGGACCCTGAGCCAGTGAATTCCTTCGTCGCCCAATGGCTTCCATTGCTTGAATCGAATAATGGCCCTGTCCAAGTCGTTGCCGTGTGGGCTCAGTTTGTTGCATCTGGGGGACATACGACCTCTGAAGTCGCAAGTCCATGAGTGCCAGAACACGTTGGCATTGTGCTCGATGATCCTCCTCGCCCACTCGAGGACGAGGGTCCTCTCCTCCAAGGACCTGCTATCAATATCCGACCTGCTATCCAATGGAGTGAAGACCGTTTCGAACTCTGGCTTGATCTTGATCTTCTGAATCCGATATTCCTTGCTGCTCCAACCGCCGGGAGGAAGCATTGTTCTGTTATCGTCGTTCAGTTCGATATCGAAAATACAGGACAGGAAGTCGAGGTTAATCTCCCACTGCGTGTCTTGCAGGTCGTTCATGGCCGCATACAGCAGTTCGCTCGGCTGGCATCTTGGGGTGGAGGGTTCGAATCCAGTGAAGATGGGTTCACGGCCGCCTACGACTCTCCTGTTCGACTCGGTCAGTAACCCTCCGGCATGACTCTGTGAGCCGAACCGGTGTGAGATAGGGGGGCAGTACATCCAACGGTCCTGCTCCCCCCTCAGCCACCTGAAGATCGGGTGATTCTCTCGTTCTCCATCGAAATACTCCCACAGATGGTCTGTGAACACTAGTTTATTCGGAAGATCGTGTTTCATTTTCTTCCTTGCCTTCGTCTCATCGCCATCGAGGAATGCTTGAGTATACTCCTTCTCGGTCATGTACTTCCTCTGCAATAGGCCTTCTTCCAGCATCATGTTGGTGATGTCGTATGCCAGCTTGACTGAGTTGTGTTGAGTGACTTCCTCAGGTGTGCGACCCCCTTCCTCACCTGGTTTACCGGAGAGACTGCCGAAGCCTTCCGTGAGCAACTGATTGAGTGCCTTCTTCTCATCGAACTCAGCCCAATCGGGACCACACCTATCTTCGGGTTTGTACTTGCTAGCGGTTTCCAGAAGTTCCTCTAGGATGGTGAATATCCTCTTCTGCAGCTCCTCGATGAAGGTCATCCCGGGGATTGAGGTGAAGGAAATTGACTCAACCTCCGAGGTGAATGATTTGCCGATTAGTGCCCTGATGGCCTCTCTACAAATCTTTTCCACTGGACTGAGGCTATCGAGCAAATCAGAAGTCAGTGTGAGTTTGTCTGAATTGGGATGGGCCCATTGATCATACCTGACCAGCGAGTAGTATGGCCTGTCCCATGCTGCAATCTTCAACAGCAGCATCAGATGGCGAGAAAAGCGGAACTGGCTGTACTTCTTACTTCCCTTGTCTAGTATCATGTCTTCATCTTCGAAGAATCGAATGCGGAACTTTTGATGCAGTAGCCGAGTCAGGTCATCCCAGACATCCATTGCTTCCTCTCTCTCGGATTCCCTGCCCTGCTCGGAGAGGAATCTCGCAGAGCCCTTGCCCGATGCGGCCTCCTCAATCTTGTTCTGCAGCCAGACCTTGAACTCCATATGGCCACTTGTTAGTGAAGAGGTGCCGAAGTTTCCATCCCCTCTGAGATGGATTCTAGGAGGTGCCTTGACGGTTTTGTCATAAGGGGGTTTGCGCATGTGCCACTGATCGTAGAATCCGAGAGTGGTCAGTCTGTGTGACTTCCATGCGTTCCAGTCATCGAAGGTACCGTCGGTCCACTCTGTTGGAATCTCAACTCGCTCTCCGGCCGTGTAGTGGCCCTGGAAGTACTTCCCCATCAGCCGCTCATGGACTTTGTCGTGTCGCTCTATTTCGGTACCGACCACGAGCCGGCAATGAGGCTCGGTGTGAATATAACTTTCTGAGACTTGCAAGCAAAGGATGGATGCCGAATATTGGCAGAGACTTGTGAAAATTTTCACCCAAGGAGACTTACCAGTCAAGGAGGGGGGAGCCTTTGAGAAGGGGCCGAAAATATCTCGATCTTGACAATCGTTTTGGTTATAGAAGAATCAGAAAAATATGGAATGTTGACTATGGAATGTTGACTATAAAAGCCGACAACGATTCTAGGGATGAGAGGGAAAATTCCCTCCTGCGTATGAGAAATGGAAGTGAAATAATGCAAATAAAAGAAGAAAATGAAACAACAACGATGGTTATGAAAAGACTGCCAGAACTGGATGATGAGGATACCTCGACAGCCCTAGATAATACCAGATGGGCGGCGGGTTTCGTTGGTGCTCCACTAGGAGCGATTTCCAACGACTCCGGCGTAGACCTGCAGGTGGTATCCACACGAACTGTGAGGTGCTTGGCTGTGGCAGACCACCCCTACTGCTACCGGACCCTTGCCATGATGGCACTGTCCTTCAAGACAGCTGGAGTGGAACTCGAGGTCGACCCCTACACGATTGTCCGCCCACTTCCTCCCGAGGAGGACAGGGTCGAGGAAACGCCTGAGGTTGTTGGCGTGGAGGTGGTCTGAGTGTGCCCCTATCAGAATGAGGATGCTCGTCGCTTCTGGTCGAAAGCCTGCAACTACCATCGCAAAAGCGACATGAGTCATAACTGTGGCAATCCGGTTGCGTGCCAGCGCACGCTTGACAAAGCCGAATCTGCCGAGGAGTGGCACCTTCTGTTCGTAGAGAGGTGGCAGTGATGTGGGTATTTACAACCAAGGGATTCCTGAGCATAGTCCAGCACAATGCACTGCCCGATTACTTCCAGGTCAAGTCTAGAGTCATTGACCCGCTAGAGATCTTGTGGCCCGACCATGAGATTGAAGTCATTGACTGGGCCGACTACAGATTTCGTATCACGATAGAGAAATCAGAAGTCTTGCCCGTACTACTGGAAGTCATGGCGTCTGTGGACTACCCCAGTTTCAAGGACGCATGTAGAGATGATTACAACTACCATGAAGCCCTCTCTCGAATCTGGGGTGAGATGTACCGTTATCAAACCAATATGGAGGGAAGCTGATGAGTGACAATTCGATGAATTTGATACTGGCAAACTGGGTAAATTCCAGAGTGTGCAAGCGATGTCGAGAGGCAGGTGCAGGCCATGGTTTAGCAGAGCATGAAGATTGCAATGACCTTCTGGCTGTTATTAGTTGGCTGCTGGGCAGACGAGCAGGAGATGATGAGCTCCGGAAGTTGCGCCATTGGGTTCGGTTCAGAAAAGGCGGGAAAGGACAGTGGAGAGTCATAGAGGAGAAGATGCAGCGAGAGATGGTCAGGAGAAAAGAGAAGATACAGCGAGGGATATCCAGGAGAAAGGTGGCGCCTAGCATTAAGTGGCAGGAGATTGGGATAGGCAACATAGACTACTGGGAGTATTGGCAGGAGGCGAATGAATGAGTTACGACCCCAAATGGGTTCTAATCGACGACCTTGCGAAGTCCCCACGTCCTGGGTATCCAGATAGAGTTGGTATCAGCCGGGAAGTGGTCGATGAGTGGATTAAGAAAGTCAAGGACATGGAGATTATTTCCATCATCTGCTTCCTTTCTGACGATCAATTGCCCTTCTACTCGGAGCTGCCATCAGGACTGATTCAATATTACCGGGATGCCGGATTCGATGTAACACACATCCCCGAAGACGATTACAAGACCCCTCCTCTTTCTGAAGAAGGTGTTAGAGAGGCTGTGGTTTCGTTTGAGAAACTACAGAAACCAGTACTGGTGCACTGTAGTGCTGGACTGGCAAGGACTGGAATGGCTATTGATGCAATTCTACACACTGATTCATGAGGCTTCTTTGGAAAACCACATTAAGTCGAGGCCGCTACAAAAATCTAGAGTCGTTTTCTCGTCACACCAGAGGCATGGACATGGGCCTAGTCAGACGAATCAATGAATCGGGTAAGGGATGCGGGGCTATACTGAACAAGTCAGCGGTGAAGAATCTGCTGTACTGCGGTATGAAATCAAGCCTATCATTCCAAGGACAGGATAAATATCACCTGTGTGAGGACTGTTTCCTTCTGTTCAAGATGTCACAGGAAATTCAGACCAAGTGAGGCTGTTTTCAGCCATTTTTGGTATGCGGCTCTTTTTTGTGGCCCCCTATGGTCGCAATTAGCATGGGTAGCGGTGCTTCGGGAGGCAGGATTCCCCTGCGCATCATTACGGGCACCTCCGTATGTGATGGTCACGATGCTGCTATTGGAATCATGAGGCGCGTCATGCAAGCCGAAGGAGCAGAGGTAATCCACTTAGGGCATAACCGTGGTTCTGAAGAGTTCGCTATGGCGGCTATTCAGGAGGATGCACACGCAATCGCAATTACATCCTACCAAGGCGGGGCAGTCGGTCAGTTCCAACACGTGAGGGACGTTCTCGACGAGCATGGATACCATGACGTCTCAATCATAGCCGGAGGTGGAGGAACCATATTGCCCGAGGAGATTCTTTATCTCCGCGATCAAGGAATAGCACGTGTCTACACTCCCGATGATGGCCGAGAGATGGGGCTAGTGGGGATGGTAAAGGACGCCATTGAGTACTCCTACAAAGTAGACCTGATGGCCGGGTCGCGTTTCCACTTTGACGGTCCAGTGACCGCTGCGGACCATGGGCCTGTGGGCCGTCTCCTCACACTAGCCGAGAACGGGGATGAATCTGCTCTGACAACCGCACTCGGTAATGCTCGCTCGAGGGACGAGGGTGAAGAGTGCCCGGTAGTTGGAATCACAGGGACGGGCGGTGCAGGCAAGAGTTCTCTAATCGACGAAATAATGCTCCGAATTCAAAGGGACAATCCTGGTGCCAAAGTGGCCCTCCTAGCAACAGATCCGACTAGAGAGAAGACTGGGGGTGCGCTTCTTGGAGATCGTATTCGTATGAATTCGTTGACCAATTCGAATCTTTACATGCGCTCCTTCGCATCTCGCTCTAGTGGCAGTGAGATCGCTGAGTGTGTGGAGCGCGCCATAGGAGTTTGCAAGGCAGTAGGTTTCGACCTAGTCATCGTTGAAACTTCAGGTATCGGACAAAGGGACTCTAGTGTTGCGTCTGTGAGTGACATTAGCGTCTATGTGACTACAAAAGAATACGGCGCACCGTCTCAACTCGAGAAGTTGGCTGCACTCGACATAGCCGACATCGTTTGCCTCAACAAGGCTGATCGTCCAGGTGCCGCCGATGCGCTAAGGGACATCCGCAAGCAGTACCAGCGCAACCACGAGCTGTTCGATTCGCCTCCAGATTCCATGCCGGTATATCCTACAATAGCGAGCCAGTTTTCGGACGCAGGGGTGGACAATCTCTGGGCGGCTCTCGCTTCGATGCTCAACGAGCGTCACGGAACCTCCTTCACCTCAGCAGAGGCTGAGATGGGCTCGGACGGATTGCCCAAGAGGGACGTCTTGATTCCGCCTGAGAGGGTCAACTACCTAGCTCAGGTAACCGCATCTGTGAGAGACTACCATTCGAGGAGTGAAGAGGTTGCGGCCAAGGTCAGGCTGGTGCAACAACTGGAGGCTGCTGCAAGTCAAATGCGAGAGTCTGGAAGTAAAGATGCTGCAGGAGATCTAGAGGTCGAGGCAGTCAATATCCGAGAAGAAGTGCCGGACGAGGCGTGGCAGGCCCTCGAGAGGTTTGATGAGATTGCTGCGGCCTACAATTCAGGCGAGACCAGTTACATGGTAGGCAGTAGGGAGGTCCCAGTCAAGACAACCAACCAGACCATCGAGGGTATTGATATCCCGAGAGTCTCACTTCCGGATACTCAAGACTGGGGAGATCGACTAGAATGGATACGTAGTGAAAACGTTCCAGGTTCGTTCCCATTTACTGGAGGAGTGTTTCCATTCAAGCGCACCGACGAGATGCCGATGAGAATGTTCGCTGGAGAAGGCTCTTCGACCACAACAAACCAAAGATTTCACTATCTGACCAAGGACCTGCCTTTCAAGCGGCTCTCGACCGCATTCGACAGCATCACGCTTTACGGGCTCGACGCCACTGACGAGCGCCTAGATTTGTGGGCCAAGTGCTGTGAAAGTGGTGTATCTATCAGCAATATAGACGAGATGGAGCGCCTCTTCGAGGGCTTCGACCTGTGCTCCTCGAATACCTCAGTGAGTCTCACGATTAACGGAAACTACTGGGGAATTCTCGCGATGTTCCTTCAAACCGCGATCAGGCAGCAGAACAGACTCTTCATCGAACAGAATGGCAAGGAGCCGAACGAGCAAGAGTTGGCCGATATCAAGGCTAGGGCTCTGAGTTCTGTACGTGGTACTGTTCAGGCTGATCAGCTTAAGGAACAAATGGCTCAGTCCACATTAATCATCAATCTGAACAATAGTCTGAGGATGATGTCTGATGTCGCGGAATACTTCGTGGAGAATGATATCAGGCGCTTCAACACCGTGAGCATTTCCGGCTACCACATCGATGAGGCTGGAAGCAACGCCATCACTCAAGCAGCGCTAACCCTCTCGAACGGCCTCACATACCTTGAGATCTTCAAGGAAAGAGGGCTTGACCCGGATGATTTCCTAGTCAACTTCTCGTGGTTCTTCTCCAACGGCATGAGTCCGTCCTATGCAGTTATCGGCAGAGTATGCCGCAGGATCTGGGCCATCGCGATGCGTGATGTGTATGGATTGGAAGCGGACTCGAAATCGAGTCGCCTACGCTACCACATCCAAGGGAGCGGTAGATCCCTGCACGCGCAGGACATTACCTACAACGACTACAGGAGTCTGTTGCAGGCCATGTACGCGCTCGCTGACAATGCTAACTCACTCCACACAAACAGTCGCGATGAGGCGTACGGTACGCCAACAGAAGATACTGTCAGGGACGCGCAGGCGATGCAAATGATTCTCAATCTCGAGTATGGTCTTCTGGCCTCTGAGAACCCTTGGCAGGGCAGTTTCTTCATCGAGCAGCTGACTGATGCAGTTGAGGAACAGGTACTGCAGATACTGGACGAGATGAACGCTCGTGGTGGTGTTCTGGGAGCCATAGAGACAGGGTACCAGAGAGGTCGTATCCAAGACGAGGGGATGCTCTACGAGTCGAGAAAGCACTCCGGTGAGATGCCCATAGTAGGAGTCAACACCTTCATCGATGAAGATGCGAGTAAACTCTCGGCGGAGGCAGCCGAGGAGTTCGACGTCGCAGTCACCCGCTCGGACGACGAAGAGCGCCAGATGGTGGTCGACCGAAACCGCGCCTTCATCGAAGCACACGCAGCCGAGTCGGCCGAGTGCCTGAACAGGCTCAGACAGGTCGCCGAGGAGGGAGGGAACATGTTCGAGTGCATCATGGAAATAGTTGATCATGTAACTCTGGGGCAAATCACCGAAGTCCTGTTCGAGACCCAGGGGCGCTTCCGGCGTGACCTGTGATTACGGCTCAGTTGGGCCGGGGTCGTTCCCAGGGTAATCTGCGGCCCTCTGGCGGAGCTCCTCAAGGCCACGATCCTGGGTGATTTTTCATCAACCACTCGTACCGCTCGGCGAATGCCCAGTTATCGTGGATCTTAGGGGCACCCCTAGCCGTCTTCATCGGGAGCGGTTGTACTGGAGGGGGGTTTGGTTCGAGAAGGCACTCAATGGCAAGATCGATGCTCGGTGCAACCCACGACCAATCCAGATCAACAGGTATGAGCCCGTGGTCAACAGTGAGGGAGGGCGATGCGCCTGCCGAGAACAAATCGGCCTGACTCTGTCCGACGTTGAGGTGGATGTTTGCACCTACGGGGTGTACCTTGTGAGGAAGTCCCTCTCTGGCGATGATCTGCTCGAGGAGCCAAGCGTAGAACTCAAGCTGGAGGATGTAGCCGGCGTGATAGCTGTCGAACCACTTCGTGTAGTCCAGATTGGCGGGCTTCGTGCTACCGGCCTTGAAGTCAACGATTACGAGCACTGGATTACCCTCCTTATCCTCCATCTCGAGGATATCGTCCGGCTCACCGTAGATATTTAGCATGGCGTGGGGATCTTGGTGGCGCCTGAACAACACTCCCATAGTTCGTACGTGGGACCACGAGTTTGTCCTCCTGCCACAGAGTATCTCGATGAAGTCCGGTTTGCTCGGGTGGATGAATGGCTTGGCATTGGCGAACATGGTGTTGGCCAGCAGCGGGCTCTGCTGCGTGTTTCCCGCGGATCTGATGGCATCGAAATGGGCCTCTGCAAGAGTGCCGACCCTGTCATTGATGGTCCATGTAGGGGAGTCTATCTGATCAACAAATCCTGTGTTGTAGCGCATCCAGAAGTCTCTGGGGCTCTTCAAGAAGAGGTCCATCTTGGAGCGGCTCATGTCAGACGAGAAATTGGATGTTGAATCCCACCATTCCTGGAAGTGGTTGGTGGCTGGCTTGGTTGGATCGTAGATCTTCTTTCCGCTGTACTCATCAGACTTGGCTCCGAGGTATAGGCGTCTCCTAGGGTGATCCGGCAGGTGCTGGAAGGATTCGCTTCCGGGGTCTCCGACGGCCATACATCCCCACATCCAAGATCAGTCATGAGTGTTTCTTCGTCGAGATAGGGAGCGTTTATGGCCCTCCGTTGGCGCGAAGCCACCTCCGGAGTTGTGTCAAGTGACGTGAGAGGCATCGATCACCAGCGTTGACCGCCGGTGAGAGGTGACTATAATCAGGGAAAATAACGACGGAGGCAATTTCGGGACGTTTGCTCAACTATTGAGTAGGCTGCTTGATGTAGCGGGGCTGTTCTACCAACTGCTGAGTGATGACTTGATACTCAAGCAGCAAAGGGCCGAAGAGGCCCGTATGAATAGCGAACAAACACTCTACATGGAGAATGACTTCGACTGGGAGTTTCAGGAAGAGAAACGGTAGTTCAGCGCTGGCAGTTCGGGCAGTAGTACGTCGAGCGTCCGGATTGAACAATACGTCTGATGGTTGAGTCGCAAGACACGCAGGGTTTGCCCTCCCTGCCGTAGACCTGGAAGTTGTGCGAAAAGTAGCCGAGTTCGCCTTCAACATTGACGAAGTCGCTGATGCTGCTCCCTCCTGCATCAATCGCCTCGACGATGACATCGTGGGTGGCTGCTGTGATTCGCTCGACTCGCTTGGTGACTCCCGACTTGCCGGCCACACTGGCTGCAGTCCTGCGTGGCGATACTCCAGCGCGGAATAGGATTTCGCAGACGTAGATATTCCCTAATCCCGCCACGATCCTCTGGTCGAGAAGGGCCGCCTTCATCGGGGTCCTTCGACCCCTCAGGTTCTCGGCCAACTCAGTAGGCGTCAGGTGATCCGGAGTGGGCTCGGGGCCGAGTTTGACGAGGAACTTGTTCTCGTCCTGTTCAGCGGTCTCGAAGAGGTCCATGAACCCGAAGCGCCGGGGGTCCGAGAACATCGCGGTCCCGCCATTGTCGAGGAGCACAAAGACCCAGTCATGGGGGCCTTCGTCGTCGCCTTGATTGCTGTCCGCGCCCTGCAGGGTCCATCGACCAGACATGCCCAGATGCGAGAGCCATGTGAGTCCCCCCTCTAATCTAATCAGGAGGTACTTGGCACGCCGGTCTACTCTCTCGACAAGCCTACCTCGGAGCTTCGCCTCGAATCCTTTCGGGAAAGGGAATCGGAGGTCAGGTCGGCGCAGGTCGACCTGCTCGATGCGTCGGCCTATGAGATGATTCTCGAGGCCTCTCCTGACAGTCTCGACCTCCGGCAACTCTGGCATGACTCGCTGAACCCATTCGACTCCATGATACTGACGCCAAGATAGTTTCAATTGCACTACCAGTATCGGAGTCCATGGAAGATGCTCCAGAGACGGTGGTACTCTCCGGCACGCCGAGTGCCGAATCTGGAAATTCTCAAGAGTTCAACCCGTATGCTGGGACTGGGGCTTACCAACAGCCGATGCTTCCGGTCCCTCAGGCGAACGACTTCGCCACATATTCAATGTGGCTGGGAATTGCAACTTGGGTTTGCCATATAACCGCCGGTTTTGTGTGCTTCACCGCATGTCTTGCACCATTCACGACCATTGCTGGAATTGTGTTTGGCCATATGGGTTTCAAAGCCTCAAAAGAGATGAACGGTCTCTCTCGTAACGAGGCCCTTGCTGGCCTAGTGATGAATTATTTGTCGCTGGCTATGTATGTCATCGGCGTGGTGTTCGGCGCGGCTTTACTCGGCGGTCTCGGAGCAGAGTTAACCTGAATGGATTGTCTTCCTCACAAAGAATACAACGTGCTGTTCTTCGAGACCCTTCAGGTTGATTCTCTCGATTACCTCGAGGTCAGACTCTTGGAGTATCTTCGCAGCCTTCGCGAACCTGCTGTCATCGTCGCCGTCCGACAATCTCTCGCTTGCCGCCTTCAGTGACAACAGACCAGTGCCGCCGGGTCTGAGAAACGCTCCGGCCATTCTAACGAAGGTCTTGGCCTGATCTGCGATACTGAGGTCCTGATGCATCCAGTCTGCCTGACTGCGAATATAGGGTGCTATTGTCTGCGGCTGCCTAGCATCGCCGAGAACAGGAACGAGTCCGGGTCTGTGGCAAGACAGTTCCGATAGATCTCGCATCGCCCGAGGAGCTATCTCCACTGCCACGACCTGTCCTCCATGGTGATTTTGGGATCCACAGACTTGGTCGTGTATGTGTGAAACTGTAGAGCCGAACGACGCACCCAGATAGAGGCACGTCGAGCCTGTTTCTGGAAGCAGCCTCGAGGGGTCGCCGTTGGTTCGCAGCAGGGCTGCTGCGACCTTGGAGCGGGTGGGATCCCAAGCCCTCCATTCTATTCGAGAATCCGTCTTCCTGCGCTCGCCTCTAACTGAGACTCCGCGGACGGCGTTCCTAGTCCACAGAGAACGACCTTCACGTCTTACTCCCCAAGCGAGTTTTACTGGCTTACGCGCCAACCTCTCACCTCCTTGGTGGCTTTGGGAACCTCTCGCGGATGTTCTCGCACTCTTGGTTGATCTCTGCTATCCTTTCCTCTCCCCACGGCTCGCCGTCGAAGTGGTCGACGCGAACCGCAATCGAACACTTACCAGCCATATATCGAGCAATCTTTCCTCTGACCCATCGAGGAGACCTTGAGACCTGTGGCAGAGAGAATAGGACGGGCGAATGCTTGGGTGAAGGAGCGCCCCTGCGATGGGCAGCCATGGCACCGCGAGCCCCGAGGACCTGTAGGCTGCCGCTCGGCATTCTGGCCAATCTCTCGCGACCTCCTGCTAACACCACCAGCCTAGAAGCTCCTAACGGGCCGACTAGCATACTCAGAGTAGGTACGTACTGACGCGCGAGTTCACGCGTGGCCGCCTCGGCCACTCCCAGTCTCTCTGCCAGAGCAACAACGCCAACCGCATGGCCATTCAAGGCCACCCACTCGGCCTGCTCGGGCTGGTGTGCGGGGGTTGCGACATCGAGTGCGGCAGCGGCTGCATCAATCGATTCAGCCTCAGCTACAGCTGCTGGAATTTCTCTCCTCTGTCCATCTAAATCCGCCTCGGACAAAAACAACCCTGCCCATTCGATACACCTCGCCTCACTGGTGGTCCACGAGGACCTCAGTTCAATCGCCGCTGAAGACAGCATGTCGAGTCGTCGGTCGAGGTCGGCAGCGGCATCGGCCACTCCTCGCTTGGCCAGTATAGCCGCTGCCTCGGAGAGCATCTCCTGCTCCTCAGCCTCAAGCTCGGGCCAGTCGAGATCTGACATCGCCGCCATTCCATTCACCTCAGCATCCGGGAATCTCTTACTGAGGGTTCTCGCCTCGGGGCTCATCCTGCCCGATTGCAGGTCTGACAGTCGGTCTGCCAAAGCACGGACAGACCTTTTTGGAGACCAATTCAACTCGTCAAAGACTTCGCCGTCGGAATCGACGACTCTAGCAAGCCTCCAATCGTAGTGAATACGCATGATTACTCCGTAGTGTCGGCTTCGCTTCAACGGTGCGGTCCCATTTCAGTCGCTCAATAGGGACTGAGTTCGGACTTTTCCACTGGTGCGCATAAGCGATAGTTCAATAGATGGTTTGGATGTCGCTGTTCGGTTGGCGTTTAACCGACTAGGTGTTCGATAGCGATGTTTTGTCCTGAATGTGGTGCACTGTCATACCCCGATTCTTCAGGGAATATCAGATGCGACAATTACCAGTGCAAATACGAAGGACCTCTGACTGGCAAAGATGGTTCAGGGGGCACTTTCACCGACCCAATGACTGGAGAGAAGGTGGATTTGACCAGCGCCACTGCCTCAGGCGATGAAAAATCGCTTAAGCATTTAACCGAGGTCGTTGAGCCGGAAATAGCTCGAGGTACCCTCAGAGTGGGGGACATTCGCTGCCCTGAGTGTGATTGCAACGAGATATTTGTCGAACTCAAGCAGACTAGGTCAAGTGATGAACCCGAAACTAAAATCTGCCAATGCAAAAATTGTGACAAGCGTTTCCGAGAATACCAATAAGTGTCCCGAATGAATGAAAGACCTTCGATTTATAGGAGATATGCAACGGGGTGATTCTATGCTGAGAGTGACGGCAAATACTCAACTGATGAGGGAGATTGTCGATTTGCTCTCGGTTCTGACCGAAGAAGCGAAGATGAGCTGGGGGGAGAAGGGGCTGACAGTGAACGTTGTCGACGGTTCTCACGTTGCCCTCCTTAGTGCTACCATCTCAGATGCCTGCTTCGAGACCTACGAAGTCGAGCCGGTAGAAATTGGACTGGAGTTAGGCAAACTGCGTGACCTCCTGACTCTCGCTGGCCCGGGCGACCTAGTCGAGATTGACTACGATGACGCGGTCGGAGCAGTCAATGTAAGAGTCGGAGAGGTCCACAGAATACTGCGCGGCCTCGACACCGGTTCGATGCAGGAACCTAAACTTCCACTTCTTGATTTCGACTGCAGTGCCGCCATCGGGGCGGAGAAGCTCTCCAGAGCGCTCAGGGCGGCCAAGTTTGTAGGTGAGTTAGTAGATCTAAGCCTTGACAGTAAGGAGATGAGGGTAAGCGTGACCGTTGAGGCTGGCGAAGGGGTCAATGTACGCTTCGAGTCCGGTGAACTCAGCGAGTTGGTCTGCCCCTCACCTACTCAAGGCACCTACAGCCTGCAATTCCTCGACCCTCTGACGAGGAAACTCGCCTCTGGATTGACTCAAGATATTCGTATGCAGTTTCAGGACAAGTACCCATTGAGGCTGGACTGGAACAGTAATGATGGCGGGGCGAGTTGGACGTACTTCCTAGCGCCCCGAGTGACTAACGACTGACCCGTGAACTCTTGAGGTAGGACTAGGACGGCGAGCCATGGGGCGCTCTGTCTGTGTTGTAATACCGAGTGTTGGCAATGCAAACGAACTTGGTATTGCTCTGGACGGCCTGATGGCCCAGACCTACTACGGTCCGCTTGAGGTTGTAGTGGTTGGACCGAGTGGGGATTCCGGCAGACAGCAGGCTGAATCCAGAAGTCTTCGATTCATCGACGATGCTGGCTCACGCACTCGCGCTGATGCCTGCAACATCGCACTTGATTCGACGGAATCAGATCTGGTGATGTTTACTGATGACGATGTCATCGTTCCCAAGGAATGGGTAGAGAAGTTGGCCCGCTGGTTCGAGCAATCCGAAGTCGCAGGTGTGGGCGGTCCAAACTTCGCACCTCCAGAGAGTTCGACACTGCAGCAGCAGATTATCGACGTCAGCTTCTGCAGCAGGATATTTACTGCCGGAACCAACTACGGCAGGAAGGGAGAGGGCGCCCTTGAAGAGGTCGATCAACTGCCCGGTGTCAATTCGGCCTACCGCCGTTCTGTCCTCGAAGAAGTCGGTGGATTCCCAGACGGATGCATCGGGGCCGAAGATGTGATTCTCGACCACAGGATAAGACAGGCCGGATATCGACTTTGGACGGATCCGGAAGCAGTGATGTGGCACCGCAGGCGCGACCTTTCGAGCGTCAAGAAACAGATTCGAAACTACGGGCTGGTCAGAAGTCTGGCCAGCCACGAGCATCACGAACTGAGAATCTGGAGTCACGTCATGGTAGCTATGTTTCCACCACTTGTTGTCAGTGCCTTCGTGTTCTTCTTCTGGGGGCTGGACAACGGCGGGCTGGGCTCGCCATGGTGGGACATCTCGCTAGAGGCTGTTCCGATGGGCTGGCCGAGGGCGGGAGTTCATTCCTTGGTCAGCCTCATCGTGCTGTACAACCTGATTGCCTGGTACGGCGCTTCCAAGGGCAGCTCACCTTGCCGGATGCCCAAGACTGTCTTCCTATCCTCGATTGCCACTTTCGTTCTGCACTGGAACTATGGAATGGGTGTGCTACGGGGCTGGTGGAGGATATTCACAGGAAACTCAGGCCTCCAGATAGACGATCGGACTAGAGACTAGGTCTCTGCCGTACCTAGTTCACCAGTCTGTATCAGCCACTGCGATGCGTACACGTTGTCATTGTCTAGGAGTTCTCGGTGGGTACCGCGTTCGACAATCACACCATCGACCATAGCCACTATCTCATCGGCCTTGCGTATAGTCGCAAGCCGGTGGGCTACAGCGATGGTAATTCTATTCGAATCCCCGTTCGAGCCGTCGAAGAGAGACATCTGTATGCGCTTCTCGGTCTCGGCGTCGAGAGCCGCTGAGGCCTCATCGAGGATGAGTAAGTCTGGGCTCTTGAGAAGAGCGCGGGCCAGAGCGATACGGGCCCTCTGTCCCCCGGACAGCATGACGCCGCGATCGCCGACCATCGTGTCGACACCGTCTGGGAGTCGGGAGACGAACTCCCACGCACCTGCGGTCTCGAGTGCTTTCTGAATCTCGTCGTCTGATGCCTTACGTGCATAGGAGACGTTGGACTTCACATCGCCGTAGAACATGAAGGGATCTTGAGATACGAAGCCAATTCTGTCGCGTACTGAGGCGATAATGTAGTCGTTGATGTCAATGCCGTTGATTTTCACTGTGCCATGCTGGGGCTCGTAGAATCTCTCGACCAGCTTGAGGATGGTGCTCTTGCCGGCACCGGTGTGCCCCATCACCCCGAGAAACTCTCCCGATGATGCGGAGAATGAGATTCCATTGAGCACGTTGGCCTCCGATGAAGGATAAGCGAAGGTGACGTCGTCAAACGAAATCGAGCGAATCGGGCTGTCGAGAGGGATAGCGTCTGGCTTGTCGAAAATAGACGGTTCGAGGTCGATTAGTGCAAACACTCGCTTGGAGGCGGCTTCTCCTCTCTGGAGCTGGTTCAGAAGCATTCCCAAAATGAACATGGGCATCGTCATACGCGTGCTGATCAAAAGGAAGGTCACGAACTGACCAACCGTAATCTCTCCGGACTCCATGAGCCAACCACCTGCGGATACCAGCAGTCCGAATGAGAGTCCTGCGACCACATAGATGCCTGGGATGAATCGGTTGCGCAGATTAGCGGCATGGATGGCTTGGTCGCGGTAGTCAGCACTCTCTCCCTCAACGCGAGAACGTTCGAAATCACCTGCATTGTAGGCCTGAACGGTGACGATTCCTGCTAGAACGTTCTCGAGTATGGCGACGATTCCACCGGTGCTCTCACGCTGTTTCCTGTAGCGGCGCTGCACGCGCGTACTGAACCAGATTACCATGGGAATCACTAGGACAAGTGGGATGAAGAGAATGAGCGCCAAAGTAGGGGACATCCAGTACATGATGGCGAAAGCCGTGGTGAAAGTAATTAAAATTCGAATTATCGAGGTCGATGAGTCGGATACTATGTCCTCTAACTGAGCCACGTCTGCAGATAGAACGGCCATCAGATTCCCTGTCTGCCTAGTCTCGAAATAGGACGCCTCCATTGCCATGAGACTGGTCGTCGCCTCCATCCGGATATCGTGCTGGACCTTGTATGCAGTAGACTGCCATAGGTACTCGCTGATTCCTTGAAAGACAGCAAGGAATGCGAATGATACTAGGATTAGCAGACCGAAGCCAAGCTCTATGGATCCAATAGGGCCTAACGAAGGCAGGTGCTCTGAATTTACTAGAGATTTGAGAGTGGAATTTGTGTACGTCTCACTCTGATACCAATCCGCTGCTGCCCCAATCATGACGAATGGAATCAAATCGAATGCTCGCGCCGCGGCATTAGCAACAAAACCTCCAACGGCACGCCTCCAATAGCGCTTGATATAGGGCACTATTCGCCATATCTTGCGGCCAACTACCTGCTTCTCGTCGATGGTGTCGGAGGCGTCCTTGCTGATTGCTATGCCCGGAGCGGGAGCATCGTCGTCCTGTGACACGTCCCTCCGGCAGGAGAGACGCGTTTGAATGCTTCAGTATCACGGCCGATACTCATGCACTCTGGAAATTTTTCCACCGAATCGGTTTAGAGGATGTCTCGGTTCGGAGAGTCAACGCGCTCTTGATCTAGTCTGGTTATGATTACGGGTTTCCAACCCGTCCACGGGGATTCGAATTCCCCAGAGCGCACCATCAAATCCTCCTAGCGCTCAGTTCATCTACCGGACCTCTGTAGAATGCATATGCAGACGCGACAGAAGCTCGGAGTCGTGCTGATGCTGGTGTTTATGCCAATCAATGGACCCCTCTGGAGAATGGGTCTATCGGAGTTGGGGTACGAGATTCCGTTGGGTGAGTTCCAAGGTTTCGCGTTGACTCTCCTGCTATTCGTGATAGGGGCCGCGATGGTGATTTCCCCTAAGCTTCAGTTACCTACTGAGTAGAGTTGCGCTGGCCAGTCATTGTGGATGCTACTCATCAGTTCGCTCACCTCGTCATCGTCCCAACCAGATGCCTGCAGAGCAGCACACAGTTGCTGCGTGCGCTTGGGCACAGTCTTGGGGCCGAGAACCGCGCCCGGTCTGCGCGGGTCGTCGAGGAAGTCGGTCTCCATGCCCCAGGGGGCGCTGGCACTGGCAGCGGTAGCAGTGATGGTCTCCACACTTCCTCTACCAACACTCACGGTGGCGGCGAGACCGTGTGTGAAGTTGGCGTCGACGTCAGCGGGCGCGTAGTGACGAATCGCTCGGTTGCGAGCAAGTCCCGCCTCGTCACACAGAGTTGCGAGTTCTCGACAGGTAGTCTCACCGTTGTCCTCGACATGCAGTTGTATCGACGTGCCGGCTCCGGCAGCCATCGTCATGACCTCTCTGAGCATCTCATTGGCAGCGCTCCAAATCTCATCCGAGACCGGGTAGTGCGGCCTTCCTACCTCTCCGAGGCAGACAGCATCTCCTGCTTCTATGTGGTCAAGCGCGAGGTTTACTGCTTCGAGGTGGAGCTCTGTCGCTCTCTTGAGGCCAAGCGGCTCGATCTGGTGTTCCCAGACGACGGGGTGTGGACCGAGTACGACTCTCACTTCGATTCCGTATGCAGTCCTCACTTCCTCAGCCATACTAAGTGTGTCCGAGTAGGCTCTCCGGTAGCCGTCTAAATCTGTAGGCAAGTCCGAAGAGAAGCTAGGCTTGTGGACTAGCATAATCCCGGTGCCACCGGCGAGGGTGAATTCCGAGACTGCGTCGAGGAACCTATTGGAGCGATCTAGGTGCATGTGCTGGTCGAGGATAGGGCCTGTCCAGCGCCCGTCCAGCAACATGGTCTCACGCTAGGGCTCCCTCTTCATCGAGAAGGCCGGCCCAATGACGCACGGCCATCTCGGCTATTTTCTTCGAGGACTGACCCAGTACGACGCCGTGGCCGTTGTTGAACATCAGGATTTGTGCGTTGTGCAGAGCGGCGTTGATTCTCAGGGCTCCTAATCTGTCGTCGAACTCGATATCAGCGAATCTATCTGCGGCGAGATTCAACATCACCGCCCTACCGATTGAGAATCTGATTAGCATCCCTCCCATCTCCATTGTCAGATTCTCCTCCGACATTCCAAGGGTCAGCAATAATTCCTGCATTGCGATCCTTGCGACTTCGGTCCTTGCGATGCCATGCACAAGTACAGAGCCATCGGGCTCGATGATGAAAGTGGCACGAGGCTGTTCGTGACTGACTACGACATAGGGGCCGCTCACCGTCCCACCGGCTAGAGACACTGCATCGTGATGATTAATCGGCGAAGAAGGCGTGAACTTGAAGGTCTGGGTCTCAATGCCGACCACTACCCTCCCTTCTTCCATCATCGCTCCTCCTTGCTAACCGGTTCTGCGTCCGGCCATGCTCTGACTGCTGCCTCCAAGGAGGGCAGCCAGGCTTGGTGGACCGGTACCAGTAAGGTGCAGTCAGATGCCTTCGCATCATCAACCCTACTGTTCCTTAAATCTGCGAGGGCGCCGCGCAAACGAGTCGCAAAGCGGCTGTTACGCTCGGATATCAGTTCGGTAGTCAGTGCTCCCTGCTCTTCTATCCACCAAGTCGCACAAGATGCTGCTGCTGCGCCCATATCCGAGTTCACATCTTTTGACATCTCAACCATCATTACAGCCGCAGAACGAGTCTTGCGCCAGCGTCGTGGAGTGGTCAAAGTTGAGAGAAGATTGGTTACTCGTGACTGCTCGTCAGCACTCCTTTCGAACCAATTTGCCCAATCGGCATCATCCAGTTCCGGTTCGATTGCGTAGATTGGCATCCCGCCCCTCGCGTTGTCGGCGTGCAGCAGCAGCCGGACCTGTTCCGGATCGGGAATCTTCGGTCCGTCGACCTCGTATTCTTGCAGGTCTTTCATCAACCGACCGAGCACAGTGCCCGAGGCGATGGCCGCCTCGATGTGTAAGCCAGGACTCTCTTTGTCCTGCTCCTCGTCCTGCCGCCATCCACTGAGATCGCTCGGACTGAACAAAAGCGCGAGCCCGTCCCACACGTCCCTGTATCTCAGTGAAGACGGCATGCGGACGCATGGCAGGTGCGGCCACAGAACTATGCGTCCGCCGTCTGGGTCGTCTAGAGCGGTTGGATTCCAACGTAGCTGGGGCACTTCCACGGCTCTGCGAGTGGCCTCCCTCGATTGAAGACAACGGTCGAAGAACCGATTCGGAGAAGATTACTGAAATGTAGGATTGAAGGGGGGTGGGCTCTCAAGAGCGGATGAGAAAGATGTCTGAGCCCCACTCTCTTGAGCCCGTCGTGCTGCTGAATGAGGTCTTTCCGGAGCACACCAACTCGATGGATACGCTATATGGAGGGCGTCTGATGTCAATCATGGACACCGCAGCCGGGATGGTCTCAAGCAAGTTCGCACACAGTGAGTTCGTAACCGTCTCCGTCGACTCCCTCAAGTTCCGCAGACCGGCTTACCAAGGGGACATCATCCGCACCACCTCCAGAGTGGTCTGGACCTCACCTCACACCACTGGAGTCCATGTGGTATCGTGCAGGCTGTCACGCTCGGAGTGGGAGGGAGAGGAGATTTGCTCGGGCTTCTTCTTCATGGTGGCGGTCGACTCAGATATGCATCCGACCGAGGTCCCCCAGTTCTCACCTGTGACCAATGAGGAGAAGGAGCTCTGGACTAGGGCTCAAGCCGCCCGCGACGCCATGGGATGATGTTCGCGACCGTTCGGTTCAACAAGTTCGGTCCATTCGCGGGCGCGTGCCTGTCCTCAACGTTGGATACGTAGGTTCGGAAGAATTGGCACGAAGCATCGCTAAGCTTGGAGACGTTCGCGATATCGAGTCGTATGTGTACAAAGAGATGTCTGGTGGTGAAACTCGCATCATCTCACTGCTCCGTCCCCTCAAGTTCCCCGATAGTATCCGCCCGTTGTTATCGGTGTTGAATGTCGCCAAGGCGGGATTAGTCGAGATTACTAAAGTGGATGCTTCTCTCGGGGAGGTCTTGGTATCCTTCGGATGCGCAGGCATCACAGATGGGATAGTAGTCATCAATCCAGAAGACGGTGGTTGGGTAGATCCAGATCAGGTCAAGGTGATTTTATCTCAAGCGGGTTTGCCTTGGACCGTCTTGGAAGGGACTCCTGATTCTCACGATCTCAGAGAAACTCTACTCAAATTCTTGAGCGTTGAGGAAAACTCGGTTTCAGAGGAACTGGTGATTCCTATCGATCAGCACTTCGTCGTTCGAGGAATAGGGCTGGTGGGCATTGGATACGTACAGTCCGGTTCAGTCAACAAGCACGATGCTATCGAATCACATCCCGCAGGAGATTTCGGCATAGTCAGAAGTCTACAAGTGATGGATGATGATGTGGACACTGCGGTTACTGGTGACAGGGTTGGCCTAGCATTGCGGAATCTCAAGGAAGAGTCCTTACACAAGGGCTGCATGATATTACACCAAGATTCGGATGCCATCGAAAGTCATGAATCGTCCCGTTTCAGATTAATCGAGGCCCCGTTTCAGAAGCGGGAATTATCACTGGATGATGTAGTTCACGCTGCTGTCGACCTACAGTTCAATGTCGGAAGAGTCAGAGAGGTTAAGGAAGACTCTGTATTGATTGATTGGGAAACCCCTCTTTTACTGAGAAAACGTGGTACTGAACCCATTTTGATAGTTCATCTCGATGCTGTGCCGATGCGTGTCATGGGTATAGCCTCAGAAATGACCTTGGCATGAGTCTCTCGTGCGCGTAAGGGGCGCGCGCGAGTACTCAGCACCCCGAGCAGTTATAGCCAACCGGAGTTGCTGACGCATTGGGATGTATTCAGTCGGGCTAACGCCCGACCGAGATGATGAGAAGTCGGAACTGTTCGGCTCTCTGAGTCTGGTCGGGTCTGGAGGTAGGTTCGTAGCGGTCCTCACCAAGCGTCAGCTAACGCTGGAGAGATTTGATGGACATGGCATCCGACTATCTCTGGGTTCGATATCAAGAATGCGACACATGAAAGTCCCGATGTTTCCCTCGGGCACCGTTCCCATAGGGCTATTGGCAATCTATCTGGGCATGAGTGTCCTGATGCCGCCTTACGCCATGGTAGCGACGGCAGGAGGATCTCTGACACTACTGGGATACGTGCTATCTAGGACCTCGGTCCTTGCTATCGAGACAGAGGCAGGGGACCGACATATCATATCTGGTAGCGAAGGAATACTGCTCAGACTGTGCCTTATGGTTGATAGGGTCCGCCACGGCAATTCGATAGATGAAGCCCGAAGGGGGCTTGAGCACATCGATGCGGAACTGTCGAACTACCCCGCTTTCAGAGACGCCGGAGGAGGACTTTCAGAACCAAGGGGCCTGCTGGCCGCACCTGAGGAAGAATTGCTACTCGGTGCTGAGTCAGAGACGGTAGGAGAGTTGTCGTTCGACGGCTTCGCCGCCCCGGCATCACCTACTCCTCCAGCACCTGCGATGGCTGGGGCTGAGTCAATCTTCCCATGGGAAGATGAAATTCCTACAGAATCGTTGCCAAGTTACGAGCCGCCGCCCTCTCCTCGTGAGGATGCTCGCTCGGCGTATGAGAGGGCTTGGGGGAAGAATGAGTCTCCATCGTGGTACGAAGAGAAACCGGCTGGCAGCAGGATAGACTCGGCGCTGGATGAGGCTGCTACCGGAATGGGCATGTTCGGCGAGGGCGGCATGTTCGATGCTGAACCTGCGACCAGTTACTCACCGCCCACGACTCCTCCTCCCTCTGAGTTTGCTACACCTGCGGCAAATTACGCTCCTTCTGAGACCTACATCAACGCTGCAGACCCTCCTGCTTTCAAACGCGATCCGACCAGCTCGCAGTTGATTAGGCGGGCTCAAGATAGATTTGGGACCTCAGGACCCTACGCCGAACCCGGCCTGCCAGCCCCCACTGAAGCAGCGATACGGGAGGAATGCCGACCCGGTGTCGTCAAGCAGGCACGGGCCAAGCAGGCGCTGCTGACTAGCGGTGAAATGTCTCAGCCTGCGCTTGATGTCTCGAGTCTCGAGGAATTTCCGGGGCTATCCAAAATTGCCAACTCGATGATTTCGGGCAGAGTCAAAACCAGTGGTAGGAAAACACCCCTCAGACGAACCAGTTGGATTGGTGCCCTACTAGGTCCGGCGGCCCGGGCGGCTGGCAGAACCACCGACTCTTACGCTTCTGAGTACGGAGATGGAGATGGGAGTGAAGTACAGTCGGGAGCTAGGTTCCAATCCTCACAGCACATCCGTCTTCGCAGCGACCAAGATCATCAGGCGGATGTGGTTGGTAGAGCGAAAGAGTCACGTGCACCTCGCCCTCATTCAGCACAGGACGCATTGGACCGTCTCGTGAACAGAGTATCGAGCGGAGAGGAAAGCGAGCCCACTCAACTTCCTAATCAGGAAGGTGGACTCAGATTCTCGCAACTCCGGAGAACATCATCCAAGGGCGACCCGCACCCGCTTCCCGGGATCAAGCGGCTCGAGTGATTACAGGCCGACCATTCTCCGGTATTTGTCCGCCCTCGCGTGGTACCTTCCTCTCTCGAGACCGTACAGGGCGGAGGCCCCGAGTCCCTCTATGGCGAAAGACGCAGTCACTGTCGCATGTACTAGCGCGTTACGCATGGTCTCTGTCTGGTTCAAGGCGCCCTTCCTGCCGACTATGTTGGCTAGCAAGGCCCCGGCAAACGAGTCGCCGGCACCTGTAGGGTCGACTAGGTCGTCCGTTGGAAAGGCAGGCAGGGTGATAGTGCCGCAGGGCAGGTAGGCTACTGAGCCGCTGCCACCACGCTTGATGACCATGCTCCGAGGTCCCGGGCCAGCCTCCTGTCCACCATACAGCGCCGCGCCCGAGCGAATCGCCTCGACTGCACGATGAAGCACCTCCTCCCCGGCTAGAGAGCACGCCTCCTCTTCGTTGAGGATGGCCATGTCCACCTTGCGCAGAGCTTCCGACAGTAACTCAAACTCTGTGTCTATCCAAAGCATGAACGTATCTAGGGCGGTTACCACTGCACCCGGGCACTGATCGAGTACCGAAACCTGAGTGCGCGGGTGCGTGTTGGCACAGAGTAGAACTCCAGGGGTGCGCCACGACGGCGGAACCTCGGGCCTAAAATCCTCGAGCACGTTGACCTCTGTAGATATGGTCTGCACTTCTTCCATAGAACCCTCATAACGTCCCGCCCAACGGAACGTGCGTCCATCTCTTCGAACCACTCCTGCGAGATTTAATCCTGAGTCCTCGAGTATCTCTTGGGCTTCCTCTGGGAAGTCAGTGCCGACCGCGCTGACCAGTCCGATTCTTGGTGGCTTGCGCGGCGTCGGAGGCAGGTGGAATCCCGAAGCTAGGCCGGCGTGGGTGGCGGCACCTCCGAGAAGATCGGAGCCACTCGCCTCGGGGGTGTCGATGTCATCGAAACCGATGCTTCCGACAATCACCATCTCCACGTAATCACGCTCCATCCAGCAGTCCTGGGTGCTCGTCGAGGTAACTGATTGTGATTTCTCTATTTCGGAAGTCAGTCTCATTGAGGATTGCGCGGTGAAGTGGTATCAGGGTGTCAACCCCAATGATTAGTGTCTCTTTCAAGGCCGAATCCATCTTGGCTATGGCTTCACTGCGAGTGGGCGCCCATACGATCACCTTGGCCAACAAGGAGTCGAAGGAGGGTGGCATATCATACCCCGTGTGCGCATGCGTATCTACGCGCACGCCTGGGCCACCTGGCCAGTGGCACTCCCAAATGCGTCCGGGCGAAGGTTCGAGAGTGAACGGGTTCTCTGCGTTTATCCTAGTCTGGATGGCATGGCCGGAGATACTGACTTCGGATTGTGTGAGGGGGAGTGACTCTCCTGCCGCTACTCTGATGCCAAGAGAAACTAGGTCGACACCGGCGATCATCTCTGTGACTGTGTGCTCGACCTGCACCCTCGGATTTACTTCGAGGAAGTAGAACTCACCGTCGTCATCTCGCAGGAACTCGAAGGTGGCTAACCCCTTGTAGCCCACCGCCTCGGCACCGGCTACCACCTTGGCGCCGAGTTCCTCACGTACTTCTTCAGATAGCCAAGGACCCTCCTCGATAATTTTCTGATGCCTCCGTTGGATGGAGCAGAACCTCTCGCCGAAGTGAATAGCCTTGGAACCATCTCCAAGCACTTGGAATTCGATGTGCTGAGCCCCTTCAATGTATTTCTCCACGAACACCCTATCGTCCCCGAAAGCCGACAGTGCGCGACCTTGGCACAGCCTCAGTGCAGTTTCGAAGTCGTCGGCAGACTCTACAATCTGCATGCCTATTCCTCCGCCGCCAGCCGCCGCCTTGAGCATCACTGGGTAGCCAATGTCCTCAGCCATGGCCCGAGCTTCACTCTCGTTCGAAATCGGTTTGCCGGATCCTTGAGCGACGGGGAGGCCTGCCCTCACCATCGCATCTCTGGCAGATAGCTTATCTCCAAGAAGTCTGAGGACCTCGGGACTTGGTCCTATGAAGGCTATACCCTCCTCGGTCAGCCTCTCGGCTAGAGTAGAGTTCTCGGCTAAGAACCCATATCCGGGATGCACTGCATCTGCACCGACCTCCTTGGCAGCGGAAACGACAGCTTCGATGTCGAGGTAGGAAGCCAGTGGATCATCGCGCGCGATAAACACACCCTCGTCAGCCAGTCGGACCGGGAGTGTCAGCCTGTCGTCGCGCCCGTGAATGACTACGGCTTCGACACCCAGCGAACGTAGAGAGCGGAGTATGCGAAGCGCAATTTCGCCACGATTGGCGATGAGCACACGGCGGAACATGGTGAATCGCTCCTAGCGTACGCCGTATGAGCAATGCGGAGCATTAGAGGTCAGTAGACATCTCTAAGATATCGCTTCTCGGTCTTCATCAGACCGGTCTCGACGAACTCCTTGGCCTCATCTTCTGACATACCACCAAATTCTGAACAGATTTCGATGAGAGTGGTGTGGACGTCTCTGGCCATGTAGTTCTTGTCACCGCAGACGTAGAAGTACCCGCCGCCGTCAATCCAATTCCAAATCTGCTCACCGTTCTGTTTCATCAGGTGCTGGACGTAGACCTTCTCCAAGCCTGCACGGGACCAGGCTAGGTCGTGGCGATCGATGAATCCGCTATCCCTCCATGCCTCCATCTCCTCACGATACAGGTACTCTCCCTCTTCAGTCCAGTCGCCAAAGAACAGCCAGTTGCGCCCACTTGCGCCGTTGATCTCACGCTGTTGCAGGAAGGCCCTGAATGGAGCAATTCCCGTTCCCGGACCTACCATTATGACGTCTGTCGAGCCGTCCTCAGGTAGGACGAATGACCGGGTCGGAGACATGAATACGCCGATCTCGGTTTCGTCGATCTCGCAGTGGTCCGCCATGAATCCAGTGCAAAGCCCGGCCCGATCGCGCTCGTGGTGATTGTAACGGACGATAGCGACTGTAAGGTGGACTGTGCCTGGCTCGAAGTCGGGACTGCTGGCGATAGAGTAGAGTCTTGGCTTGAGCCTATCCATGCCCTCGACGAGTTGCTGGGGAGTGAAACCGATGTGGCCGAAGTCTGCGAGACCGTCGATGTAGTCACGCGACCAGATGTAATCCTCCATTGCCTTGGGGTCCTCTGTCAATTCAGCCCAGAGTACCTCGGCAGGATCGCTGGCTGAGCCAATTTCGATATAGCCGTCTGGAATGTCATCCTCGACTCCGCTCCCCTTCCAGTCCATCACTACTGAACCATCTTGTGACGAGGTTCGCTGCCGATGGACGATTCGGATCTCGATGCTGCCCGATCCGGACGAGAGTCTTGATCCGAGTTCCTCAATCCACTTCTTCGAAATCCTGTGAATCTCGTATCGGTCAGTGAGCGCCTCGCGCAAAGTGCAAACCCCTAGATGGGTCTCGACCTCTTCCTCACCTGAGAAGCCACAGGTGGTCAGAATCTCCTCGACCAGTTCAGGGGGACAGCGTGGAATCACCCCAAGTGCATCACCAGCCTTGTACTGCAGACCGGAGTCACCAAGATCGAAAACAATGTGCCGAGTCTCCTTAAGGGATCCCTCGCCATTGAGAACGTAGTTCTCATTCAGATTAGAGGAGTATGGATTCTTTGCGCTCCAATCCGACACGTCAAGCCTCCTGAATGCTCGCTCTCCGCGAGAGACGACCTGTTTATGAAGAAATGCTGAACGGGTACTGTGAGCGCCGAGAGAGGTAAGGCGATGAGGTCAAGTCATGATGCCCTCATCGCGGCTCGTGGCGCGTATCGACTTCCTCGGCACAGGGAATGCCTTCTCGCCCTTTGGTAGGATGCATGCGCTGGCATTGCTGGACGGCAGCGTGCTAGTAGACGCGCCACCGACGGCACTGGTCCAACTGCGGAGAGTCGATATATCGCCCGCTAATCTCAAGCACCTCTTGATCACTCACTGGCACGCCGACCACATCTTCGGTTTCCCATTCATACTGCTCGAGAGGAAGTACATCTCAGACCCCGAATCTAAGAATGCGCTAGGAGTCCATCTCAGACCGGGTGGCAGGGAACTGCTCAGTGGCTTGTGCAGAACGGGTTTCCCAGGGAGTCTCGATGACGCACTAGATAGTGGGGTCGACTGGTCGGAGTCGGAGTCGGGTGAACTGGCAGGAACGGACTGGAGTTTTGAGAGGTTTTCGGTGAGTCACACTCCGGAGACCGATCCGCATGGCTATGAGTTCATTCACTCGAGTGGATTCAGGCTCCTCCACTGTGGGGACTCGGGTCCTTGCGAAGGCATCGAGCAGCGGGCTCCGAATGCCAATGTCGTTCTGCTCGAGATGGGGATTCCCGACTTCGTGGACAGCCCCCACCACCACACTCCCTCGGATGCGATTACATTCGCTCAGAGACATCCTCACGCGCTGGTCTTGGTAACTCATAACTTTGCGAGCGCTACTGGAGTGGAAGCGGGTTTTAGGATTCCTGAACTGCCCGATTCAATCATTCAACTCGAGGATGGTGACTACCTGAATATAGGCGATGATGGCCAACTATCACTGCAAAGAAATTCGTGAATAATTTATCTTGTTTTATATTAGCTTTCATCGGAGCCCTGAGTAGTTCCCAGATATAGTGCCGCATGTCGCTGTCGGGGGAGCCTCAACAGGTTCGATTAACTGCCATAGTGGCGGGAGTAGGAGGAATATATGAATGAATGAATTAGATGCAATAAATACACTGAAATTATATTGATAAAAAAGACTGACTGGATACAACTATGAAGGTTCTTTGGTGAATGTTAGAGGGGCATGATACTGAGGCATTGGAGGGCATGATAATCAAGCAAAATTTCGTTCTCCTCGGACAGTCTTATTACCTCCTGCATCCTCGCTGAGAATCCGCGTTCGCCGACACCTACTCGACCAGAGTAAGAGGGAGGCTGGATACGCGACTGGACCTCTGGTGAAAGAAAATGGAAGGAAACATTTTCGAAAAGATTCTTGGCCAAGACAGCCTCTTCGTCGACAGGCAAGCTTTCGATCACGCCTTCGAGCCATCTACCCTACCCCATAGAGATCACGAAGTGGATGCTTTGGTACGCAATATGGTTGATGCCTTGAATGGTCACATCCCTTCAAACATGCTGCTCTATGGGGTACCCGGGTCAGGCAAAACCGTGGTCACGAGATTCGTCTTAGGGCAACTTCTCGACAAGGGTAAGGAGATGGGGAAGAGTGTTGAGACCTACGAGATCAACTGCCGTGTCGTGGACACCAAGTACCGCGTCGTTCAGAGTATTGCCTCCCAACTCGCTCGCCGAGGAGATACTCCAATCCCATTCACCGGCTGGCCCACCGACAGGGTTCTCGAAGTCCTGATTGAAAGGATGGATCGAGCAGGAGGGGTGCACATCCTAGTGCTGGATGAGATCGACAATCTCGTGGCCAGAGCTGGAGATGGTTTGCTGTACAACCTGACCAGCTTGAATACCTCTCTGAAAAACGCCCGCTGCTGTCTCATCGGGATCAGCAACGATCTGCATTTCACTCAGCAGCTCGATCCTCGAGTCAGCTCAAGGCTCAGCCAGGAAGATGTCGTCTTCCACCCCTACGGGGCTCCAGAGATTCAGGACATCCTGACCGAGCGTGTTAGCACCGGCCTTCGCGAGGGAGTTCTCGATTCTGGTGTGCTCGAACTCTGCTCGGCACTGGCCGCGCAGGAGCACGGGGACGCGCGCAGGGCGCTCGACCTGTTACGCATCTCAGTGCAGAAGGCAGAACAGCGGGCTCAGAAGGTTGTAGACCCCAGGCACGTCAGATTGGCACAGAGTCAGTTAGAGTACGACCAAGTGACTCCTGTGCTGAAGACCCTGCCATTGCACCAAAAGTTGTTGCTATTCTCAATCAGGCTGAACGAAGATAACGGCCTGAGGAATATCTCCACTGGGGAAACTTACCGGACCTATGCCGAAGCATGTATGAAGATCAGTGTCGAGCCACTCACCCCTAGGAGGATATCTTCGCTGCTCAACGAACTCGATACGCTCGGGCTGATTATGGCTAGGAACGTCAGCAAGGGCCGCGGCGGTAGGAGCAAACAGGTCAACTCGGCCATACCAAAGGCAGTGGACGCCATCGCCACAATGAGTGAGAGTGAACCTATGATTGCCGAGGCTGCGCTCGGTAGATACAACCTGCAGGGTCAACTCTGAGAGGCTGTTCTTCCCTCAGACAATCGTTAAACCGAAGGTCAAGGTCGCCGGCTCGATGTCTATGCAGGAGTCCGAGTGGGGCAGTGCCCTGACCAGACCCAGTAGCACTGCGTCCAGCGCCGCCGTCTTGCTCGGTGTTTGGGTGCTATTATTGACTGCAGTGAACCTCTTCTCCGGGGCCTATTCCTCAGGATTCAAGGTTCTGTGGATTGGATTCATCACTGGTGACAGCGTTGCTTCGAACATTGCCCATGACGGGTTTGAAGTAGTCGCAGATGACGTCGTCTTTGGACTGATAGGTGTAGCCCTCCTAGTCCTAGGTTCTAGGGGAATGGGCAAGGCTGTAGAAGGTGGCTTCTCGGCTTGGGTCAATGGCATCCCCCAAGGGGCAATTGTATCCAGTCTGTTCTCGCCTGACGGAGGCTTCAACCGCACCATCGCAAGTTGGCTCATCGCCCTCGGTGTTGGATTCTATCTCTATTGGAGCTTGATGAATACGACCTGGGTTGATCCAGGGGTTTACGCTGTAATGATCGTGATGGTGTGTTTCGGCTTCGCTATCCACACGATGGCTGATTCCGAGTCCTAATCATTCGGCGGGAACGAATTCGCTGAGCAGTCTGCGGCAACGCTGTTTGGCGTCCTCTCCACACCATCTGACTACGACTCCTTTCTCTGGTTGGCCATACAGCACAACAGCACCCAAGGGGGCCAGTGGATGCAAGATAAGTGGGGCTAGATCTTCCTCACCTTCAACCTGAATTAGGTGGGTTAACCGCCCTTCCTTCCAGGATTTTATTGCCCGCTCACAGGCCTCCAGCAGCGAAGGCGTCAAGGAACCAGCAGGGCTGGAACACTGCAGGGTCCTGTCATACAGAGACGAGTCGATTCCGTCTGCGCCCTCCCATGGCTCCCTTCTAGTAAGTCCATCGATGAGGGCGATGTCGGCTGGCCGGTTGAGGTCCTGCAGAGTGCGGACTGTCACATCGCCGACAGCAATGACCGGCCCCAACTCCCCTTCAAGATGGGCAAGGACTTCTGTCATTGCAATGGAGGGATTGTCTTCCGGACCAGAAACCAACTGACCGAAAGGTTCCTTGAGTTCTGCTTCGACCTGGGGCGTCAAGACCACCCTGCCCGCCCTTATCGAGTTTGGAATCCATGGTTTTCCGTTACGGTCAATTCCCCCTGCTCTGATTCTAGAGCTGGATATCGGCTCGTCGTCCCATGCGAGTACGTGTCCTACGCTGATGATGTGTAGCGGCGACAGGTCGCTGCCTTTTCTTAATCGGTTAATCTCCTCGCACTCGGAGCGAGTCTCGCCGGTGCAGATAATCGCTGTGGCATCAGCATGCACCGGTGCGGGTCCGTGGTTATCTTCGAGGGTATGGAATCTAACTCTGCCAGCATCGTCCCCCAACGCCTCCTTCATTTCCTGAACCCTTGTATCCCATGAATTCACCCGCGGGTCCTTCGAGTGAGCAAGGCGATCTGAGGTGAGCCAGGCCTCAATGAAGGAGCACTCGGACAGACCAGCTTCCATCAGCGAGAGGTGCCCGGCATGGAAGCGGTCAAAGGTGCCGCCTATTAGGCCGACGTCATGCATCAGATTCCCGCCTTTTTTGGACAAATGGAGTGTGTGCCCCGGGGCGTAACGGCGGTCCTTCACAGCAAAGCTCGGGCGCCTGACCCACCCCGGGACGTCTGTCGAACTGTGGGGTAGTCCCTTGAGTCATTCCTTCCGGTCATCGGGGGACCTAACACAATCCGGCCACTTGATTTGCTCCAGTGATCATTCCGTTGCAGCTGGTCACACTGGTCTTCGGCAAGTGGTGACCCGAACTTGGTACCGTGATTCATCCTATTCCTCCAGCGGGGGGCTTCGTCGCCACGGTGTTGCAGCTCGGGCAAACATCGGCCATTG
>Ga0206678_10000060_pt1 | contig 63446 bp, 70 predicted proteins | sample M180m12015metaG_FD_155453 | JGI IMG/M metagenome (GOLD analysis project Ga0206678, IMG submission 155453) | Ammonia-oxidizing marine archaeal communities from Monterey Bay, California, United States - M1 80m 12015 | ecosystem: Environmental > Aquatic > Marine > Intertidal zone | place: USA... | reverse complement strand
GTTGACAAATATTAGGTCTACGTTATCACTAGCATTAACAGCACCTGCGAATGTGGAGGGGTTATCACCTGTCATCTTATTCAATACAACCGACCCGTCTCCATGAGAGTCTGAGAAGGTTAGCGTTTGGGAAGTACCCACACCAAGGTTAGCCCATGTCAATACCGCTTTTGCGTTAGTATTTAGGTTGACAACACCTACATTACTACCAACTTTTGTATAGGTTGGAATAGTACCCTCTGAATCATAACCCGTGCCTGCACTACCAACACTGAACTCACCTTCACTGTCTGGCAGGGTAGTGCCATCACTAGCCGAAGCTTGCCCAGAAAAAACTGCCGCCACCGCCAATGCAATCGCGCTGCGGCTAAAGCCTACACGGATATTTAACACGTTTTCGTTATTGGTTTTTTTCGACTTAACCATTGATGACATTCCTTTCTAAACCTGGGACTTATAACCTAGTTAGCACAATTTTCGCGAAGCGCGAAGCGCGAAAATTTTCAAGATATTCTTAGTAATAACATATACACAAGATCATTAAAATAATTATTTTTAATAAGCAAGTCTAATACTTGCTAAAAATATAGCTTTTATAGCCTAGGAATAATTCCTAAAACGTGGATTGCCCAAAAGTTACAAGCAAAAAAAACCCAGCACATGGCTGGGTTTTTTATACTTCCGCAGAAGGTTTACTCGTCGCTAGTTACAGGACGGTCAACCAATTCTACGTAGGCCATAGGGGCGTTGTCGCCGGGGCGAAAGCCGCATTTCATAATACGGATATAGCCACCAGGACGAGCCTCATAACGAGGGCCTAGTTCATTAAACAGCTTGCCAACTGCTTCTTTGCTACGCGTACGAGCAAAGGCCAAACGGCGGTTAGCAACGCTATCTTCCTTAGCAAGGGTGATCAGTGGCTCGGCCACACGACGCAATTCCTTGGCTTTAGGTAGGGTGGTTTTGATCAATTCGTGCTCAAACAACGAGACAGACATGTTCTTGAACATGGCTTTACGGTGTGTACTGGTACGATTTAGATGACGACCACTTTTACGATGACGCATTTGTTAATTCCTTATCAAACTAAGTTTGAAATTGTAAGCCGGTTAAGACGCTTGGGTGCCTTTAAGAATGGCGGGTGGCCAGTTCTCTAAACGCATTCCAAGAGACAAGCCACGAGAGGCGAGTACGTCTTTAATTTCGGTCAGTGACTTCTTGCCGAGGTTCGGCGTTTTAAGCAACTCAACTTCGGTGCGCTGAATCAGATCACCAATGAAGTTTAAGTTTTCTGCTTTCAAACAGTTAGCCGAACGTACGGTTAGCTCAAGATCGTCTACTGGACGTAGAAGAATCGGATCAATTTCCGGCTCGTCAACCTTAGCTTCTGGCTCGTTGTCGTTTTCCAAGGCCACAAACACCGCCATCTGACGTTGCAGAATGGTAGCGGCGCTACGGATTGCTTCTTCAGGATCTAGAGTACCGTTGGTCTCAAGATCAATCACTAGCTTGTCCAAGTTAGTACGCTGCTCTACACGCGCACTTTCAACCGCGTATGCTACTCGCAATACAGGGCTGAAAGAAGCGTCTAGTTGTAGCTTGCCAATGGCGCGAGTTTCGTCTTCGCCAAGGTCGCGTGCGTCGGCTGGCTCGTAGCCTGTGCCGGCGCGCACGGTAAGCTGCATGACTAGCTTGGATGCAGTGTTGAGTTGGGCAATCACATGGTCTGGGTTAGCCACTTCAACGTTGTGGCTCAGTGCGATATCGGCAGCCGTTACAGTACCAGGACCCTGTTTAGTCAGAGTTAGGACTGTTTCTTCGCCTTCGTGCATGGTTAGTGCAACGCCTTTAAGGTTAAGCAAGATTTCGATAACGTCTTCTTGCACTCCCTCAATGGAGCTGTACTCATGCTCAACACCGTCGATTTCTACGTCAACGATTGCCGCGCCTGCCATTGAAGACAGTAAAATACGACGCAAAGCGTTACCTAGAGTGTGGCCAAAGCCGCGCTCTAATGGCTCAAGAATAATCTTAGAGCGGGTTTCACTTACACGTTGTACTTCGATATTACGCGGTGTTAATAGATCGTTGGTTGAAGTCATGGACTCACCTTTCACTGTGGCAATTAATTTAAAAAATTTTACTTAGAGTAAAGTTCTACAATCAACTGCTCATTAATTTCGGCAGGCAGTTCGCTACGCTCAGGTGTACTTTTAAAGGTACCTTCCATCTTAGTAGCATCCACATCACACCACTCTACTGCGGCGCGCTGTGCGGCCAACTCGAGAGCGCTCTTGATGCGCAACTGATTCTTTGCCTTTTCACGGATAGAGACTACGTCACCTTCAGCTACTTTGTAGCTTGGGATGTTAACAGTCTGGCCGTTTACCAAAATGCTCTTGTGAGAGACAATTTGACGCGCTTCTGCACGTGTAGAGCCGAAGCCCATACGGTAAACAACGTTATCCAAGCGAGTTTCTAACAAACCCAACAAGTTAACACCTGTTGCGCCTTTTAGACGATCCGCTTCTTTATAGTAATTACGGAATTGACGCTCAAGCACACCGTACATACGACGTACTTTTTGCTTTTCACGTAATTGCGTGCCGAACTCAGACAGACGACTACGGCGTGCGCCGTGTACACCTGGAATGGTATCAGCTTTACATTTTGAGTCTAATGCCCGCACACCGCTCTTAAGGAACAAATCTGTTCCTTCACGTCGAGACAGCTTGCAAACGGGTCCAATATATCTTGCCATTTGATCCTACCCCTTTATACGCGACGCTTTTTAGGCGGGCGACAACCATTATGTGGAATTGGAGTCACGTCTGTAATGTTTGCAACCTTAAGGCCACAACCGTTTAAAGCACGAACCGCAGACTCACGTCCTGGTCCTGGGCCTTTAACGAATACATCAATGTTCTTCAATCCAAATTCCATTGCTGCTTTACCAGCACGTTCTGCAGCCACCTGGGCGGCAAAAGGCGTGCTCTTTCGAGAGCCACGGAAACCAGAACCACCCGCTGTTGCCCAGCTGAGTGTATTGCCCTGGCGATCGGTTAAAGTAACGATCGTGTTGTTAAAAGAGGCGTGGATGTGCGCTAGCCCGTCCGCTACCTGCTTTTTAACTTTTTTACGTGTACGAGTACCTGGCTTAGCCATGTTGATATCCTGTACTTATGTTTATCGGCGAATAGGCTTAGTCGGTCCCTTACGGGTCCGGGCGTTAGTCTTGGTACGTTGACCACGTAGCGGTAAGCTACGACGGTGACGTAATCCACGATAACAACCTAAGTCCATCAATCGCTTGATGTTCATTGAGACTTCGCGGCGCAAATCGCCTTCGACGTTCATTTTAGCAATGGCGTTACGAATCTCATCTAATTTCTCTTCACCCAAATCACTGACCTTGGTGCTTTCCACAATGTTGAGGTCGGCACAGATCTTTTGAGCAGTAGGTCGGCCAATACCAAAGACATAAGTCAACGAGATAACCGTGTGCTTATGATCTGGAATATTGACACCAGCTATACGAGCCATTCAATTTACTCCGTTCGAGGCACTCAAAAAGCGCTTCGTTTCTATTCTCTTCGTCACAGAAGGCGGCGAATTATACATTCGATACCTTCCCAGGTCAAATAAGCTTAGCCTTGGCGTTGCTTATGACGTGGCTCTACTTTGCAGATCACGCGAACTACACCTTTGCGACGCACGACTGTGCAGTTTCGACACATTTTCTTAACTGATGCACGTACTTTCATTTCGAACTCCTAAATTCTTGAGGCTTTAACATTGCTAGGCGGTTAGCCTATCAAGCCATTATTACCCGTCAAATTCGATTTCTTCATCAGGGAACTATACTGGTTGGACATTAAGTGAGATTGTACTTGGGACATGAAATCCATGACTACAACCACAACAATCAACAGTGATGTACCACCAAAGTAAAAAGGCACATTCCATGCAATCACTAAGAACTGCGGCATTAGCGAAACCGCGGTAATGTAGAGAGCACCGAATAACGTTAACCGACCTAAGACAGTATCGATATAACGCGCCGATTGTTCACCTGGGCGAATGCCTGGAATAAACGCTCCAGACTTCTTCAAGTTATCCGCCACGTCTTTTGGGTTAAAGACCAATGCGGTATAAAAGAAGCAAAAGAACACAATACTTACTGCAAACAGCAATATGTACAAAGGCTGACCCGGCGCTAGCGCCAAGGAAATGTCCTGTACCCACTGCATATTGTCTGCCTGACCAAACCACTGACCGATTGACGCCGGTAGTAAGAGGATGGCCGATGCAAAAATAGGCGGTATTACCCCCGCCATATTCACTTTCAAAGGCAAATGGCTAGACTGAGCGGCGAACACCTTATTGCCTTGCTGACGCTTGGCATAATTAACGGTGATGCGACGCTGACCACGCTCCATGAACACCACAAATGCGATGGTCGCGAGCGCCAGTACGGCGATTGCCAGCAGGGCGATAATGTTTAAGTCACCCTGACGGGCGGCCTCAAACGATTGTCCTACCGCACCAGGAAGACCTGAAACGATACCTGCAAAAATGAGTATTGAGATGCCGTTACCAATGCCCTTTTCTGTCACTTGCTCACCAAGCCACATCAAGAACACAGCACCAGACACCAAGGTTACGACTGCAACGAAATAAAAGCTGAGGTCTGCATTAAAGGCAATTCCTTGCCCTGCAAGACCGACCGCCATAGCTAAAGACTGTACTGTGGCTAAAATCACAGTACCGTAGCGGGTGTATTGACTTATTTTCCGTCGACCAGCTTCACCTTCCTTCTTCAGCTGCTCTAACTGTGGGCTTACCACAGTCATGAGCTGCATGATGATCGAAGCCGAAATGTAAGGCATAATGCCCAAGGCTAAGATACTCATGCGCTCCAACGCACCACCTGAGAACATGTTAAACATGCTCAAGATGGTGCCTTGATTCTGCTCGAACATAGCGGCAAGGCGGTCCGGGTTAATTCCAGGAACTGGAATATGTGCGCCGATACGATACACCAAAATGGCGATCAGAACGAAGCGCAAGCGAGACCATAGCTCACTTAACCCACCTTGATTGCCAGCTGGCGACTTACCTTGCTTTGCCATACTATGCCTCGATCTTACCGCCAGCAGCTTCAATAGCTGCTGCAGCGCCCTTAGTTACGCGCAAACCTTTGACAGTCACCGCCCGGTTTAGCTCGCCGCTAAGGATAATTTTAGCGTCTTTCATGCGATCGTTGATCACGTCAGCAGCTTGAAGCGCTGCCAAGTCGATCACGTCAACATTCATGCTCGCCAATTCGCTCAACCGCACTTCAGCTACAAAAGCAGCCTTGCGTGAGGTAAAACCAAACTTAGGTAGACGCCTTTGTAGAGGCATCTGGCCGCCTTCAAATCCTGGCTTAACACTGCCGCCAGAACGAGACTTTTGACCTTTGTGACCGCGGCCACACGTCTTGCCCAAACCAGAACCGATGCCACGACCTACGCGCTTTGGCGCGTGGGTAGAACCTTCGGCTGGGGATAGAGTATTTAAACGCATATCAATTTCCCTTATTCGCCTTCAACGCGAACCATGTAGTTGACCTTATTGATCATGCCACGTACAGATGGAGTGTCTTCCACTTCTACTGTATGCCACATGCGCTTGAGGCCAAGACCTTTTACGCAATCACGATGACGTGGCAATTTGCCATGTACGCTGCGTACAAGAGTGACCTTGATCATAGACTTTGCTTTTGCCATGACTAATTACCCCAATATTTCTTCGACAGTTTTACCGCGCTTAGCCGCAATCTCGTCTGGAGAGTTCATAGCCTTAAGGCCATTGAATGTTGCGCGTACAACGTTTACCGGATTGGTAGAACCGTAGCACTTAGCTAATACGTTATGGACACCAGCCATTTCAAATACAGCACGCATTGCGCCACCAGCAATTACGCCGGTACCGTCAGATGCTGGCTGCATGTATACCTTAGAGGCACCATGGCGAGCTTTAATTGGGTATTGAAGGGTGGTACCGTCCAATTCCACTGTGATCATGTTGCGACGCGCAGCTTCCATAGCTTTTTGGATTGCAGCAGGCACTTCACGAGCCTTACCACGTCCGTATCCTACACGGCCTGCGCCGTCGCCTACCACTGTTAAAGCGGTAAAGCTAAAGATACGTCCACCCTTAACTACTTTAGACACACGGTTAACCTGTACCAAGCTTTCTTGCAGGTCGCCGTCTTTCTGTTCAATGTTAGCCATTGTCATATTTCCTTAGAACTGCAAGCCAGCTTCACGCGCGGCATCAGCCAACGCCTTCACTCGGCCGTGGTATTTAAATCCAGAACGGTCAAATGCTACCGCCTCGACACCTGCTTCTTTAGCGCGGGTTGCGATCAATGTGCCTACTTGTGCAGCCGCATCAGCGTTGCTAGTAGCGCCAGAGCGCAAGCTAGAGTCTAAAGTAGAAGCTTGAGCTAGTACTTGAGATCCGTCGCCAGAAATGATTTGTGCGTAGATGTGCTGTGATGTGCGGTTAACACACAAGCGGGTCACACCTAGGTCACGCATCTTATAACGTGCGCGCGCGGCGCGACGTATACGTGCAATTTTCTTTTCCATCGTTATCCTGCCTTACTTCTTCTTAGCTTCTTTACGACGCACATGCTCGTCTGCATAACGTACACCCTTACCTTTATAAGGCTCTGGCGGACGGAAAGCGCGAATCTCTGCAGACACCTGGCCTACACGTTGCTTGTCGATACCGGAAACTACGACTGTAGTTTGGTTAGGGCACTCGGCCGTAATGCCTTCAGGCAACTGGTAATCTACTGGATGGGAAAAACCCAAGGTTAGATTAAGCACAGAACCTTTAACGGCAGCACGGTAACCAACACCTTGTAACAACAAGGTCTTAGTAAAACCGTTGGCGACGCCAGAGACCATGTTATTGACCAAAGCACGGGTGGTGCCGGACATAGCGATGGCTAGCTTACTATTATTTCGTGCACCGAAAGTAAGAACGTTATCGGCTTGGTCAACTTCCACGTCGTTGTGGATAACCAAGTCCATAGATCCTTTACCACCTTTAACGGTCAAGTCGCGACCATTAATAGTGACGGTCACACCTGAGGGCAGCGCCACAGGGCTTTTTGCTACTCGTGACATGACAACTCCTTAGAATACAGTACAGATGACTTCACCACCGATACCAGCAGCACGGGCTGCGCGGTCGGACATGACGCCATGAGAAGTTGTAACGATTGCAACGCCTAAACCACCTTCAACGGTAGGGATAGAAGAAGCGCCTTTGTACACGCGTAGAGAAGGCTTAGAGATGCGTACAATCTTTTCGATTACCGGCTTGCCTTCGTAATATTTCAAAGTAATGGTGAGTTCAGGCTTGGTCCCTTCAGCAACAGAGATGTCGCCTACGTAACCTTCGCTTTGGAGAACTTGCGCTACTGACACCTTCAACTTTGAAGAAGGCATAGAAACTGATACTTTACCAGCCATGTGCGCATTACGGATGCGTGTGATCATATCCGCTAATGTGTCTTGCATACTCATGTGAGTGAGCTCCATATAATAACTTTTGTACAGCATGCCCTAGAGCGCGCTTATCAAAAGCGTGATCAGACCTGAAGCCGGTATTGACTTAGGTTTCCAACCACCGTTTTAAAAATCTGAATGCACCTAATTGCACATTCAAACTTTAAATTGGCTGCTAAGTACAGGTACCAAGCAGCCAACCTGACTACCAGCTTGCCTTTTTGAGGCCTGGTACATCACCACGCATCGCCGCTTCACGAAGCTTGATACGTGATAGGCCGAACTTGCGGTAAACCGCGTGTGGACGACCTGTGATTTGACAACGACGCATCTGACGTACTGGGCTTGCGTTGCGTGGCAACTTTTGCAAAGCCATTTGTGCGTCCCAACGATCTTCATCGCTAGCATTCACGTCGTTTAAAATTGCTTTAATTGCGTCGCGTTTAACGGCAAACTGAGCAACAGTTTTTGCACGCTTGTCTTCGCGCGCCTTCATGGAAGATTTAGCCATGTTCTCGCCCTACTTTTTGAACGGGAAGTTCAGGGCTGTTAATAGCGCCCGACCTTCGTCGTTGTTACGTGCTGTGGTAGTAATGGTGATATCCAAACCGCGTAGCTTATCCACTTTATCGTATTCGATTTCAGGGAAAATGATCTGCTCACGCACACCCATGCTGTAGTTACCACGACCATCGAATGACTTAGGGTTTAAGCCACGGAAGTCACGGATACGTGGAATAGAAATATCTACCAAACGGTCGAAGAATTCCCACATTTGCTGGCCACGTAAAGTAACTTTACAGCCAACAGGCCAGCCTTCACGCACTTTAAAGCCTGCAATAGACTTACGCGCTAAGGTCACAACAACTTTCTGACCAGCGATAGCTTCTAAATCAGCTACAGCGTTTTCGATCATCTTCTTGTCGCCAATGCCTTCACCAACACCCATGTTTAGGGTGATCTTGGTGATCTTTGGGACTTCGTTAACGTTCGCAAGTGAAAGCTCTTCTTTAAGCTTTACTGCTACTTCGTTTTTGTATAATGCTTTTAGTCTTGACATAGTCCGAATCCCCTTATGCGCCGATCACTTCGCCGCTGGACTTGAAGATACGAACCTTGTTGCCGTCTTCAAGAATCTTGAAGCCAACACGGTCGCCTTTGCCAGTTGCGGAGTTGAAAATAGCAACATTAGAAGCAGCAATAGGTGCTTCCATATCAATGATGCCGCCAGGTTGGTTCGTCATTGGGTTTGGCTTCTGGTTTTTCTTAACCATATTGATGCCAGACACAATGAAGCGACCGTCAAGAACTTTTGCGACAGTGCCGCGCTTGCCCTTGTCTTTGCCTGCAATAACGATCACTTCGTCATCGCGCTTAATTTTAAGCATTTTTTTGTCCTTTCCTACATCCTTCTCATACTAGAAAGAGCGCTACTGCGCTCTTTCTCTACCCCGCTGTGCAAGCGGGCCAGTTTAGCTCCCTAGGGAGACTTAAAGTACTTCAGGTGCCAGGGAAATAATTTTCATAAATTTCTCGGTACGTAACTCACGCGTTACTGGGCCGAAGATACGTGTACCGATAGGGGCGTCTGTTGCGTTTAATAACACAGCAGAGTTAACATCGAAACGGATGATTGAACCATCCGGACGACGCACACCTTTACGGGTCCGTACTACAACAGCTTTAAGCACTTGGCCTTTCTTCACCTTACCGCGAGGAATGGCTTCCTTAACAGTAATTTTGATGACATCGCCGATGCCTGCGTAACGACGGTGAGAACCGCCGAGTACCTTGATGCACTGTACTCGCTTGGCGCCACTATTATCAGCAACGTCTAGCATTGATTCTGTTTGAATCATGGTTTACTCCAAACTATTAGGGCCAATTTTGCGCTCCTTAACCAGAAAACCTTCTAATTTAGGCGCCCAAAATTGGGGATCCCGAGAAGCGAGGCGGGTATTCTACACCTTTGCGACGCTTTCTTCAATTTTTACCAAAGACCAAGACTTAGTCTTTGAAATTGGGCGTGTTTCACCAATAGTTACCAGGTCGCCGGTGCCGCACTCATTATTTTCATCATGTGCATGAAGCTTAGTAGAACGCTTCACATACTTGTGATAAATAGGGTGCTTTACACGACGCTCAATCAACACAGTAATGGACTTGTCCATCTTGTCGCTGATGACCCGGCCAGTGGCGAGACGAGGCTGTTCAGTTGCCGTCATATCAGTTACCTGCCTTTTCGTTAAGAATAGTCTTTACGCGGGCGATATCGCGGCGCGCCTGACCCAACAAGTGGGACTGACCTAGCTGACCTGAAGATTTCTGCATACGTAGGTTAAACTGTTCCTTTAATAGGTCCAGTAAAGACGTTTGCAATTCGTCGACAGATTTTTCACGCAATTCAACAGTATTCATTACATCACCGTCCGCTTAACAAAAGTGGTGGCGAGTGGCAATTTAGCTGCAGCAAGCGTGAACGCTTCGTTGGCTAGTTGCTCAGAAACACCTTCCATCTCAAACAAGACTTTGCCTGGCTGAATTTGGGCAACCCAATATTCAACGTTACCCTTACCCTTACCTTGACGAACTTCAAGAGGCTTTTGAGTAATCGGCTTGTCTGGAAAAACTCGGATCCAAATCTTACCACCACGTTTGACGTGACGCGTCATAGTACGACGAGCCGCTTCAATTTGACGGGCAGTAATACGGCCACGGCCAGTAGCCTTAAGACCAAATTCACCGAAACTAACTTTACTACCGCGAAGTGCAAGACCGCGGTTACGGCCTTTGTGCATTTTGCGGAATTTTGTGCGTTTAGGTTGCAACATTAATGTATCCCCTATTTAGCTTTTTTCGAAGCGTTGTTTTTTGCAGCACGGACTTCGTCCAAACCACCCAAAATTTCGCCTTTAAAAATCCACACTTTAACGCCGATGATGCCATACGTAGTATTGGCTTCATAGGGAGCGTAGTCGATGTCTGCACGGAATGTATGCAATGGTACGCGACCTTCACGATACCATTCAGATCGTGCGATTTCAGCACCACCTAGACGACCACCCAACTGAATCTTGATGCCTTCGGCACCTAGACGCATGGCGTTTTGTACAGCACGCTTCATGGCACGACGGAACATTACCCGACGCTCCAATTGACCGGCTACACTTTGTGCAACGAGTTTCGCATCCAATTCTGGCTTACGGATCTCTTCGATGTTGATGTGCACAGGCACGCCCATCATCTTAGAACATTCGTTACGTAGCTTTTCTACGTCTTCGCCCTTTTTACCGATAACGATACCAGGACGTGCTGTGTGAATTGTAATACGTGCATTCTGAGCAGGACGCTCAATTTCGATGCGACTTACTGAAGCACGTTCAAGACGCTGCTCCAAAAAGGCACGAACTTTTAAGTCCTGCAACAGGTTAGTCGCATAGGTTGAGCGGTTCGCATACCAAGTAGAGGTATGGTCCTTCACTATACCAAGGCGAATACCCGTAGGATGTATTTTCTGACCCATTGGTAGCTCCTATTTCTCAGCGACTTTCACGGTGATATGACATGAGCGCTTTAAGATTCGGTCGGCACGGCCTTTGGCACGTGGACTGATACGCTTCATGGTCATACCTTCGTCTACGAATGCGGTAGTAACCGTTAATTCGTCTACGTCGAGACCGTTGTTATGTTCTGCATTAGCGATAGCTGAATCCAAAACCTTCTTTACTAACTCAGCCGCCTTTTTGGGGCTGTAAGCAAGAATAGTTAATGCTTCATCTACGCGCTTTCCGCGGATTTGATCGACAACCAAACGCGCTTTTTGAGCAGATATTCTGGCACCCATATGTTTTGCGGTGACTTCCATCATATTCTCCATTAGCGCTTGGCTTTCTTGTCTGCTGCGTGGCCCTTATAGGTCCGCGTGGCAGAAAATTCGCCGAGTTTATGCCCTACCATGTCTTCAGTTACGAAAACAGGTACGTGTTGGCGTCCGTTATGGACTGCAATCGTCATCCCTACAAAGTTAGGGAAGATCGTCGAACGACGAGACCAAGTTTTAATTGGTCGACGGTCGTTGGCTTCAACTGCAGTCTCAACCTTTTTCAACAAATGAAGGTCGATAAATGGACCTTTCTTAAGTGAACGTGGCACAGCCGTATCCTCTTCTTAGTTATTTAGCGTTACGACGACGAACAATAAGTTTGTCGGTGCGTTTGTTGCTACGAGTTTTGTAGCCCTTAGTAGGCGTACCCCATGGAGACACAGGATGACGACCACCAGAGGTACGACCTTCACCACCACCATGTGGGTGATCAACTGGGTTCATTGCCACACCGCGAACGGTAGGTCGAACACCACGCCAGCGGGAGGCGCCAGCCTTACCCAATGACCGAAGGCTATGCTCGGAGTTGCTTACTTCGCCTAGAGTGGCATTACACTCAACACGAATTTTACGCATTTCGCCGGAACGTAGACGTAATGTAGCGTAATCACCTTCACGCGCTACTAGCTGCACAGAGGCACCAGCAGAGCGAGCGATTTGCGCACCTTTACCTACTTTCATTTCAACGCAGTGCACTACGCTACCCAGAGGGATATTGCGTAGAGGCATGGTGTTACCACTCTTAATTGGCGCATCTGCACCAGAAAGAATTCGATCACCGGCCTTCATGCCTTTAGAGGCAATGATGTAACGACGTTCGCCGTCTGCATAAAGCACAAGTGCAATATTGGCAGTACGGTTTGGATCATATTCAATACGCTCTACAGTGGCAGGAATGCCCACCTTATTGCGCTTGAAATCGACCATGCGATAATGCTGCTTATGACCACCACCGATATGACGGGTAGTGATACGGCCGTTGTTATTACGACCGCCAGACTTTGACTTCTTCTCTAGCAAAGGCGCGTATGGCTTACCTTTGTGCAGATCAGCGTGTACGACTTTAATGACGTGACGACGACCCGGAGAAGTAGGTTTACACTTAACTACTGACATGTGCTTCTCCTTACGCCTCAGCGATGAAATCGATGTCATGACCTTCCGCTAAGCGTACATACGCCTTACGGATATTGTCCTTATGACCAATGCCAAAACGGGTGCGTTTAGTCTTACCCTTAGCATTAAGTACACGGACAGAAGCCACTTTAACTTCGAACAACTGCTCAACAGCCTTTTTAATTTCTGGCTTAGTCGCATCCGCGGCAACGCGGAAAACAACCTGACCACCATCGTCTGCGACGATTGTGGCTTTTTCAGAAATGTGCGGACCTAGCAGCACTTGATATATACGTTCTTGGTTCATCCTAGCAACTCCTCGATCTTCTTCAGAGCAGCAACGGTTACGATAACCTTCTCGCTTCCAACCAAGCTGACAGGGTTAATACCAGCGGCATCAACAACGTCAATCTTAGGGATGTTACGAGCAGCCAAGTAAAGACCCGTTTCTACTGCTTCAGTCACAATTAGTGCGTCGGTAGCGCCAAACTCAGCCAGCTTAGCCAGCATCGCTTTAGTCTTGGCTTCAGCCAATTCAAAGGTTTCAACAACGATCAAACGCTCTTGACGTACTAGCTCGGCTAGGATGCATTGCATCGCCGCACGGTACATCTTGCGATTAACTTTTTGTGAGTGATCTTGCGGACGAGCTGCAAATGCACGACCACCGCCAACCCAAATTGGGCTACGAATAGTACCAGCACGCGCACGACCTGTGCCCTTCTGATTCCAGGGCTTACGACCGCCACCGCGCACTTCTGAGCGGGTCTTCTGCTTGCGAGTACCTTGGCGGCCTCCAGCTAGATATGCGGTTACTACTTGGTGAACAAGCGCTTCATTAAAGTCACGACCAAAGGCTACTTCGGACACTTCAACAGAACCACCTGCGACAAGATTTAAATTCATGATATTCTCCTAAGCCTTACCGACGGATTTTGACGGTAGGTCTAACGATCACATCACCACCTGGTGCACCAGGAACAGCGCCCTTGATCAACAACAGATTGTTTTCTGCGTCAACACGAACGATTTCTAGTGATTGGGTAGTAACTTGTTCAGAGCCCATATGACCCGCCATTTTCTTGCCTTTCCAGACACGACCGGGGGTTTGACACTGTCCAATAGAACCGATAGAACGGTGGGAGATAGAGTTGCCGTGAGTTGCATCTTGCATATGGAAGTTCCAACGCTTGATACCACCCTGAAAGCCCTTACCTTTTGATTGGCCTGTTACGTCTACTTTCTGACCAGCGTTAAAACGCTCAACAGTCAGTGAATCGCCAACAGAGACTTCTTCGCCATCAACATTGCGCATTTCCCATAAGCCACGACCAGCAGCAGTATTTGCCTTAGCAAAATGGCCTGCAGCAGCCTTAGTAACGCGTGAAGCGCGACGTTCGCCAACAGTAATCTGAACGGCTGCATAGCCATCCGCATCTGTTGTCTTCACTTGCGTTACGCGGTTGGGATCAACCTCGATAACGGTGACTGGCACGGAATCACCTGCATCGGTGAATACACGGGTCATGCCCGTCTTCCGTCCGACTAATCCAATAGTCATTGTATTACCTCAAATTGCCAGTTGTGCAAGGGGCTGCTTACCCACTACGGCTGGTGATACACACCAATTACACGAAAAAAATAATAGTTTTGCACGTTTAGAGCGCTGCCACGCTGCCTTTCGGCACTACGATTCGATTAGCTCAAGCTGATCTGAACATCTACGCCCGCAGCTAGGTCTAGCTTCATCAATGCATCTACAGTTTTTTCTGTAGGGTCAACGATGTCTAGAACACGCTTATGGGTGCGGATTTCGTACTGATCACGCGCGTCTTTGTTGACGTGCGGTGAAGTCAGAACTGTAAAACGCTCTTTGCGAGTAGGTAGTGGAATAGGACCACGAACCTGCGCGCCAGTACGCTTAGCAGTATCTACGATTTCCAACGTAGAAGAATCAATCAGACGATGATCAAAAGCCTTCAACCGAATACGGATTTTTTGGTTTTGCATTATCGACTACAACCTTCTTTAAAACGGGTTTAAATCTAGCCCATTTCTGCACCAAAAAGCATAACACCTTCTGGCCCGAATAAAATGGGTACGAGATTGTACGGGATTAGAGGCGATCATGCAACCACGATTTGGCTTTGTACATGTATGCTAAAACAGACACCCTTACCAATCGATCCGCTCCCATATTCAGCATCTCAGCTAGCCTACCCAAAACCTCATCAAAACGATCTAACAAGCGGTCCGCATTTACCGGTTGGTCCTGAGCAACGTATCACCAGATGTTAATTAGATCTTCTTCTGAGTCCCGCGAGTTAGTCCGTTTTAGCATTGCTATAGGTTGCCCGACCTAACGCGCGCGGTCTTTAATCACTTCCATATCTAACGGGCGACCTTCGACACTGTCCAGAGCTTGTAGACTAGGCCTCAGATTATTTCGCAATGCGTCCAGCTACAACCGCTTCGGCAATAGATGCCACCTACCATTCGTTCTTCTTAAGGTACTGGTTCAGGGCTTGATTGGCCAAATAGGACTTGGACCTATCGGTCGCCTTAGCTAGCTCTGCCAAGCGTGAATTTGTGTCCTCATCCACACGCAGTGTCATGGTAATACTAATGTTGTGTCACCTGTGTTCAAATGTACACAAGTGGCTATAACACGATTGACGACGAGGGTTTTACTCGCTATCCAGCACAGTACAACACGGATCTGACTCGTGGCGGTTAAGCTCACACTCTTGCAAAGCTCGATCTTGTGCATGTTCCCTACTCTGTTGCTGCTCCAACCAAAATGACTGCCCAGAACAGGCCGCTACTACAAACGCCTTAGGTGCCATTGCCTGTTGGTATTGAACGTACCTGCGAATGTCTCTATGGGCAATCAGCTCCTTGGGGGCTGTATCTATTTGGTGTTGTGTTAAGCCCGTATAACCATCAGAAATTTGCTCATCCACAACGCGGCATACTCCGTCCCCTTGGCTGAAGTGGCGACACATCCGTAACGCTTCATCAAAGGCAGCCTGTTTACTGACCTTATCATCGGCAAAACCGGTGGCGATAATTAATGGAGGATGCTCCACCGCAATAGCAAAGGCTTTGTAACCCCGCCGCGTCTGGTATTCTGCGTATTCATCTTGAATCCAACGCTGGTGCATTATTGCATCTTCAAACAGTGGGTCCTCTGGACCTGAATAGTCTAAACTGTGCTGATGCATTGGCGCACACGCTTGCAGTACAAACATTAGTGCGGCTGCGGTCATGGCCTTTAGTAAACGAGTCATGTGGTACTCCTATGGCTTAATAAAATAGTTGGCAGTGCCCTGTGATAGCACCATTGGCATAGTGAAGTTGCCATCCTTGTCTCGGCGACTTGGTACAAAGATGAATGCCCATTGGGGTAGGTTTTTACTGATAGATAACAAAAGTGAATATTCATCAATTGGTGTATTTGCTGGCAATAATACATCTAGAGTTGACACTTTCCACTCATGGTCGCCGAGTATTGGGAATGCCCGCTCTTGTTCATTTATAAAATATGGCACGGGTTTAGTGCCCGTTCTAGGTCGCTCAATAAGAGATTCCATATAACAAGTATTATCCAAGTTTTCGCCAGATTCCGCCCAAGCTGGACAACCAATGGCCGCGTCTTCAATGAACACAGAAGAGTACAAATAATCCAAGGACCCCGAATTCTCGAGTTCGTTGCGGCTTCCACTAACTGCGGTAAGCGCAAGGTCATAAGCGCCATCTTCCATGGCGCCAAACGCTGCAGAAGAAAGGGCCGTGCGAGCACCATCACGATCGTCCGCCAAATATTCAGGAACCCAAGCAAATAGTATGTTGCTGTCGGTTTGCTGGTGAGGACGAAACTTTCGATCGGTCACACTAAAAAAATTGTCTACTAAGGCGTGCTGCTGCGCTGCGGTAAGGGAAAAGTCTTTTACGCCTTTTATTTTTGCAGCTGAGGCGTAATTGTAAGCCTGACTTTTTGAGGCTTCAAAGCTATGGGGTTGCATTGCTCCACAACCCACCAAGCCGATAGACATGGCAGCTAAGCCAAAAACTAGCTTTAGTCTGTTTCTGTACATTATTAATACTCCTTAGCTTAGTGATCTTTTAGCTTAGTTCAAATAAGCAGTTCTGCAGGGACTTAGATCCACTAGTTGTCATTTAGCTACGCCATTCGGACCTCTTGCCCGTGTGTCGGCTCTGGGTTATTGCGAACGCAAAATTTCGCAGTCACCAGCGATACGGTTTTTATAGGTATTAAATAAGTTTAAGGCTTTGCGTCGTGCAATTTTTTCACTAACTTGCTGGCCTTCCCAAAAGGTTTCACCCGAACCAGGGGCCATCGCAAAGGCCTTATGACCACTGCCTTGTTCATAGGCTTGAAAACGCCGTACGCTGCTATAACTTTTGAGCTGCACTGGGGCATGGTCGATATCTTCTTGAGACACCTGATAAGGAGGCTGTGCACTTTGCTCGATCACCACCTTGCATGGCGCAATGCCTTTCCTATCAACGGGCTTTGGTTCATTTTTAAAGGCAAATGCCTAAGTGCCATGGAACGGTTACTGTTAATTAGTCACCGTTCATGATTTTCAAACATGTTAGTAGCACTAATGTTAAATAAATACAGTTCAACCCCATTCGGATTGAATCATAAATAGCATCAGTGCTTTGTTTTTGTGACTGAAATATTGTTTTGTATGATAGAAACAAACGCTTATACCGAAGGAGAAAGCCGTCATTGGGTAAATCGAGAAGATAGATAATATGAGCATTATAATTTCATACTTGAATATTACTTTTATTCTATTAACCTGGCTTGCAAATAGATTCATTAGTTCCTTTGTAAAAGCCAGCTATATCGGGCTTCACCACTAGATGTACGGCACCATTGCAAAGCCCGCTACCGAGCAAACTGTGCAGTTAACATTCCGGACGAGTACCCAAGGGCGTCTATATGATATTAATGCCCAGCTCTAATGCTTGTTTAATATCGTGGGAACCCAATACCTGAGTATGGCCGTGCATCTGTTCCTCGGGCTGATCCGGTTGGTGCTGATTCTGATGTAATGGCGCTCAAGGTAACTCAGGGCTTGGCCTTATATGACAGGCACAAAAAAGCCCCCTTGATCGAAACCGAGGAGGCTTTTTGAGATCCTGAAGCGAGTTCAGGATAACAACTAGTCGATGATCTTAGCTACAACGCCGGCGCCTACAGTACGGCCACCTTCGCGGATGGCGAAGCGTAAACCTTCGTCCATGGCGATTGGGTTAATTAGCTCAACAACCATCTGAATGTTGTCACCAGGCATAACCATTTCTACGCCTTCTGGCAACTCACATGCACCGGTAATGTCGGTAGTACGGAAGTAGAACTGTGGACGGTAACCCTTAAAGAAAGGAGTGTGGCGTCCGCCTTCGTCTTTGCCTAGTACGTATACTTCAGCTTCAAACTTGGTGTGTGGCGTGATTGAACCCGGCTTAGCCAGTACTTGACCACGCTCTACGTCTTCACGCTTAGTACCACGCAGTAGTACACCCACGTTCTCGCCTGCACGACCTTCGTCAAGCAACTTACGGAACATCTCAACACCCGTACAAGTCGACTTGGTAGTATCCTTGATGCCGATCATTTCTACGTCGTCACCAACGTTAACGATGCCACGCTCAATACGGCCAGTAACAACAGTACCACGACCCTGGATAGAGAATACGTCTTCGATAGGCATGATGAATGCACCGTCAATCGCGCGCTCTGGCTGTGGGATGTAGCTGTCTAGGGCTTCAACCAACTTACGTACCGCAGTGGTACCCATTTCGTTGTCGTCTTCGCCGTTCAATGCCATTAGGGCAGATCCTGGGATGATTGGCGTATCGTCGCCTGGGAATTCGTACTCGTCTAGAAGCTCACGTAGCTCCATTTCAACAAGCTCTAGCATCTCTGCGTATTCTTCTGAGTCTGCGCCGCCGCAATCTTCAGCCAACAAGTCTGCCTTGTTAAGGAATACGATGATGTAAGGTACGCCAACCTGACGTGACAAAAGGATGTGCTCGCGAGTCTGAGGCATTGGGCCGTCAGTTGCGCCACATACCAAGATAGCGCCGTCCATTTGAGCAGCACCAGTGATCATGTTCTTTACATAATCGGCGTGTCCTGGACAGTCAACGTGGGCGTAATGACGCTCTTCAGAGTCATACTCAACGTGTGAAGTGGCGATGGTGATACCACGCTCGCGCTCTTCAGGTGCGTTGTCGATTTGAGCGAAGTCTTTTAGCTCGCCGCCCCAAGTTTCTGCACAAACGCGAGTTAGTGCCGCTGTTAATGTAGTTTTACCGTGGTCAACGTGACCGATAGTGCCAACGTTTACGTGTGGCTTATTTCTTTCAAACTTTTCCTTAGCCATGAGTAGAATCCTCTAAAAGTTAGGCTTGGTTAGTAATCGCATCAGCAATATTCTGAGGCGCTTCTGAATAGCATTCAAATTCCATGGAGTAGCTGGCACGGCCCTGCGTGGCAGAACGCACGTCAGTAGCATAACCAAACATTTCACCCAATGGCACTTGTGCATTGATGACTTTGCCCGCAGAGCTGTCATCCATACCCAGTACGATACCACGGCGGCGGTTCAGGTCTCCCATCACGTCTCCCATGTTTTCTTCTGGGGTTACCACTTCAACCTTCATTACTGGCTCTAGCAAACACGGGTCCGCTAATTGAGCAAACTTCTTCAAACATTGAGAAGCAGCGATTTTAAAGGCCATTTCGTTAGAGTCAACGTCGTGGAAGGAACCGTCATATAAACGGGCTTTAAGGCCCAACAAAGGATAACCGGCAATGACGCCGTTTTTCATCTGCTCTTCAATTCCTTTTTGTATGGCTGGGATGTATTCACGAGGAATAGCACCACCCACGATTTCGTTAATGAATTCTAAACCTTCGTCATCGGAAGGGCTAAACTCAATAACCACGTGGCCATACTGACCGCGACCACCTGACTGACGCACAAACTTATGGTTGGCATCAACGGTAGCGCGAATCTTTTCACGGTAGGCCACACGTGGCTTACCAATGTTGGCTTCAACACTAAATTCTCGGCGCATACGATCAACGATGATATCTAGGTGTAATTCACCCATACCGGCGATGATGGTTTGGCCTGTTTCTTCGTCGGTTTTCACCCGGAAAGACGGATCTTCCTGAGCTAATTTACCAAGTGCAACACCCATTTTCTCCTGGTCGGCTACAGAGCGCGGCTCTACAGCAACGGAGATTACAGGTTCGGGAAATTCCATCCGCTCGAGAACAATTTTATTGTCCACAGCACACAGAGTATCACCAGTAGTTACGTCTTTAAGACCGATAGCGGCAGCAATGTCTCCAGCACATACTTCTTTAATCTCTTCGCGGTCGTTTGCATGCATTTGCACCATACGCCCCACACGCTCACGCTTCTCTTTAACCGAGTTAAACACGTGGTCACCAGATTTCAATACGCCTGAGTAGACTCGCATAAAGGTTAGGGTACCCACAAATGGGTCCGTAGCGATCTTAAATGCCAAGGCAGCAAACGGGGCTGTGTCACTGGCTTCGCGAGCTGCCACGGTGCCTTTGCCGTCGTCTAATGTGCCTTCAATAGCTTTTACTTCAATTGGCGAGGGCATGTACTCAATCACTGAATCCAATACCGCTTGCACACCCTTGTTCTTAAATGCAGAACCGGCGTGTACCAGCACAATTTCGTTAGCTAACGTACGCTTGCGCAAACCAGCTTTAACGTCCTCAGTAGAAAGTTCACCTTCTTCAAGGTACTTTTCCATCAAGTCGTCGTCGGCTTCGGCTGCGGCTTCAACTAGCTGTTCGTGGAATTCGTCGGCCTGGTCTTGCATATCAGCAGGAATATCTTCCAGCTCATAAGTCATCCCTTGGTCTTCTTCGTTCCACATAATGGCTTTCATACGCACAAGGTCGATCACGCCCTTGAATTCGTCTTCTGCACCAATAGCTAGGTGAATCGGCACAGCATTAGCACCAAGGCGTTCCTTGAGTTGCTCAACCACCATAAGGAAGTCGGCACCTGCGCGGTCCATCTTGTTGACAAATACCATACGCGGTACGCCATATTTGTTGGCTTGACGCCATACGGTTTCTGTTTGCGGCTGAACGCCGGAAGATCCGCATAATACCACCACCGCGCCATCCAACACTCGCAAAGAACGCTCAACTTCAATAGTGAAGTCGACGTGTCCAGGGGTGTCGATAATGTTGATGCGGTGGTCTTCGAACTGCTTACTCATGCCTTTCCAAAAACAGGTAGTCGCCGCCGAGGTGATGGTGATACCGCGTTCTTGTTCCTGTTCCATCCAATCCATTGTGGCTGCACCATCGTGCACCTCACCGATTTTATGGGACAGGCCTGTGTAAAACAAAACACGCTCTGTAGTTGTGGTTTTACCCGCATCTACGTGAGCCACGATACCGATGTTACGATACCGTTCTATAGGAGTTTTACGAGCCATGACAGTTCTCTCTATTCTCTTACGTCTGCTTAGAAGCGGAAGTGAGAGAAGGCTTTGTTAGCTTCAGCCATACGGTGAACGTCTTCACGCTTCTTAACCGCTGCACCTTTGCCTTCAGCAGCATCTAAAATCTCACCAGCAAGACGTAAAGCCATAGACTTTTCGCCACGCTTGCGTGAGTAGTCTACCAACCAGCGCATTGCTAGGGCAGAACGACGTGCAGGACGTACTTCAACTGGAACTTGGTAAGTCGCACCACCAACACGGCGAGATTTAACTTCGACCATTGGTTGGATAGCTTCTAACGCTGCCTCAAATACTTCTAGTGGATCGCCGCCTTTACGCTCAACGATTTTGTCTAGAGCACCGTAAACGATACGTTCTGCGACGGATTTCTTACCCGAGATCATGACATGGTTCATGAACTTGGCTAGGGTAACGTTGCCAAACTTTGGATCTGGCAGGATATCGCGTTTGGCGACAACTCTTCTTCTTGGCATGATGGGCCTCAAATATACTTCAGGTTATGTTCAGGAATTAACACTCATAATTAAGTGATTACCTGGCCTTACTCTTATCGGTTCTCGATAAGCCTCATGGCCAGCTGCTAAAAAGCAGACTGGCTAACAATAACAACCTAGGCCATTATTGCCCGTCCTAGCCGACTGTTGAGATTAACAACTGATCAGCTAAGGAAAGTATCATTAAGACTTAGGACGCTTAGTACCGTACTTAGAACGACTCTGTTTACGATCGCTCACGCCGGATGTATCCAAAGAACCACGTACTGTATGGTAACGAACACCTGGCAAGTCTTTTACACGACCGCCACGGATCAATACAACGCTGTGCTCTTGTAGGTTGTGACCTTCACCACCAATATAGGAGGTAACTTCAAAACCATTCGTCAAACGCACGCGACATACTTTACGTAGAGCAGAGTTAGGCTTCTTAGGGGTAGTTGTATAAACCCTTGTGCAAACGCCACGACGTTGAGGACAGGCCTGTAGTGCAGGTACGTCACTCTTTACGACTTTACGCTTACGAGGCTTACGAACCAACTGGTTAACTGTTGCCATTATGCAAACTCCACATTTCTTCATCGGCACAACACTAACAACCTATTTGCTAGCACCGCCGAAATACCCAAAAAATAAACAGGACTATATTGACCTGCCAATTTCGGGCGGTGAATTATATTCGCTTTAGTAGATTAGGGTCAAGCTAGGCCGCAGTCATTTTGGCTTTCTACACAAGAAAAATGCTTTTTTCACCTCTTCATTATAGGTAGCTGCGCAAAAACACACAAAAAGGCCGCAATGACCTCGCTTTTTAGCAGTTTTTATTCGATATCCACAATGCTTTCCTGTACAATGCGCCGACGTTTTTTAGACTGTAATGAACCTGGAGCCCACATGGCTGACTTAAACTTGTACCGAAATATTGGTATTTTTGCTCACGTAGATGCGGGCAAGACCACCACCACAGAACGAATTCTAAAGCTTACAGGCAAGATCCATAAGACAGGTGAAGTTCATGATGGCGAATCCACCACAGACTTCATGGAACAGGAAGCCGAGCGCGGCATAACCATCCAGTCTGCAGCGACCACGTGTTTCTGGAAAGACCACCGCATGAACATCATCGATACCCCTGGACACGTAGACTTCACTGTAGAAGTCTACCGTTCACTTAAGGTACTCGACGGTGGTGTGGGTGTATTTTGTGGTTCTGGCGGCGTAGAGCCTCAGTCCGAAACCAACTGGCGTTATGCTAACGAATCAGAAGTAGCTCGTATCATCTTGGTTAACAAGATGGACCGTATGGGTGCCGACTTCCTACGGGTTGTAGACCAAGTAGAAAACGTATTGGCAGCCAACCCGCTAGTCATGACCCTGCCCATTGGCCGTGAAGAAAACTTTGTCGGCGTAGTCGACGTACTTTCTAAGCAAGCTTTTGTTTGGGACGACACCGGTCTGCCAGAGAACTTTGAAATCGTTGATATTCCAGCCGACATGGTTGACCAAGTTGACGAATACCACGAGAAGCTCATTGAAACTGCTGTAGAGCAAGACGACGACCTAATGGAAGCCTACCTAGAAGGCGAAATTCCATCAATGGCCGACATCAAGCGCTGCATCCGTAAGGGCACAATCGCGCTAGACTTCTTCCCAACTTACTGTGGCTCAGCGTTTAAGAACAAAGGCGTACAGTTGATTCTTGACGCGGTAATCGATTACCTACCAAGCCCAACAGAAGTAGACGCACAGCCTTTAACCGACAAAGAAACTGGCGAAGCCACTGGCGAAGTCGCCACTGTAGCTATCGAAGAGCCACTACGCGCCCTAGCGTTTAAGATTATGGACGACCGTTACGGCGCCCTAACCTTCGTACGTATCTATTCAGGTATGTTAAAGAAAGGCGACACCATCCTTAACTCCTACACCGGCAAAACCGAACGTGTTGGCCGCATGGTAGAAATGCACGCCGACGAGCGTACAGAGCTTAGCTCTGCACAAGCTGGCGACATCATCGCTATCGTAGGCATGAAGAACGTACAAACAGGCCATACCCTTTGTGACCCTAAGCACGAATGTACACTTGAGCCAATGATCTTCCCAGAGCCAGTAATCTCTATCTCTGTAACGCCTAAAGACAAGGGTTCTACCGAGAAGATGGGCATTGCCATTGGTAAGATGGTTGCAGAAGATCCGTCATTCATCGTTGAAACTGACGAAGATTCAGGCGAAACCATCCTTAAGGGCATGGGCGAACTTCACCTAGACATCAAAGTAGACATCCTTAAGCGTACTTACGGCGTAGAGCTTCAAGTAGGCCAGCCACAGGTTGCATACCGCGAAACCATCACCACTAAGCTAGAAGACAGCTACACGCACAAGAAGCAGTCTGGTGGCTCTGGCCAGTTCGGTAAGATCGACTACATTGTAACGCCAGGCGAAACCGGTTCTGGTTTCATCTTTAAGTCATCGGTAGTGGGCGGCAACGTGCCTAAGGAATACTTTCCAGCCATCGAAAAAGGCTTCAAGATGATGATGGAAGAAGGCCCATTGGCTGGATTCCCACTTCTAGACGTAGAAATCGAATTGGTTGACGGTGGATTCCACGCGGTTGACTCCTCGGCTATCGCCTTTGAAATTGCTGCTAAAGGCGCTTACCGTCAATCCATGCCTAAGGCTGGCCCTCAGCTACTAGAGCCAATCATGAAGGTAGACGTGTTCACCCCAGACGATCACGTAGGTGACGTAATCGGCGACTTAAACCGTCGTCGCGGCATGATCAACGACCAAGAAGCTGGCGTTACTGGTGTTCGCATCAAGGCTAACGTACCGCTTTCTGAGATGTTTGGTTACATTGGCCACTTGCGTACCATGACTTCTGGCCGTGGCCAGTTCTCTATGGAATTCGCGCACTACATGCCTTGTCCGAACAACGTGGCTGAAAAAGTAATCGAAGAAGAGAAAGAAAAGCGCGCTGCAAAGTAACCTTTTCCTCTCCACAAAAAAACCCCACATTGGCTTAGCCAGTGCGGGGTTTTTTATTGGGTGCCTACTTGTGTAACAGCGCCTTAATTTCTGCCAACTCGGCCTTGAGGTCATCTAAGGTGACGTCACCATTAGCAATGGCTTCTGCTTCGCGCTCCTTGCTGTGCTCGTTTTCCATCACGTTCACCACGATGCCAATAACCATATTTAAAAAGGCAAAGGTCGTGAGGAAGATAAAGCTTAAGAAATAGGCCCATGCGTAACCATAAACCTCCATCACTTCGTACATGACATCCGTCCAATCCTCAAATGTCATTACCCTAAACAGCGTCAACATAGAAATAGAGATGTCCCGCCATAACGAGGGATTAATTTCAGCAAAGAACGAAGCACCGACTGCCGCGTAGATGTAAAAGATGATAAACATCAGCAGAATAACATAACCCAACTGGGGCATGGCTTTAAGGAGCGAGTTAAGCAACAAGCGCAACTCAGGCACAATGGACACCATCCGTAGTACCCTAAAAATGCGAATCAAACGGCCCACAAGCGCCAACTCGCTGTCCTCCACAGGTATCAAACTCACCACCACAATAATGGTATCGAACAAATTCCACGGGTTATTGAAAAACCGCCATTTATGGGGTTCGCCCAAAAACCGCAAGCTAATTTCCAGTAAAAAGAACACCGTAATGGCAATGTCTAACCAGCCTACCAGCACCATGAAGGTGGGCGATATGGAATAAGTTTTGGCACCGATGACTAACGCAGAAAGCAATATCACCGACACTACCGTCAGCTCAAACAACTTATTGGCCCGTAGTTTATACAAACCGGATTGGAGGGAATCGTAACGCATGGGCGAACACCTAAGTTATCACAATGGCAAAGCCGCTAAGTTTAACATAGGTCTACGGGGTCAATACAAAACAACGGCCACAAAAAAGCCCCCTGGTCAAAACCGAGGGGGCTTTTTAAGATCCTGTCAGCTTAGCTGCCAGACATCTCTGCACGTAGCGCTTCAGTTAGTGCTGCTTGCACTTCTTCTGCACTTACTGTGGACGTACCTTCGGCTGCACGTTGCTCTTGACGCTTACGCTTACGCTCTGAGTGGTACGCTAAACCTGTACCTGCAGGAATTAAACGACCTACGACAACGTTCTCTTTCAAGCCGCGTAGATGGTCCTTCTTGCCGGTTACTGCGCCCTCAGTCAATACACGGGTAGTCTCTTGGAAAGACGCCGCAGAGATGAAGGACTCAGTGGCTAGGGAAGACTTAGTAATACCCAACAACACACGCTGTACGTGGGCGTGGATCTTATCTTGAGTGGCCATCTTCTCATTAGCTTCAAGGTAACGGGTGTATTCAACCTGATCACCTTTGATCAAGTTAGTGTCACCAGAAGAAACTACGTCAACCTTACGTAACATTTGTCGTACGATTACTTCGATGTGCTTGTCGTTAATGCCTACACCTTGTAAACGGTAAACTTCTTGCACTTCGGTAGTGATGTAACGTGCCAATTCTTCAACACCCAAGATACGCAAAATATCGTGTGGGTTGAATGGGCCGTCGGCGATCACTTCGCCCTTCACTACAGTTTCACCTTCGAACACGTTCAATACGCGCCACTTAGGAATCAGCTCTTCGTAGTGGTCGCTGCCATCGGTCGGCGAGATCACTAAGCGGTTCTTGCCTTTAGTTTCCTTACCAAAGCTCACAATACCGGAGATTTCTGCCAAGATAGCCGATTCTTTTGGCTTACGCGCTTCAAATAAGTCAGCTACCCGTGGCAAACCACCAGTGATGTCCTTAGTGGTCGCACTTTCCTGTGGAATACGAGCCACCAAGTCACCAACTTCCACTTGATCACCATCGGTGATGGACAACATCGCGCCACCAGGTAACAAGTAGTGTGCCGGTGCACCAGACTCAGGGTTGATGATTTCGTTACCCGTTGCATCAAGCAAGCGAATCATTGGACGTAAATCCTTACCCGCGGCAGGACGTTCACCTACGGTCAGCACCTGGATAGAGCTAAGACCCGTCAACTCATCCGTCTTACGGTTAATCGTAAGGCCTTCTTCCAAACCGACAAACTCAACCTTACCGGCCATTTCTGAAACGATGGGGTGAGTGTGTGGATCCCAGTTGGCTGCAATTTCGCCAGCCGCTACGGTTGCACCGTCAGCCACTTGAATAACAGAACCGTAAGGTAGCTTATAACGCTCACGCTCACGGCCATGCTCGTCGGTCACACCCAGCTCTACCGAACGCGAGGTGGTCACCATATTGCCGTCTTTACGGGTAACTGCCTTAAGGTTATGTAAGCGAATTTCACCGCCATTTTTAACCTGGATTTTGTCTTCTGCAGCAGCACGCGATGCCGCACCACCAATGTGGAATGTACGCATGGTTAGCTGTGTACCCGGCTCACCGATGGACTGTGCAGCAACAACGCCCACAGCTTCACCAATGTTCACCAAGTGACCACGGCCTAAGTCTCGACCGTAGCAGTTAGAACAGATACCGTGACGAGTCTCACACGTAATCGGTGAGCGCGTTTTCACTTCGTCTACCGAGGAAAGGCTTTCGTCGTTTTCTAAACGGTCTACCCAAGATTCGTCAATCAGGGTGTTTTTAGCAATCAATAAGTCGCCGGTGCTTGGGTTAACTACGTCTTGCGCAATCATACGGCCCAAGATACGATCACCTAGGGGCACACGAACGTCGCCCCCTTCGATGACCGGCTGCATGGTCAAACCATTTTCGGTGCCACAATCAATTTCGGTGACGACCAAATCTTGCGCTACGTCTACTAAACGACGCGTTAGGTAACCGGAGTTAGCTGTTTTCAACGCCGTATCGGCCAGACCCTTACGAGCGCCGTGAGTAGAGATAAAGTATTCCTGTACCGACAAACCTTCACGGAAGTTAGCCGTGATCGGTGTTTCGATGATGGAGCCATCTGGCTTAGCCATCAAACCACGCATACCACCTAACTGACGCATCTGAGCGGCACTACCACGAGCACCGGAGTCGGCCATCATGTAAACAGAGTTAAACGACTCTTGCTCTACTTCGTCGCCAGCGGCGTTAATCACCGTATCGCTCTTCAAGCTGTCCATCATGGCGCCAGCAACCAGCTCGTTAGCACGAGACCAGATGTCGATGACCTTGTTGTACTTTTCGCCTTGAGTTACCAAACCGTCGCGGAACTGAGCTTCGATTTCGCGAACTTCGTCTTCAGCACCGTTGATGATGGCGGCTTTCTTTTCTGGGATAACGAAGTCGTTAACACCAACAGAAGCGCCCGAACGAGTCGCATAGGCAAAACCGGTGTACATCAATTGGTCAGCAAAGATAACCGTTTCTTTAAGACCCACGTTACGGTAACACTCGTTGATTAAGGTAGAAATACCTTTCTTCTTCAAGGTTTGGTTAACCAAGCTGTAAGGTAAACCTTTAGGCATGATTTTGGAGAACAGAGCACGGCCCACAGTGGTATCGGTTACCGTATAGGAGGCTTCAAAAGAACCGTCTTCGTTCTTTTTGTGCGCAGTGATACGTACTTTAACCTTAGCCTGCAAGTCTACATGCTTGGCGCCGTAGGCACGCTCTACTTCAGCAATGTTCGAAAACACCATACCTTCGCCTTTGGCATTGATACGGTCACGAGTCATGAAGTAAAGGCCCAATACTACGTCCTGTGAAGGTACGATGATCGGGTCGCCGTTAGCCGGCGACAAGATGTTGTTGGTAGACATCATCAAAGCACGACATTCAAGCTGTGCTTCAATGGTAAGAGGTACGTGTACCGCCATTTGGTCACCGTCGAAGTCGGCGTTGTAGGCCGCACAAACGAGTGGGTGAAGCTGAATGGCCTTACCTTCGATTAATACTGGTTCAAAAGCTTGGATACCCAAACGGTGCAAGGTAGGTGCACGGTTAAGCATCACTGGATGTTCACGGATGACTTCGGCAAGGATGTCCCAAACTTCAGCAGTTTCGCGCTCTACCATCTTCTTAGCGGCTTTAATGGTGGTAGCAAGACCACGCAATTCTAGCTTAGAGAAGATAAACGGCTTGAACAATTCCAAGGCCATTTTCTTAGGCAAACCACACTGATGCAAACGCAAGTATGGACCCACCACGATTACAGAACGGCCAGAGTAGTCTACGCGCTTACCCAAAAGGTTTTGACGGAAACGACCTTGCTTACCTTTGATCATGTCGGCAAGTGACTTAAGCGGACGCTTGTTAGAACCTGTGATGGCACGACCACGACGGCCATTGTCCAGCAAGGCGTCTACAGATTCTTGCAACATGCGCTTTTCGTTACGTACGATGATGTCTGGCGCACTCAAATCCAACAAACGCTTTAAACGGTTGTTACGGTTAATTACACGACGGTATAGGTCGTTCAAATCTGAAGTGGCAAAACGGCCGCCATCTAGTGGTACCAATGGACGCAAATCCGGTGGCAAAATAGGCAATACGTTTAATACCATCCACTCTGGCTTGTTGCCAGAAGCCAAAAAGGCTTCCATTAACTTTAAGCGCTTAGATAGCTTCTTGATTTTAGTTTCGGAGTTAGTTGCAGGAATGTCTTCACGCAACTGAATGGCTTCTTGAGCCATGTCCAAATCTTTTAACAAAGCTTGGATCGCTTCGGCACCCATACGGGCATCAAAGTCGTCACCAAACTCTTCTACAGCTTCAAAGAACTGCTCATCATTCATCATCTGACCACGCTCAAGGGTGGTCATACCTGGATCAATAACGATGTAGCTTTCAAAATAAAGCACACGTTCAATGTCACGCAAGGTGATGTCTAGCAACAAACCAATACGCGACGGTAATGATTTTAGGAACCAGATGTGTGCCACTGGGCTAGCCAGTTCGATGTGACCCATACGTTCACGACGAACTTTGGCCAGCGCAACTTCTACGCCACACTTTTCACAAATAACACCACGGTGCTTTAAACGTTTGTACTTACCGCACAAACATTCGTAGTCTTTTACTGGGCCAAAAATCTTGGCACAGAACAAACCTTCGCGCTCTGGCTTGAAGGTACGGTAGTTAATGGTTTCTGGCTTCTTAACTTCACCAAACGACCATGAACGGATCATTTCTGGTGATGCTAAACCAATACGGATGGAGTCAAACTCGTCCGTATGGCCTTGGGCTTTTAATAATTTCAGTAAGTCTTTCATTGCCTTTTCCTCTTAACCTGCTACTGGTCCGTTTCCAATTCGATATCGATACCTAGAGAACGAATCTCTTTCACCAATACGTTGAAGGACTCAGGCATACCTGGTTCCATGCGATGATCGCCATCAACAATGTTCTTGTACATCTTGGTACGGCCGTTAACGTCATCCGACTTAACCGTGAGCATTTCCTGCAAGGTGTACGCTGCGCCGTATGCTTCTAGGGCCCATACTTCCATCTCACCAAATCGCTGGCCACCAAACTGAGCTTTACCACCTAATGGCTGCTGCGTAACAAGACTATAAGAGCCGGTTGAACGAGCGTGCATCTTGTCGTCAACCAAGTGGTTCAACTTCAACATGTACATGTAGCCTACGGTTACCGGACGGTCGAACTTGTCGCCAGTACGGCCGTCGTATAGCCAAGTTTGGCCAGAACGGTCTAAACCAGAAAGCTCTAACAAACGCTTAATTTCGTTTTCTTCGGCACCATCAAACACTGGTGTTGCTAGAGGCACACCGGCTTTTAGGTTTTTAGCCAACACCAAAATTTCGTCGTCGGTGAAACCCTTAAGATCTTCTAGGCGATAACACTTATCATCGTTATAGATTTGATCTAAGAAAGCACGGATTTCTTTGATGGACTTGGCGCGTTCTAACATCATCATTTCTTCGATGCGCTCGCCTAAGCCTTTGGCAGCCATACCCATGTGAGTTTCTAGGATCTGACCAACGTTCATACGCGATGGTACACCAAGTGGGTTAAGCACGATGTCTACAGTCTTGCCAAATTCGTCATAAGGCATGTCTTCAACTGGCATGATTACAGAGATTACACCTTTGTTACCATGACGGCCGGCCATCTTGTCGCCAGGCTGAATACGACGTTTAACGGCAACGTAAACCTTAACGATCTTCAACACACCTGGTGCCAAATCGTCGCCTGTTTGTAGCTTCTTCTTCTTGTCTTCGTACTTCGCATCAAGATCAGCACGAGTTTCTTCTAAAGACTGCTGAGCTAATTCTAGCTGCTGCTGAAGCGAGTCGTCTGCCATGCGTAGCTTGAACCAATCGGCTTGGTCAACTTCAGCGAGGTTCTCAACAGTCAGCTTATCGCCTTTAGCAAAACCAGCGCCGCCGTTAACTGCATTGCCAATTAAGGCTGCAGACAAACGCTCAAAGGTCGCCGATTCTACAATGCGGAAGCGGTCGTTGAGGTCTTTACGCTCTTGATCCAACTGCATTTGCTCAATAGCAACGGCACGCTGATCTTTATCAACACCATCACGGGTAAACACTTGCACGTTAATTACAGTACCTTTGGTACCAGTCTTCACGCGAAGTGACGTGTCTTTAACGTCTGAGGCTTTTTCACCAAAGATGGCACGTAGTAGCTTTTCTTCTGGCGTAAGTTGAGTTTCACCTTTAGGCGTAACCTTACCAACCAGAATGTCGCCTGGGCCAACTTCTGCACCAATGTGCACAATACCAGACTCATCCAACTTACCGAGTGCGCTTTCGCCCACGTTAGGGATGTCAGAAGTAATTTCTTCGCTGCCTAACTTAGTATCACGCGCCACACAGGTCAATTCCTGAATGTGAATGGTAGTGAAACGATCTTCTTTAACCACGTTCTCAGAGATCAAGATCGAGTCTTCGAAGTTGTAACCATTCCAAGGCATAAAGGCGATACGCATGTTTTGGCCAAGGGCTAATTCACCCAAGTCCACAGAAGGACCGTCGGCCAATACGTCGCCACGCTCAACTACGTCACCTAAGTTAACGATAGAGCGTTGGTTAATACAGGTATTCTGGTTTGAGCGGGTGTACTTAGTCAGGTTGTAAATATCTACACCTGCATCACCTACTTCTGTTTCTGAATCATGGGCTTTAACGACCACACGAGTTGCATCCACAGATTCGATCACACCACCACGGGCAGCCACAACACATACACCAGAGTTCTGGGCTACGTGACGCTCCATGCCGGTACCTACTAGAGGCTTTTGCGCCTGTAGTGTTGGCACAGCTTGACGCTGCATGTTCGAGCCCATCAAGGCACGGTTAGCATCGTCGTGCTCAAGGAATGGAATCAATGATGCAGCCACAGAAACCACCTGACGTGGCGACACGTCCATGTAGGCAACGTTGTCAGGAGACATCAAGGTAAATTCGTTTTCGTGACGTACCGTTACTAGGTCTTCAGAAAGCTTGTTCTTGGCATCAACCTTGGCGTTGGCCTGGGCGATAATGTGTGAGCTTTCTTCGATCGCAGACAAGTATTCAATTTCGTCGGTCACTTTACCGGCTACAACCTTACGATAAGGCGTCTCTAAGAAACCGTAATCGTTAGTCCGAGCATAGGTTGACAAGGAATTGATCAAACCGATGTTTGGCCCTTCCGGTGTTTCGATAGGACACACACGACCGTAGTGGGTTGGGTGTACGTCACGTACTTCAAAACCTGCACGTTCGCGGGTCAAACCACCGGGTCCTAAAGCCGACACACGACGTTTGTGTGTAACTTCAGACAGCGGGTTGTTTTGGTCCATAAACTGAGACAATTGGCTGGAACCAAAAAATTCTTTAATGGCAGCAGAAACAGGCTTAGCGTTGATCAAGTCCTGTGGCATCAAGCCATCGGATTCGGCCATACTTAGGCGTTCTTTAACCGCACGTTCTACACGTACTAGGCCAACACGGAACTGGTTTTCTGCCATCTCGCCTACAGAACGTACACGTCGGTTACCCAAGTGGTCGATGTCGTCGACAATGCCCTTACCGTTACGGATAGAGATCAGGGTCTGCATTACAGCAACGATATCTTCATCGTTCAGTACGCCAGCACCAGTAGTCTCACTACGACCCAAGCGGCGGTTGAACTTCATGCGGCCAACGGCAGAAAGGTCATAACGCTCACTAGTGAAGAACAAGTTGTTAAACAAGTTTTCTGCAGATTCTTTAGTTGGCGGCTCGCCAGGACGCATCATGCGGTAAATTTCTACCAAGGCTTCTAGCTGAGTACGGGTCGGGTCGGCAGTCAGTGTATCTGACATGAATGGACCACAATCCAAGTCGTTGCTATAAATTAATGGCAACGCAGTGACGCCAGCTTCTCGTAAGGCAAGCAATAACTCTTGTGTGACTTCTGTATTACAGTCACAAATCAACTCGCCAGTGGCTGGGTTGATTTGATCCGTAGCAATTTTCTTGCCTACTAGGTAGTCTTCTGGAATTTGTAGCTGTTCAAGGCCAATCTTTTCCATGTTCTTGATGTGGCGAGCCGTAACACGGCGGCCTTCTTCTACCAGCACTTTGCCTTTTTGATCAACAATGTCAAAGGTGGCTGTTTCGCCACGTAAACGGCTAGGCACCAAGGTCATGGTGAAGCCTTCTTCGGTGATGGTTACATCCACATTGTCGAAGAAGGTTTGAACGATTTGCTCAGTGGTATAACCCAAAGAACGTAATAGAATCGATGCAGGTAGCTTACGACGACGGTCGATACGCACGTAAAGCATGTCTTTTGGATCAAACTCAAAATCCAACCAAGAACCACGGTATGGAATAACACGCGCGTTATACAACAATTTGCCAGAGCTATGGGTCTTGCCCTTGTCGTGGTCAAAGAATACGCCCGGTGAACGGTGTAGCTGAGACACGATAACACGCTCAGTGCCGTTCACAACAAAGGTACCGTTGTCAGTCATCAAAGGCATCTCGCCCATGTAGACTTCTTGTTCCTTGATGTCTTTAATCGCCTTCGCTTTGGAATCGCGATCATAAATAACGAGGCGTACTTTAACACGCAGCGGCGCGGCGTAAGTTACACCTCGTAGCTGACATTCTTTAACGTCAAAAACAGGTACGCCAAGCTTATAGCTAACGTACTCTAACGACGCATTGCCAGAAAAAGAGACAATGGGAAAAACAGATTCAAAAGCAGCGTGAAGGCCGATGTCGTTACGTTGGTCAAAACCATGACCAGATTGTAAAAACTTGCGGTAGGAGTCGATCTGGATGGCCAACAAATAAGGCACATCCATCACCGGAGGCAGCTTGCCGAAATCCTTGCGGATACGTTTTTTCTCAGTGTATGAGTAAGGCATCAAAAATCCCCGATTTGGGTCTGTATTCAGACCGTTAAATTGGTCGGACAAATGTCCAAATATACTTATTTCGCCCTAAGCGACGGGGGCATATACCCCGCAAAACGGTACTGGTAAAGTGATTCAAGCACTTCAACCCAGCCTTTTTCGGTTATAAAACTCGGCTAAAAAAAGCCTTCGCTATAGAACCGAAAAAGGCCGGTGGCAAATATGCCACCAGCCGTGTGCAGTCAAACCTATATTTTCCTAAGGAAGCATAGGCTCAAGCAAGCACATCTCAAAGAGATGTGTTACTTGATTTCTGCAGTAGCGCCAGCTGCTTCTAGTTCAGCTTTAAGGGCTTCAGCGTCTTCTTTAGAGATACCTTCCTTAACAGCTGCCGGAGCAGACTCAACTAGGCCTTTAGCTTCTTTCAAGCCAAGTCCAGTTGCGCCACGTACAGCCTTAATAGCTGCTACTTTCTTTTCGCCTGCAGAAGTTAGAATTACGTCGAATTCTGTTTGCTCTTCTGCTGCACCGCCAGCGTCGCCGCCAGCTGCTGGGCCAGCTGCTGCAACTGCAGCAGTTACACCGAACTTCTCTTCCATAGCGGAGATAAGTTCAACCACGTCCATTACAGACATGTCGGCAACGGCATTGATGATATCGTCTTTAGTGATAGACATAACAATTCCTACTCTTTAATAAGACCCATATTGGGTCATGTTCATGCGTAAAGTCGGTTTAAATCCGGCCCAAATAGGCCTAATGGATTTAAGCGGCTTCCTGTTCTTTTTGATCGCGGATTGCAGCTAGAGTACGTGCCAGCTTGCTGGTCGCCCCTTGCATTACGCTCATCAACTTAGCAATTGCTTCGTCGTATGTTGGCAATGATGCCAATACGTCGATTTGATCAGCACCCATAAGGTTGCCTTCAAACGCCAGTGCTTTCACTTCAAATTTGCCGTTGCTTTTTGCAAAGTCTTTAAACAAACGGGCGCCAGCGCCTGGATGTTCGTTAGAAAATGCAATAATGCTTGGACCTTTGAAGGAGTCCTGCAAACACGCGTAATCCGTGCCTTCAAGAGCAATCTTAGCTAGAGTGTTACGTACAACCCGTACGGTCACACCATTCTCGCGAGCTTGCTTCCGAAGAGCAGTCATGTCACCTACAGTTACGCCGCGTGAATCGGCTACTACTGCAGATAGAGCACTGGTGGCTGCTTCGCTGACTTCTGCGATAATCGCTTTCTTGTCTTCGAGACCTATAGCCACGCTATTTCTCCTGGAAAAATTATCCAACTCCTTATCTTTATTCGGCTTGCGCTAAATAAAAATAAGAACCTTATAACGGTGTTGGATTCAGAATTCTGAATCGGGTTCACCGTCTGCGTAGGCGTTAATTAAGGTCTGTCACCAGAAGGATCAAAACCACCTACGGTCTTTGACAGCCTTGTATAATTACAAGACCCCAAAGTTTGGTTTATCAAGGGGCAAGCAAACATCGCCAACCCCTTAATATAGCTCACACAAGGCGAGCTGAATGCTTTAGAACTTCACAGCACCGTGATCAACAGCAAGGCCTGGGCCCATAGTCGTTGAGATGGTAACTTTTTGAATGTAAACACCCTTAGCAGAAGCAGGCTTCATCTTCTTAAGGTCACCCAAAAGGGCCAACAGGTTTTCTTGTACTGCATCTGCAGCAAAACCAACCTTACCTAAAGAACAATGAATGATGCCGGCCTTGTCTGTACGGTAGCGTACTTGACCTGACTTAGCGTTTTTCACAGCGGTAACAACATCTGGTGTTACGGTGCCAACCTTAGGGTTAGGCATCAAACCACGTGGGCCTAAGATTTGACCTAATTGACCCACAACGCGCATTGCGTCTGGAGTAGCAATAACTACGTCAAAATCCATCTTACCGGCTTTAACTTCTGCAGCTAGCTCGTCCATACCAACAATATCTGCACCAGCAGCTGTGGCTTTTTCAGCGTTTTCACCTTGAGTGAATACAGCGACACGAACTTCTTTACCAGTACCGTTTGGAAGTACAGTAGAACCACGAACAACCTGGTCAGATTTACGTGGGTCAACGCCCAAGTTAATAGACACGTCAATCGCTTCAGCAAATTTAACAGTAGACAGCTCAGTTAATAGATCAACTGCAGCTTGAATTTCATATACCTTGCCAAGCTCTACCTTTTCGGCGATTGCTTTGGCGCGTTTAGTCATGTTAGCCATCAGATAACACCTTCTACATTTAAGCCCATAGAACGAGCACTGCCCGCAATTGTACGTACCGCTGCGTCCATGTCTGCAGCAGTCAAATCTTCCATCTTAGCGGTGGCGATTTCTTCTAACTGCTCACGAGTCACTGTGCCCACCTTTTCGGTGTTAGGACGGCCAGAGCCGCTCTTCAAGCCTGCAGCCTTCTTAAGTAGTACAGCAGCAGGAGGCGTCTTAGTGATGAACGTAAAGCTACGGTCTGCGTATACAGTAATAACAACTGGTACAGGCATGCCGGCTTCTAAGCTCTGAGTTTGAGCATTGAACGCCTTACAGAATTCCATGATATTTACACCGTGTTGACCCAATGCAGGGCCTACTGGTGGACTTGGGTTGGCCTTACCGGCAGCAACCTGTAGTTTGATATAGGCTTGTACTTTCTTAGCCATGGTATATATCTCCTTTGGGTTCAAACGCCTTTTACTCATCAAGCCAGCAGACTTGAAGAGCGAAAAATAGCTCCCCGTGTTATATAAACATTCCGCTAGTGCTGAATGCGCAAAAACCCTGGACGCCAATAACGATTCCAGGGTCTAATGTTGGCAGCCTAGGCTGCCAAGGATCAGGCTTTTTCGACCTGACCAAATTCAAGTTCGACCGGTGTTGAACGGCCAAAAATAAGTACCGCCACTTGCAGACGGCTCTTCTCGTAGTTCACTTCTTCAACCACGCCATTAAAGTCGGCAAACGGTCCATCAATAACACGTACCATTTCGCCCGGCTCAAATATAGTCTTTGGCTTAGGCGCTTCGGCACCCGTTTCAACGCGCTCTAAAATAGCGTTAGCTTCACGCTCTGTAATAGGTGCTGGTTTATCAGCTGTACCGCCAATAAAGCCCATTACACGAGGCGTTTCTTTGACCATGTGCCACGTTTCGTCGTTCAATTCCATATTCACCAGCACGTAGCCAGGGTAGAATTTACGCTCACTGCGACGCTTTTTGCCGGCGCGCATTTCAATCACTTCTTCGGTTGGCACTAAAACATCGCCAAACACGTCTTGCATTGCAAAACGCTCAATGCGCTCATGCAAGGCGCGCAGAACTTGCTTCTCGTAACCTGAGTATGCGTGAACAACGTACCAACGCTTTGCCATGATATCTTCCTAACTATTGTTCGAGCTGATTAACCGATTAAAGACGAAACAGCCCAACTCAAAAATGAGTCTAAGCCCCAAAGAACCAACGCCATGATCAACACCACGACCACAACAATCAGTGTCGTTTGGGTTGTTTCTTGACGGTTAGGCCAAACGACCTTACGTATTTCTTTGCGCGCTTCTTTAAAACTTACTGCCCAACCCCTGCCTTTCGCTGTTTGCAACACGACAAACAAAGCCACAGCCGCAATCGCCACTAACGCAATAGTACGGTATAACAAGGATTGATCAGAATAAACCGAGTTACCCACTACGCCAGCAATCACAAGGGCAGCAACAATAATCCACTTAACAGTGTCGAAGCGTGTGGTTTGTGTACCTGATGTAGCGCTCATAATGGAGCCTCTGGTTAACTCTTTAAATATGGCAGGCCAGGAGGGATTCGAACCCCCAACATTCGGTTTTGGAGACCGACGTTCTGCCGTTGGAACTACTGGCCTAGAACATCTTCTGGCATAACAATTACTATTACACCAAAAGTATGGGACGCGTATATTATACGTGTCCCATGTTTTTTGCAAGCAGTTAGAGATAACTGCTTGCACATCCTTAACTTAAATTAAGCGATGATCTTAGCTACAACGCCGGCGCCTACAGTACGGCCACCTTCGCGGATGGCGAAGCGTAAACCTTCGTCCATGGCGATTGGGTTAATTAGCTCAACAACCATCTGAATGTTGTCACCAGGCATAACCATTTCTACGCCTTCTGGCAACTCACATGCACCGGTAATGTCGGTAGTACGGAAGTAGAACTGTGGACGGTAACCCTTAAAGAAAGGAGTGTGGCGTCCGCCTTCGTCTTTGCCTAGTACGTATACTTCAGCTTCAAACTTGGTGTGTGGCGTGATTGAACCCGGCTTAGCCAGTACTTGACCACGCTCTACGTCTTCACGCTTAGTACCACGCAGTAGTACACCCACGTTCTCGCCTGCACGACCTTCGTCAAGCAACTTACGGAACATCTCAACACCCGTACAAGTCGACTTGGTAGTATCCTTGATGCCGATCATTTCTACGTCGTCACCAACGTTAACGATGCCACGCTCAATACGGCCAGTAACAACAGTACCACGACCCTGGATAGAGAATACGTCTTCGATAGGCATGATGAATGCACCGTCAATCGCGCGCTCTGGCTGTGGGATGTAGCTGTCTAGGGCTTCAACCAACTTACGTACCGCAGTGGTACCCATTTCGTTGTCGTCTTCGCCGTTCAATGCCATTAGGGCAGATCCTGGGATGATTGGCGTATCGTCGCCTGGGAATTCGTACTCGTCTAGAAGCTCACGTAGCTCCATTTCAACAAGCTCTAGCATCTCTGCGTATTCTTCTGAGTCTGCGCCGCCGCAATCTTCAGCCAACAAGTCTGCCTTGTTAAGGAATACGATGATGTAAGGTACGCCAACCTGACGTGACAAAAGGATGTGCTCGCGAGTCTGAGGCATTGGGCCGTCAGTTGCGCCACATACCAAGATAGCGCCGTCCATTTGAGCAGCACCAGTGATCATGTTCTTTACATAATCGGCGTGTCCTGGACAGTCAACGTGGGCGTAATGACGCTCTTCAGAGTCATACTCAACGTGTGAAGTGGCGATGGTGATACCACGCTCGCGCTCTTCAGGTGCGTTGTCGATTTGAGCGAAGTCTTTTAGCTCGCCGCCCCAAGTTTCTGCACAAACGCGAGTTAGTGCCGCTGTTAATGTAGTTTTACCGTGGTCAACGTGACCGATAGTGCCAACGTTTACGTGTGGCTTATTTCTTTCAAACTTTTCCTTAGCCATGATAGCCTCCGACAATGGGCGGCCACTGGACCGCGCTAAGTTAAAAAATGCAATTATACTCACGTATTGAGCAAACCGCAGATAACAAGAAGGGTAGATACATTGCTATATCTACCCTTCAAAATATACTGTGCTCCATTGTTCTCATGACAATGGAGCTCTAGGGCGGAATTGAACCGCCGACCTCACCCTTACCAAGGGTGCGCTCTACCCCTGAGCTACTAGAGCTTATATCGCACTAAACTGGCTCTAAATAGCCTTCAAACAACTCACTAAACTAGCAAGCTTCACTCAATGGAGCGGGTAGCGGGAATCGAACCCGCATATACAGCTTGGAAGGCTGTCGTGATAGCCATTATACCATACCCGCTAAGAATGGTGGTGGGAGGTGGATTCGAACCACCGAAGCTTACGCGTCAGATTTACAGTCTGATCCCTTTGGCCACTCGGGAACCCCACCTAATGTTCTTTAACAGGAATTGGTGCCGGCACGAGGAGTCGAACCCCGGACCTACTGATTACAAGTCAGTTGCTCTACCGTCTGAGCTATACCGGCTAAATGCCTGCGTTCCTGAAACTGCCTGAACTCAGGAGGGGCGTATAATACTTAACGAATTAGCAGTATGCAAGCATCAATACATGATTTTATTAAAGTTTTTCAGACTTTTGTTATACCTGCAACAAGAGCTAAGCCATCAAGTACCAAATCACCGCTATAAGTGACACCCAGCGCCTGCGCTGGAGCCTCACCGTCACCACCGGTAAGCATAATGACATAACCCGCCTGCTGGGCTTCGAGCAATAATCCACACAAGCCATAACTAGCCATCTGCCCACAACCGGCCAATACTGCGTGAGCGGTATTTTTACCAGGCACTGCTGCCTCTACAGACGCACCAGAAAACTGAATCTGCGCCGTGTCGCGCAGCAACGCCTGCACCATCAAACGCTGGCCGGGTATAATGTAACTGCCTTCGTGCTGACCACTTGCGTCGATATAGTCAACCGTAATAGCACTGCCGCAATCGGCCACACACAGGGGCGCTTTGGACTGCGCGCGTGCCGCCACCATCGCTAACCAGCGATCAACGCCCATTTGCTGGGGTTGCTCATAGCCATTAGTTAGGTCCTGCCACTGCGCTTGTGATTCTGCCTTGTACGCTTGGAGGTTGCGCGTATTGGCCCACGACTCTACAACTGTGCCGCACTCTGGTGCTGCAACGCTGGCCCACGCCAACTGGCTTATCTGCGCTGGCAATTGCGCATTCAACGCCGCCAGGGTAATGTCACCGGTAGCCATGGTGCCGCCGCCAACTAAAGCACCTTGTTGCTGAGCGCGCCATTTTAAGCGGGTATTACCAATATCGATCAATACATCAGTCACATCACACCCCTTTGTGGTCGCAGGCTAATTTCTCCGCCATTAAAGGCCCGTAGCTCGCCACCTACCTCAACCAACACCGCACCGGTGTCATTAACACCTCGGCACACCCCGTTCAGGGTCTCGCCAGACAACAACAATTGCACTAACTGATCCTGATGTTGGTTATAAGATTGCCACAACCTCCGCACCGGCGCAAAACCTTGGACCACAAAAGTGTGCAAATGCTGATTTAAGCGCAACAGTAAACGTGCCACTAATTCGTTGCGCTGCACGTGATAACCTAATTGCCGCAGACTCACCCAGGGCTGGTCAATGTTGGGGCTATGCTGCAAATGTACATTGACGCCTATGCCAATGACCACATGACACGGGCCCGTAGCATCGCCACGCATTTCCAACAATATGCCTGCCAGCTTTTTACCATCAGCCAGCACATCATTAGGCCATTTAAGTTTTGCCGATGACACCCCCAAATCTTGCAATGCCTCAACCAAAGCCAAACCCACCACCAAACTCAAGCCCTCTAACGCCGCCGCGCCACCCGCAAAACGCCAACCCAACGACAGCGCGATGTTTTGACCAAACGGAGATTGCCACTGGCGACCCAAGCGGCCACGGCCCTTAGTTTGCACTTCAGCCAGCACCACCTGCCCATGAATAGGCTCTTGCTGTACACGTTGCATGAGGGTTTGGTTAGTGGATGCGAGGGACATATGCAATTGCATACTAAAAACGGGAGTGAGTGGTGGTAATTGACGCTGAATGGCTTCTAGGTCGAGTAAATCTAACCCCCCGGCAATACGGTAACCACGGCCACGAACACGATGCAGCTGTACGCCTAGCGCTTCCACGCCCTTTAGCTGCTTCCATACCGCTGCACGGCTCATATTGAGGTGCTGGCCTAGGTCAGTACCCGAATGAAAATGGCCATCTGCAAGTAAATGCAGTAATTGATTAAGGGAGGTTAATGACATAACGCGCTATGGATTACCACGGGGCATTGCCCCTCGCAAAGACAGGGAGTCTTCCCGTCATTGCGAGCGTAGCGAAGCAATCCAAACCCGTGGACTGTAGATTGCCGCAGGGCTGCGCCCCTCACCATGACGCAGGACATTACTTGTGTTTAGCCTTTTTATTGGCTTTTTTAACGTGTTTCACTAGCCGCTGCTTCTTAGTAATTTGGCGTGCAGACAACTGATTTTTCTTACCCTCGAAAGGGTTATCACTGGTACGGAATTCAAAACGCACCGGGGTGCCACGAATTTTGAGCACCTTAATGAATTTATTTTCCAAATAGCGCTTATAGGCCATAGGCAACGCGTTGGTTTGGTTGCCGTGGACGATAAATAACGGCGGATTAGAGCCCCCTAAGTGGGCATAGCGCAACTTGATGCGGCGACCATGCACCAAGGGGGGCTGATGATCCTGCAGCGCATCTTCAAGCAAAGTGGTTAACTTATTGGTACTCCACTTGGTAAACGCACAGCCATGAGCTTCTTCTACCGATTTATACAAATCACCTACAGCGGTACCGTGCAAGGCCGAGATAAAGTGGATGCGCGCAAACTTGGCAAATTCCAACCGCGTTTCCAACTCATGCTTCACATGGGCTTTATCGTCAGCGGTCATGCCATCCCATTTGTTAACGGCAATCACTAAGGCACGCCCGGCATCAAGAACAAACCCTAACAAGTGCATGTCTTGCTCGGTTAAACCTTCATGGGCATCCACCACCAACACCACCACATGGGCATCCTTAATGGCCTGCAGGGTTTTTACAATAGAAAACTTTTCTACCGTCTCTTTAACCTTGCCACGGCGGCGCACCCCTGCGGTATCAATCAAGGTATAAGGTTTATCGTTGCGGCGGTAGGGAATATAGATACTGTCGCGCGTGGTACCCGCTTCGTCATACACCACCACTCGATCTTCACCCAGCATACGGTTGACCAAAGTCGACTTACCAACGTTAGGCCGGCCAACCACACCAATGCGAATACCCCCTTCAGTTTCATCACCAAAACCTTCGACTTCTGGGAACGGCTCCAGCACATCTTCCATGAGCTGACTTACGCCACGCCCATGGGAGGCAGCGATAGGTCGCGGCATACCCACTAAGCCTAGACCGTAGAAGTCGCCCATAGCCACATCTGCGTCGATGCCATCGGTTTTATTAACCACCAAATAAGATGGCTTTTCGCTGCGGCGTAAATGGTCTGCAATGAGTTCATCGGAAGGATTTAAACCCGCCTTACCGTCCACCAAAAACAGCACCACGTCGGCTTCTTCGATGGCCAACAGGGACTGCTCTGCCATAACCTGATCAATGCCCGCTTCATCACCACTAATACCGCCCGTATCAATGACCAAAAAATCGCGCTCAGCAATTTTTCCCTCACCGTATTTACGGTCTCGGGTGAGGCCAGGAAAATCGGCCACTAACGCATCACGTGAACGCGTTAAACGGTTAAATAATGTGGACTTGCCCACATTGGGACGCCCTACTAAGGCAATTACGGGATTCATAGATAAACCAATTATTTCAAGCCAATGCGCGTTAAGCGGCCATCTTGACTCAATATGTAAATATTATTTTGGTAACTCTTGCTACCAACACGCGCACCTAAGGTGCCAATTTTATTGCGCCCTAAAAAGGCCCCATCCGTTAGCTGTAACAGGTGAGCATAACCCTGTGCATCAACCACTAAGGCCTCATTGCCCAGGCTCATGGCCGACGATAACAGGCGGTACTTAAGGGAATCGTTGTGCCATAACACATGGCCTTCCATGCGATCGTAAGCCAGCACTACGTCATCAGCATCCACAGCTAAAATGGTATTGCCAACAATCAAGACACTACTTAAACTCGATAGCGGCTGCTGCCACTTTACCGCCCCAGTTAAGGCATCAATGGCGACTAAGCTACCTTGGTAGCTAGTGCTGTAAAGTACACCGTCTAACAACTGCAAGGCGCCATCGATATCAACCAAACGTTCAATTTCAGAGCGGCCTTTAGCCGAGCCGACTGTTTGCTGCCAAACAATACTGCCTGTTTGGTTATCAAGCGCAACCAGTTTGCCACTAGCAAAACCCGCATAGGTGTAGTTTTTGGTGACTACGGGGGTACTCGTACCACGCACCGTTAGGCTCGGTAAATTAGCAGCGTATGACCACAAAAACTTACCATCCTCAAGTTGGTAGGCGCTCACCTTACCGTCAATCGTTTGCACCACCACCAACTGTTCGTTAGCTTGCGGTACAGCCAGCGCTTCGCTCGAGGTATTTGCCTGCCACTGCAACGAACCATCCACATCACTCAAGGCAAGCAACTTGCCATTTTGGGTGGCTACAAATAGCAAACCCTGCGCCTCGCCTATACCCGCACTCACCGTTTGCGCCAAATCCACCTGCCAAACCGCAGCGCCAGTACCCAATTGATAGGCTGCCACAATGCCGCTAGACGCCACCGCAACAATTTGATCTTGCTGCAGCACCGGCTCCAACACAGAAAAAGCATTGTGATCACCAGCGCCGACCTTACTCGACCAGTGCTTAACCAGCTCTTGTTGCGCCACTATCGATTGCAGTTGCGTCGGTTCTGGCACACTACCACCGGTGGATGAACAGGCCCCAAGGGTCACCATAGCTATGCACAAAACAAGCAGTCGTAAGGGTCGAGTTAACATTGAGCTATACCTTATCACAGTGGTTAAGTACGCAATTTATTGCGCAAGATTATCCAATTTCAAACCCAGCAACGGGTTATTCGCGCCACTCGCCTTAGCCAGTACTGACGCTTGAGTATATGCAGCCCTTGCCGCATCAAGCTCCCCTTGGGTCACAAGGATGTCACCTTTAGTTTCTAAACGTGCAACAGACCATGCATCATCACCGTCTACCAGCAAGGCAAGAGCCTGTTCATGCTGGCCTTGCGCTGCCAGCACTTTGGCTAAACGAACGTTGGCCAAAGCCACTATTTCAACATCGCCCTGTTGCTCCACGACCCACTCTAACTCAGCACCCGCAGCAGCAAGGTTGCCGGCTTGCACTTCCACTCGAGCCACCATCAAAGCAGCAAGCTGTGCGTAGGTACTGGAACTAAATTCAGTTTTCAACAAATCACTATTGTGGCGAATACTAGCGGCATCTTTTTCGCTTAGCTCGCCCGCTGGAGCGCTATTGAGCAAGCGCTGAAAATAAGCACTGGCTACTTCAGATTGCTGCACCTGATAGTCTTGGTAAGCATTCCAGCTCAATACGCCACCGATAGACACGGCGATGGTTAAAATCAGCGACTTGCCGTTTTCTTTCCACCAGTTTTTTAACGCTTCTACCTGCTCTTCTTCGGTTTTCATTTCGGTCACAACCAAAAACTCCTCAATACTGCATTTATTAATAATTGTTAATTGGATTACAAAAAGCGGGTCACTTGAGCCGTTACTTGATCAATTGCGATACTTTGCTGCTGGCCTTGGCCATGTAGCGGCTTTAACTGAACCTGTCCTTGGGTGAGCTCATCATCACCTAAAATCAGCACCATTTTGGCACCGCTACGATCCGCCTTTTTCATTTGGTTTTTCAAACTACCGGCACCACAATGCCAAACCACCCGCAGGCCCGTAATGTCACTACGCAACTGCTCGGCTAATTGCATAGCGCGCACGTTGGCCTCGGCACCCAAATGGGCTACATACAGATCCACCTTTTGAGCAATATCAACAGGCGCTTGCTGCAGTTCTTGCAGCAATAAAATCATCCGCTCTACACCCATAGCCCAACCCACGGCCGGTGTAGGTTTACCGCCTAGTTCCTCTATCATGCCATCGTAACGACCGCCGCCACACACTGTGCCTTGAGCCCCGAGCTTATCAGTTACCCACTCAAACACCGTTTTACAATAATAATCCAAGCCACGCACTAGTCGTGGGTTGATTTCATAGCTCACTCCAGCGGCATCCAACAACTGACGCAGGCGCTCAAAGTGATCGCGAGATTCGTCATCTAAATAGGCATAAAAATCTGGGGCGCCATCGAGCAAAGCTTGGGTGGATTCATCTTTACTATCCAATACTCTCAGCGGGTTAGTCGCAACGCGGCGCTGACTGTCAGCATCCAGAGAAGCCATATTCGCCTGCAAGAAGGTCACTAAGTCAGTACGATAAGCGGCACGGGCTGCGGAACTGCCCAAGGTATTCAGCTGTAATGTAACGGCACCTTGTAACCCCAACTGACGCCATAAGCGAGCCGTCATAATGATGAGCTCTGCATCAACGTCGGGGCCATCTAGACCATAAACTTCTGCACCGAACTGATGAAACTGGCGTTGGCGACCCTTTTGTGGCCGCTCGTAGCGGAACATTGGCCCGTGATACCACAAACGCTGGACTTGGTTATAGGTTAAGCCGTGCTCCAAAGCCGCCCGCACACAAGACGCAGTCCCTTCTGGTCGCAGCGTCATGTGGTCACCATTACGGTCCGCAAAGGTGTACATTTCCTTTTCCACTACATCGGTCGCTTCACCAATGGAACGACAAAATAAGTCAGTTTTCTCTGCAATAGGCATACGGATTTCTGCATAACCATATTGCTCAAAAACAGACTTAACTTGCGCTTCAAAAAACTGCCACAATGGTGTTTGATCGGGCAAGATATCGTGCATGCCGCGAATGGCTTTAATAGATGCCAAAACGTGTTCCTTTACTAAACTGTTTATGGGGTGTCGATTATTTCTTTAACGTAAGACGCGCAATGTCTTTACGTGTATGAGGCTTCAAGTCGATGATTCGCTCGTCAAAGGTCATGTGAGTGACTGCAGATGAACGGCCCAACAACACTCCAATGGGCGCAATAACCACTTGGTCGATGCGTTCGTCAGCAGAAAACAGGTCCGACAAAATCATCTTGCCATTGCCATCTTTAACTTCCACCCAACAGTCTTTTTCAAACACCATCACCAACACCGCTTCATTGGCCGCCAACACTGGCGCCTCTTGGGCAACAGGTGCTGGCACTGGCTCGGCTACGTCTGCGGCGGCGGACTGCTCGCTGGCTTCGATCACCACCGGTGCGACTTCAACGGCTGCAGGAGCTTGACTAGCCTCAATTAAAGGTACCGCCCCAACCTCAGCTTGGCTGGCGGTTAAGGTGGCTAGATCAAGGTTATCTTCAAGCTCTTCTGCCGGCTCGACAAGCGTCTCACCTTGCGCAGTATCCACCGTTACACTGGTCAATTGAGATATAGCTAAACCACCATTTTGGCTTTGCCACCACATTATCGAAACAACCACTAAACCAATGACAAACAACGCCGAAACGACTTTTACCCAGGTATCACTAGGCTTACTTTGCTCACCAGCGTTGCGTATACCAACCATAGGCTTACTACCATGATCTGGCACACCATATACCGAATCAAATTCGGCAACTAAGGCTTGGCCATCCAAGCCCACATGACGCGCATAGGAGCGAATATAACCACGGGCAAAAACAAAACTAGGAATGAGCTCAAAATCGTCTTCTTCAATGGCATTAATGACCTTCGAGGTTAAATGCAATTCGCGCGCGGTCTCCATTTGAGACCAGCCCTTACCTTCTCGAGCTTGACGTAATAGATATCCGGGGAAGCCTGGCAACTGCCCGTCCAGTTGATGTTGATCTGACATGTCTAACGATTCCGCATCACTCACTATGTGTACCTTTTATTATTATTTACAGTAGAGTTAGTTAAGTTTGTTTATATTTGCAGCAATAATAGCGCCCATTTTTGGACACTGCCAGCCTAGCTTAGTTCCTCGGCTAAATTTGTTGCGCTTCTATACGTGCCGCATGGGTCGCACTGCGCCGCGTACGGTCTTTAACTTGGCCGACCAACTGCCCACAAGCAGCATCAATATCGTCGCCGCGGGTAGTTCTTATGGTAGTAATAATACCTGCTTTGGCCATGATACGCTGAAAAGCTTCAATTTGCGGCCGAGGGCTACGACGGTAATCAGACCCCGGAAAAGGATTAAAGGGGATCAAGTTGAGCTTGCAAGGCACTCGCTGTAACACTTTTGCCAACTCACGGGCATGTTTGGGCTGGTCGTTAACACCATCGATCATGGTGTACTCCATGGTAATCACGCGTTTATCAGTGAGCTTATCTAAGTAGCGATTACACGCGTCTAATAACGCATCCAAATTGTACTTTTTGTTCACCGGCACTAACTCATTACGCAACAAATCATTGGGCGCATGTAAAGAAATAGCCAAAGACACGTCGGTGATTTCACTCAAACGATCAATCGCAGGCACTACACCGGCAGTGCTTAAGGTCACACGTCGCTTGGATAAGTTATACGCATTGTCGTCCATCATCAGGGCGATAGCAGGGGTTACATTATCAAAATTTAACAAGGGTTCGCCCATACCCATAAATACCACGTTGGTGACGCGGCGCGGGCCATTCGGGTCCACCGGACCAAAGGATTTTATGGCAATACGTACTTGGCCAATAATCTCTGCTGAGGTTAAATTACGGTTAAAGCCCTGTTTACCTGTGGAACAAAAACTACAATCTAAAGCACAACCTACTTGAGATGACACACACAAGGTGGCGCGATCGCCATCGGGTATCAATACCATCTCAACTTTGTTGTCGCCGGCCACACCAATGACCCATTTTCGGGTGCCGTCTTTAGAATCACCGCGGTACAGCACTTCTGGCTCAACGATTTCGGCCGTTTGAGTCAACTTTTCACGCAGCTGCTTACTCACATTGGTCATGCTTTCAAAGTCTTCAGCACCAAACTGGTGGATCCACTTCATCACTTGAATGGCCCGGAATCTGGGTTCATTCATGGCTTTAAAATAAGCTTCCATTTGGCTTGGGGAAAAACCCAAAATATTGGTTTTTGCGCTGACTTCAGACATTTTCAGACCTTTATATTTAACCGGCAAGTTTTATTTGCCTAAACGCAATGCGGCGCTCACTAGGAACGCCGCACTGTGTTGCCGATAACGCTTCGCCACCGAGGGCGAATCGATATCAACTTACTTCCTGATCACAGAATTAACCGCCGAAGAAGTAACCAATTTCGCGTGCAGCTGACGTAGTAGAGTCAGAACCGTGCACAGCGTTGGCATCGATAGATTCTGCAAAGTCACTACGAATAGTGCCTTCAGCTGCTTCTTGTGGGTTAGTAGCGCCCATTAGATCACGGTTTTTGTTAACCGCACCTTCGCCTTCAAGCACCTGAACTACAACAGGACCAGAAGTCATGAAAGTTACTAGGTCGCCAAAGAATGGACGTTCGCTGTGCTCAGCGTAAAAACCTTGAGCTTCAGCTTCGGTCAACTGCTTCATTTCCATTTTAACGATTTTAAGACCGTTAGTTTCGAAACGTGAAGCGATTTTTCCGATAACATTTTTAGCTACAGCATCAGGCTTGATGATGGACAGAGTGCGTTCTACCGCCATGGTATTCTCCAAACAGTGGGACCCATAAAATGGGTAATAAATAAAAAGTATTGACTCGCACGAAAACCGTACGCGAAATTTGACCGCGTAATTATACGCTGTATTGACTCAATTTAATAGAGGCTAGTCAAGCTCATCAATCCAGGCGGCTTGTATAGCTTCTAATATTTTTTCGCCACAGCGTTTTGGGTCGTCATTAAACGCTGGCAAAGCCATAGTCCACTGCATTAAATCGGTAAACCGCACCTGCCGCGGATCAACCTCTGGGTGAGTTTCATACAGCTCAATAGCAATATCTAAGGTATCAGTCCAACTCAACGACATAACAAGCTCCTAATGGGCCTCTGAAACAATGTTAATGGTGTACTTCGGGATCTCTACCACTAAGTTTTCATCGGCCACAACAGCCTGGCAGCTTAAACGAGAATCTGGCTCTAAGCCCCAGGCTTTGTCTAGCATGTCATCTTCTAATTCGTCAGACTCAAGCATAGAATCAAAACCTTCACGTACGATCACATGGCAGGTGGTGCAAGCACAGGATTTTTCGCAGGCATGCTCAATATCAACACCATTGGCTTTGGCCGCGTCAAGAATGGTTTGACCCGCATCAGCCTCAATCACTTGGCCCGCTGGGCAAAGTTCGGCATGGGGCAATATAATAATCTGGGGCACGGTTACAACTCCTCAACTGCATTCTTTAAATTCACGGGTTGGCGACAGTCTACAACTGATCTACAGACTTGCCAGCCAAAGCGCGCTTAATACTGTCATCCATACGCATGGCCGCGTAGGCATCACTGGCCTTAGCCATAGTTTCAATTTGTTTGGCGATGGCATGGTGGTCTTGGCCATTACGAGCCATGACCAGCTGCTCCATTTGAGCCACAATTTGCTGCTGTTCTTGCTTCATTAGTAAGCGCTCACCATCTTCTGCCAAAGCCATTGTCACAGCCTCTAACAAACGGTCTGCCTCTACCTGCTGCTCACGCAAACTGCGCGCGCTGCGGTCATCTTCTACATTACTCCAACTGGCTTTAATCATGTCAGCGATTTGCTGATCAGACAAACCGTACGAGGGCTTCACTTGCACTGTGGCAGCCACACCCGAAGTGAGCTCACGCGCATTTACCTCTAACAAACCGTCGGCATCCACCTGAAAAGTGACCCGAATTTTAGCCGCACCAGCGGCCATCGGCGGAATACCACGTAACTCAAACCGCGACAAGGAGCGGCAATTTTGTACCAATTCGCGCTCACCTTGCAACACGTGGATGGCCATGGCTGTTTGGCCATCTTGGTAAGTGGTAAATTCTTGTGCACGCGCCACAGGGATAGGCGCATTACGATCAATCACACGCTCAACCAAGCCACCCATGGTTTCCAAACCTAATGACAAGGGCAGCACATCGAGCAACAATAGTTCTTCGCCACTTTGGTTGCCCGCCAACACGTCAGCCTGACGCGCGGCGCCCAGGGCGACCACACGATCGGGGTCAATAGAGGTTAATGGTTGACACTGAAACAATTCAGCTACGCGCTCCTGCACTCGCAAGCTACGCGTTGAACCGCCCACCATCACCACTTCTGCCACTTCATCTAGACTCACCTTAGCATCACGCAAGGTGCGCTTAGTGGCCCGAATAGCACGACTAATAATAGGGTCCAACAACGCATTCATTTGCTCAAGGCTGAGGGTCAAATCGGTATAGGCGTCGCCCCCAGGCCAACCTTCAAACGACAAAGTGGCTGTATGTTCTGTACTCAAACGTTCTTTCGCAGCACGCGCCAAGCGCAACAAAAAACGCTGCTGGGCGAGGTCTAACTTTTGTGGAATTTGGCGCTGCTGGCGCATCCATTCAGCTAATGCATGGTCAAAATCATCACCACCAAGGGCGGAGTCACCACCTGTGGCTAACACTTCAAATACACCCTGCTCCATACGCAGAACAGAAATATCAAAGGTACCGCCACCTAGGTCAAACACGGCAATGGTGCCCTGCTGCTCGCCTCGGTTAGACTCTTGCTGCTCAAGCCCGTAAGCTACCGCCGCAGCGGTAGGCTCGTTGAGCAAACGCAGCACCTGGATGCCCGCCAATTGGGCTGCATCTTTGGTTGCTTGACGTTGGGCGTCATCAAAATAGGCAGGCACCGTAATCACGGCACCTACTAACTCACCACCCAAGCTGCTCTCACCACGTTGCACTAAGGCCCGTAGAATGTCGGCAGAAACCTGTACCGGGCTTTTAAGGCCCGCCACCGTATGGATCATGGGCATGCCCTGGTCACAGGCCTCAAATAAATACGGCATATTGCTGCCAAGACGCTTAACGTCTTCGATACCACGACCCATAAGCCGCTTGACCGACATCACGGTGTTGGCTGCATCATCCACCAAATGCGCTTCGGCCTTAACACCGACCTGTGGTGACTCGTCCACCAAATAACGCACGACGGAGGGCAGTAGAGGCTCACCGCGGGAATTGGGCAGGGTTTCAGCCTGCCCACTACGTACACTCGCCACAAGGGAGTGAGTGGTGCCTAAATCGATTCCGACTGCCAACTTACGCTGGTGTGGCTTGGCACTTTGACCGGGCTCTGCAATTTGCAACAAGGCCATGACATCTAATCCTTAATCGAGCAACTCGCCTTCGAGGGCATCTAATTGCTGCTGTAATTTGACAATAAATTGTAGCTTTCGTACTGCTGTTTCTGCACTGAGGTAATTATCTGCAGCAAAAGATTGAGAAAAATCAACTTCTAACTGCTCCGCTTGCGCTTGTAACTCGCGCGCTAACGCCGTGATAGCAGGTTCTGGATCAGGCACCCGAGATAGCTCTTCTATGCCTTCACGCAGCTCAATTTGCTGCAATAAGAAGTCCATGGGCATTTGCGTATTGGTGGGTGCCATAGGATCCATACCCAACAACTGCAGCAGGTAAATACCACGCCGCAAGGGCGCACTCAGGGTCGCAAAGGCTTGATTCAAATAGGCCGTAGTTTGTACCGCCAGCCGCTCCTGTGCCTCACCAAAACCGACAAACCGATCTGGGTGGTACTGTTGCTGCAAAACACGGTGACTTTGTCGCAACACGCCCAGATCTATCTCAAACGTGCGCGGCAAGCTATAACAGGTGAAATAATCTTGGCTGATGTCCATAGGTTAACGTATCTTTTGGTCGCTTAAACGTTAAAGCTTTCACCGCAGCCACATTCACCTTTGGCGTTGGGATTATTAAACTGAAAACCTTCGTTTAAACCTTCTTTGGCGTAATCTAGCTCGGTGCCGTCTAGATATAAAAGACTTTTTGGGTCGATGACTATCTTCACACCCAGGGTGTCAAACACCTCATCTTCTGCCGCAATCTGATCAACAAACTCAAGGATGTAGGCCATGCCAGAACAGCCTGTCGTCCGTACACCTAAGCGCACGCCTTCGCCATGGCCACGGTTAGTTAAGTAGTTATTAACGTGGTCTGCTGCGGCTTGGGTCATGGTAATGGCCATGGAAATATCCTCTAAATACGCGTTAAACGTTACTGCTTGCTTTTGTAGTTATCGATAGCCGCTTTGATGGCGTCTTCGGCAAGTACGGAGCAGTGAATTTTAACCGGTGGTAACGCCAATTCTTCAGAGATATTGGCGTTGCGAATTTCGCCTGCCTGATCCAAGGTCATGCCCTTCATCCATTCGGTAACCAATGAACTCGAAGCAATGGCCGAACCACAACCATAGGTTTTAAACTTGGCGTCTTCGATGACACCTTCGTCGCTAACCTTGATTTGCAAACGCATTACGTCGCCACATGCGGGCGCGCCTACCATACCAGTACCTACGTGTGCGTCAGCTTCATCCATTTTGCCAACGTTACGAGGGTTTTCGTAATGGTCGATGACCTGTTCGCTATATGCCATGTGTCTATCCTCTCAATCTATTATATTAGTGTGCAGCCCACTGCACACTGTCCAAATCCACACCATCTTTGTACATATCCCAAAGGGGTGACAAATCACGCAACTTAATCACTGCATTGCGTGATTGCTCAATGGCTTGATCTATGTCGGCTTCAGTGGTGAAACGGCCGATACTAAAACGAATTGAGCTATGCGCTAATTCGTCATTCATACCTAGTGCGCGCAGCACATAAGATGGCTCCAAACTGGCAGAGGTACACGCAGATCCAGAGGACACTGCGAGCTCACGCAGCGACATCAATAGCGATTCGCCTTCTACAAAGTTAAAGCTGATGTTGGCATTGCCAGATACGCGCTGGGTCGCATGGCCATTCATATACACTTCTTCCATGTCCTTCACACCATCCCACAAGCGCTGACGCAACGCGTCTATACGAGCATTGTCGGACTCCATCTCGGCTTGGGCAATAGCAAAAGCTGCACCCATACCCACAATCTGGTGAGTTGCTAAGGTGCCAGAACGCATACCGCGCTCGTGGCCGCCACCGTGCATTTGTGCCTCTAGACGCACACGTGGCTTACGACGCACAAACAAAGCACCAATACCCTTAGGCCCGTATACTTTATGCGCAGAGAAGGACATTAAATCCACTTTTGCTGATTCTACGTCGATAGCAATTTTGCCCGCACTCTGGGCTGCATCCACATGAAACAATACTTTTTGAGCGCGGGTGATCTCACCAATAGCGGCAATATCTGTGACTACGCCGATTTCATTATTCACATGCATTAAAGACACTAAAATGGTGTCTTCACGCATAGCTTCAGCCACTTGTTCAGGGCTAATCAAACCTTCGGTGCTGGGCTCAAGATAAGTCACCTCAAAACCCTCACGCTCCAATTGGCGACAGGTGTCTAACACCGCCTTATGCTCAATTTTAGAGGTTATAATGTGCTTGCCCTTCTTATGATAGAAGTGCGCCACACCTTTAATCGCCAAGTTGTCTGATTCGGTTGCGCCTGAGGTCCACACAATTTCACGCGGGTCGGCATTAATCAGGTCAGCCACTTGGCGACGTGCATTTTCTACAGCTTCTTCTGCTTGCCAACCGTACACATGCGAACGTGATGCTGGGTTGCCAAAGTTTCCCTCTTGGGTCAAGCAGTCGCACATTAACTTGGCGACACGGGGATCAACCGGCGTGGTGGCTGAATAATCCAAATACAAAGGCAATTTCATGTTGTTTCTCCGCTGCAACTAAACAGCAATTTACATTCTACAAATACAGGTCAGCCAGCCTAAGCTAACTAACAAAATTAAGTGACACCACTTGGTCCAAGCTATCGACCTGCCGCTGTGCCAACTTTTGAACTTCGCCACGAGAGACCAAATCAGCCAAACTAATGTCATTCAAAAAACCGTGGATTTGGGTACTCAAATCGGCCCATAAATGGTGCGTAAGGCAGATATCTCCGGCCTGGCAATTACCGGTTCCACGACAACCCGTAGCATCGACCGTCTCATTTACGGCATCAATGACTTGGGCAACAAAAATACTCTCAGAACCACGGCTTAAACGGTAGCCGCCACCCGGGCCTCGAACACTGTCCACCAATCCTTGGCGGCGCAATTTTGAAAACAACTGCTCAAGGTAAGATAAGGAAATCGCTTGCCGCTCAGAAATATCTGCCAAACTAATCGGCTTGCCCGATGCGTGAATCGCTAAATCCAACATTGCAGTAACGGCGTAGCGACCTTTAGTAGTGAGCTTCATGGGCATTCCAAGTTTAGTGTCGGCGCCAATATAACTCGACACGTCAAACGAGGCGCCATTTTACTAAAACCTGACTATTTTAGTCAAGTATTAAAAGCAGCCTTAAAACCAGCGTTTCAGCCTTGCTTATCGCCATCGGGATCAATGGCTCCAGAGAAGTCAGCATCATTAAGTTCAGGCAGGCATTCATCCACATAACTTGCATCCAACTCCTGCATTTTGTCGGCCATGCACTGTATTTTTCGATCCACCGCATGCATATGATCTAACATGGCAGCCAAAGATTTGGCGACCGGATCGGGTAGATCAGAGCTCATGCCATAGGCATCGAACTTGTCCGCCATGACTTGACGTAACTTTTGCTGAGCTTCAGTAGGGCGCTCTATAATACGCCCAGGGATACCCACTACTGTGGCACTGGCGGGGACCGGTTTGGTCACCACAGCATTGGAACCAATGCGAGCATTTTTACCCACCTCAAACGGACCTAATATTTTAGCGCCCGCACCCACCACCACACCATCATGCAGGGTTGGGTGTCGCTTACCTTTGTCCCACGTTGTGCCGCCCAAGGTGACACCATGATACAGGGTTACGTCGTCGCCAATAATGGCGGTTTCGCCAATCACCACACCCATGCCGTGATCAATAAAAAAACGATTGCCAATGTGCGCCCCAGGATGTATTTCGATACCGGTAAGCCAGCGTGTTAACGTTGACAGGTAGCGCGCCAGCCATTTGAGTCGGATATTCCATAAGCTATGGGCGATACGGTGCAACAACAAAGCATGCAAGCCAGGGTAACAGGTCAAGACTTCAACAAAATTTCGTGCCGCTGGATCGCGATGAAAAACTGATGCGATGTCTTCTTTTAAATGACGAAACATGACCCGATTCCTGATTGAGTGAACTGTTAGCTTATATAGGGTTTAACCTAGCTTTTTCAACGTGCGTTGGGTGGCGGTAAACATACCCCGTAAGATATTGTGCTCTATACGGTCCAACCGAGCGCGCAAAAACAGGCGCCTTAAACGGGCCAGCAATTGGCGTGGATATTTTGGGTCAAAGAACTCAATATCTACCAAGGTCTCTTCCATATGCTCAAACAAACGCTCCATTTGTTCACTGGTCGCTAATTCTTCATCCCACTCCGTGCCCCATATGGGCGCAGGTGCATCACCTTTCTCAGAAGCCAGTAGTGCCATGCGTAATTCGTAGACAATAACTTGCACCGCGGCCGCCAGGTTTAATGAACTAAAGTCTTCATGGGACGGGATATGCACGTGGAAATTACACAAATGCAGCTCATCATTGGTTAAACCCCGATCTTCACGACCAAATACAAACGCCACTGGATGCTTTGGCAACTCGGCTAACGCTTGCGCTGCTGTTTGTCGCGGATCTTGTAACGGCCACGGAATATGGCGGCTACGGGCACTGGTCCCCACCACCAAACCACAACCCTCAATGGCTTGCTCTAAGGTGGGCACGATGGTGGCATTTTGCAGCACATCCTTGGCACCCGCAGAGCGCGCATCGGCTTTGCCGCTCGGAAATTCTTGCGGGTCTACCAAAACTAAGTTGTGCACACCCATGTTTTTCATCGCTCGGGCAACGCCGCCGATATTACCGGGATGAGAAGTGTTGACGAGCACAATACGTGCATTAGCCATTAAATTTTGCATTGGGGCAACTCACCTAAACGTTTTAAAAGTATCAGCCGCGAATGATAGCGATATTTGAGCTAAAGTTAACGTTTTTTTCACACTTTTTTGCTATACTGCGCGCCTTCGGCGTAGTTGCAAGTACAGATTCACTCACAGCTAGGCCCCGTTCTTTTAAACTTTTGGTTAACTGTAGGGAATTTCACATGCTTCCGCTAATTAATATCGGCCTTCGTGCTGCACGTATCGCTAGCGAACAACTTATTAGATCAATGGAGCGATTGGACCTTATTCACGAAGAAGGCCAAGAGTTAGATGTGCATTTACGTCGCCAATGTGAAGGCGCCGAACGCACCATCGCCTATGAAATTCACAAGGCTCACCCAGAACAAGGCGTTGTTGGCGCTGTATGTGGTGAAATAAACACCCCAGACGAAGCACCTACTAAAGTTTGGCACATTAACGCCATCGATGGTTTAGACCAATACGCCCACAGTTTACCGATGTTTACGCTGACCATGGCTTGCTACGAAGATGGTAAACTCATGCACTCAATCATTATCTGCCCATCAAGTGGCGAGGAGTTCTGCGCCAGTAAAGGTCGTGGCGCACAACTTAACGGCCGCCGTATTCGCGCCAGCAAACGCGCCACATTAACCGGTGCACAACTATTTGGTGGCAGCGGCGACAACCGCGAAGACTTAACCGATTTTGACCGCCACCAAGCCATTAGCCGTAATCTTTATAGCAACGGCGCCAGCACATACGGCCAACTGGGCAACAACATGGCCTTAGCCTATGTTGCCGCCGGGCGATTTGATGGTTTGTGGCATAGTAGCGTAGACCAAAGTGCTGATGCAGGCCTATTGCTAGTCCTAGAGGCCGGCACGTTAGCGGCCGACTTTAGTGGCGGCACAGCCCTCAACAAAGGCCAGCTTGTGTGTGCAACACCTAAGTTACTAAAATTAATGCTTAAAGCGGCGCATAACGCTTAGCTTTTGATCCTGACGAAGCAACTGCCATCCTGACGAAGGTCAGGATCTCAGGAATTAGACCAAGATTCCGGCCTACGCCGGAATGACAAGGGAGCCACCTCTAGCGAGGTTCTAGATCTTCTTCAAAGCCTTCGCCCTCTTCAAACCCCTCACCTTCCTCAAAGCCTTCGCCCTCAACAAAATCTTCTTTGGGCGGCACGATCAAATCTTCCTTACTAATGCCGAGCGCTAACAATACGTTGGCCGCAACATAAATCGACGAGTAAGTACCTACTAACACACCAATAATCAAGGCCAATGCAAAACCGTGGATCAGTTCGCCACCAAATAATAATAAGGCTAGCAACACCAAAATAGTGGTAATGGACGTGACTAATGTCCGACCCAACGTTTGGGTTAAGGATTCGTTAATGATTTCAACCGTGGTGCCTTTACGCATCTTACGGAAGTTTTCTCGAATTCGGTCTGACACGACAATCGTATCGTTAAGCGAGTAGCCGATGACTGCCAAAATGGCCGCCAACACGGTCAAATCGAAGTCTAATTTAAATAACGAAAAGATACCTAACACAATCAGTACATCGTGAATCAATGCCACCACGGCACCCACAGAGAACTTAACCTGAAAACGCAACGCAACATACATCATCACAATGGCCAATGCCAAGAGCATGCCCATGCCACCCTGCTCGGTGAGTTCTTCACCAACTTGAGCGCCGACGTATTCAGACCGGCGCAACTCAACGGCAGATGACGATGCCGACTGCAAAGCGCTTAACACTTGCTCGCCAACTTTGTCGCTAAAGGCCTGACCCAAACGCACTAATACATCTTTGTCGGAGCCAAAGTTTTGCACTACGGCGTCGTCAAAACCTGAACCCTGCAACTGACTACGTACAGCTACTAGGTCTGGCGCTTGCTCATACCCAACTTCTATTAAGGTGCCACCGGTAAAATCTAAACCAAACTGCAACTGATTAACCGCAAGGGAAACCATTGCCCCCAGCACTAAGGCAATGGATAAGGCTCCGGCAGCTTTACGCAGGGCCATAAAGTTAATGATTTTTATGTCACTCATTTGCCTACTCCCATAAACAGCGGCCATATCTTAATATCGGTCAACTTCTTGCCACCGTACACCCCATTAACCATGGCACGACTCACCATAATGGCGGTAAACATCGAGGTTACAATACCAATCGACAAAGTCACGGCAAACCCTTTCACTGGGCCAGTACCCACCGCATACAAAATCACCGCTACCAACAAGGTAGTAATGTTGGCGTCAAAGATGGTGGTAAAGGCGCGTTCGTAACCTGCGTGAATAGCAGACTGCGGTGCTAAACCGGCTCGTAATTCTTCCTTAATACGGGAGAATATGAGCACGTTGGCGTCTACCGCCATACCCACCGTCAACACCACGCCAGCAATGCCCGGTAGCGACAGGGTAAAACCAAGTAATGACATCACCGCCGCCACGAGCAACAGATTAAAGGCCAGCGCAATATTAGCGATAATGCCAAACACGCTGTAATAGGCCAGCATAAAGATGATCACCAATGCCAGACCAATCTGTACCGAAGTTAAGCCGAGATCGATGTTTTCTTGCCCCAAGCTTGGACCTACTGTGCGCTCTTCCACAAAGTAAATTGGTGCCGCCAACGAACCGGCACGCAATAGCAAGGCTAATTCCGATGCTTCACCAGCGCCATCTAGGCCAGTAATACGGAAGCTATTACCCAACGCAGTTTGTATGGTGGCCAAAGAAATAACACTTTTTTCCACATAAGGCTGGCGCTGCTCGACCAACTCACCGTCGACTTCCACCACCTTAGTGCGGGACTTATGCTCCACAAAAACCACGGCCATACGGCGCTTAACCGCATTGCGGGTGACGCGATTCATAAGCTTACCGCCCTGGCTATCCAGGTCGATATTCACTTGTGGCATGCCGTTTTCATCAAAGTTGGATTGTGCATTAGAGACACTATTACCGGTGATGATAAGGTCTTTCTCTAAGGTTGCCTTGCGCTCGGGATTAGAGCGGAAGGTAAATTCTTCAGTGGCAACACGAGCGGCACCAGGCTTGGCCTCCAGCCTAAACTCTAGATTAGCTGTTGCGCCCAATATACGTTTAGCGGCAGCGGTGTCTTGTACGCCAGGCAATTGCACGACAATACGGTTACGACCTTGGCGCTGAACTAATGGCTCGGCTACGCCTAACTCGTTAACACGGTTACGCAGCGTAGTGAGGTTTTGGTTAACCGCATAATCTTCAATTTCGCCAACGGTAAATTCATTGAGGGTGACCAACAAGTAGTAAACACCGTCGCCATCTTCGGCGCTCATTAAGAACTCACTGTAATTAGATTTAAGCTCCGAACGTGCTTGATCTCGCACCTCGGCATCCATGAATTTAATACGTAAACTGCCATCGACTTCGTGTGTGACCGCGCGATATCGCAGCTTTTCGGTACGTAATAAGGATTTAATTTCACTTACGTACACGTCTAAACGCTGGGCTACGGCTTGTACCATATCCACTTCTAACAAAAAGTGTACACCACCCCTAAGATCCAAACCCAATTTCATGGGCCCAGCACCGAGGTTAGTTAACCATTCTGGCGTTGTGGGTGCCAAGTTAAGCGCGGTTACGTAACCCTCACCCATAGCGTCACTCAACAGCGCCTTAGCCTGTAATTGTGACTCGGAATCAGCCACCCTAATAAGCACGTTTTTATCAGTCAGTTCAATACCTATAGTATCAAGCTGAGCTTCTGACAAAACATGGGTCGCTTCGTCAAGCACCTGCGTGTCAATGACCGTGGCGCTTCTAGCTCCAGAGATTTGTATAGCCAGATCATCTGGGTATAGGTTTGGCAGCGCATATAGGCCACCAAGGGCCAAGCCAACTAGAATCAGTAGGCTTTTCCATAGGGGATAACGATTTAACACAGGCTTTCCTTGAAAAACGAGTCACAAAAAGCCCTGCTGCCAACACGTGCAGCAAGGCTTGAGTAGAGCAAACTAGATAGACTTGATGGTGCCTTTTGGCAATACCGAAGCTACTGCAGCTTTTTGAAAATGGGCATCAACACCGTCAGCCAAAGTGATGGTAATAAAGTCATCACCTACCTTCGCTACTTTGCCGATCATACCGCCATTAGTTACTACTTCGTCACCTTTGGCTAATCCGCCCATCAAATTCTTATGTTCTTTGGTGCGCTTAGACTGTGGGCGCCAGATCATAAAATAAAATACGGCGGCAAAAATCACCATCATAATGACTAAAGAACCTGGATCACCACCTGTTGCTGCAGCTTCACCTTCTGCTACGGCTGATTCGATAAAGAAATTCATACTATCTCCAATAACTAACTAATAAATGCTACAAAAAAAATTAAAACTCATCTAAAGCAGGCGTTGCTAAGCCTCGCTTGCTATAAAAATCATCGACAAAGTCGTCCAATGTACCCGCTTCCAAGGCAGCACGCAATCCTGCCATTAGGCGCTGATAATAATGCAGGTTATGAATGGTATTGAGCTGGGCTCCCAACATTTCACGGCACTTGTCTAAATGGTACAAATAAGCCCGCGAGAAGTTGCTGCAGGTATAACAATCACACTCGCTATCTAGCGGCCCGGTATCAGTTTTGTGGACCGCATTACGGATTTTCACTACGCCATTGGTAATAAACAGGTGGCCATTGCGGGCATTGCGGGTTGGCATCACGCAGTCGAACATATCGATGCCACGACGCACGCCCTCCACTAAATCTTCGGGTTTGCCGACACCCATCAAATAACGTGGTTTGTCAGCAGGTAACTTAGGCGCTGTGTGACGTAGCACACGCAACATATCTTCTTTAGGTTCGCCAACGGATAAACCACCAATGGCAAAACCATCAAAGTCGATGTCCGTTAAACCCGCTACCGACTCATCACGTAAGTGCTCATACATGCCGCCTTGCACGATACCAAACAACGCCGATGGGCTATCGCCATGAGCATCTTTACTGCGCTGAGCCCAACGCATAGAACGGCGCATAGAGGTGGCAGCCTCTTCTTCCGTTGCTGGGTGCGGTGTACACTCATCAAAAATCATCACTACGTCGGAACCCAGATCTTTTTGCACCTGCATCGAAGATTCTGGCGTCATATACACCGTGTCGCCGTTAACAGGGGATTGAAACTTAACCCCTTCCTCGTTGATCTTGGCGCCTAAGCTAAACACCTGAAAACCACCCGAATCAGTAAGAATAGGCTTATCCCACTGGGCAAAATCATGTAAATCGCCGTGTAACTTCACCACCTCTGTACCGGGGCGTAACATCAAGTGAAAGGTGTTTCCCAAAATAATTTCAGCACCCGTGGCTTCAATATCGCGAGGCAACATGCCTTTAACGGTGCCGTAAGTACCCACCGGCATAAAACATGGCGTTTCAACCGTGCCGCGAGGAAAACTCAAACGCCCACGACGGGCTTCGCCACTTTGGGCCAAACGTTCAAATTTCATAAAACAGCTGCGTGTCATGTCAATTCCAAAGCAGTAGGTTGTGGCGTCACTAACATGGCGTCGCCATAACTAAAAAATCGGTACCCTTGCTCAATGGCGCAGGCGTATGCCGCCATGACGTTATCGCGGCCAGCAAAGGCACTCACTAACATCAACAAGGTTGATTCGGATAAATGAAAATTAGTCACCAAGGCATCCACACTTTTAAAGCGGTAGCCTGGGTAAATAAAAATATGTGTTTCGTCATTAAAGGTGGCAATTTCACCATCAGCACTGGCGCTCTCTAACGCTCTTACACAAGTGGTGCCTACGGCGACCACACGGCCGCCATTAGCACGCGTAGTTTTAACCGCGGCCACGACACCAGCATCAAGCTCAACCAATTCGCCATGCATGTGGTGGTCTTCTATGCGATCCACCTTAACCGGCTGAAAGGTACCGGCGCCCACGTGTAACGTAATATAAGCTAGATTCACGCCTTTAGCTGCGATCTCATCCAACAATCCTTGGTCAAAATGCAGACCTGCGGTAGGCGCGGCAACCGCACCATGATGGGCTCCAAAAACAGTCTGGTAGCGATCGCGGTCTGCGGTATCGTCAGGGCGATCAATATAGGGTGGTAAGGGCATATGCCCCAACCGTTGCAATACATCTAAGGCGCGCTCACCTTCATCTAAGCACAGCTCAAACAAGGTATCGTGTCGCGCCACCATGGTCGCCCAAACCTCGCCTTCTAACAACAATCGCGCACCAGGTTTAGGGGATTTACTGGCACGTACGTGGGCCAAGAAATGTTGCTCACCTAGCAAGCGTTCTACCAACACTTCAATTTTGCCGCCCGATTGCTTAGTCCCAAACAAACGTGCTGGAATGACCTTGGTATTGTTAAGCACCAACAGGTCGCCCGCTTGAAGAAATGCCAGCAACTCAGTAAATTGACCATGGGACACATCGCCAGACTCACCTTGCAAACGCATTAAACGGCTAGCAGTACGCTCTTCGGTAGGGTAACGAGCAATTAACTCGTCAGGTAAGTGGAAACTAAAATCGGAAACTTGCATGGGATCTTGATGGGGTCTCTTGGTGATAAACCCAAGGCCTAGGTAATTTAGCTGGCCATAATAGCAAAATAGACTGCTCCAGCACAGGCGTTTTTCGCGTTTCTTTATCCAACATCAATGCTAACGGTTGCCCTCAATAGAGGGCCGCAAACTTACCTGAAGGATTATAATTTTTGATAATTGTCCAATTACCCGATAAATAGCCTCCAAGCCGTTGACGCTTAAGATGAACTCTGTATAATTCGCCCCTCAATGTGCCAGTGTGGTGAAATTGGTATACACGACGGATTCAAAATCCGTTGCTTCGCGGCGTCCCGGTTCGAGTCCGGGCACTGGTACCACGACTTCTTGAAAGAAGCGGTAACCTCTTGATATACATGCAGAAATCTAATCTGCCGTGTTTCATGAGGACCGCTACTATGAACCAAGAATGCTCTTACATTGTCCTTCGAAAATACACTTATTACTACTCTCGCAGAGTCCCTTTGGACATGCGCGATCAGTATAACTCTAAGCGTATTGTCGTAAGCCTCCGCACCCG
>Ga0206678_10000045_pt1 | contig 70210 bp, 69 predicted proteins | sample M180m12015metaG_FD_155453 | JGI IMG/M metagenome (GOLD analysis project Ga0206678, IMG submission 155453) | Ammonia-oxidizing marine archaeal communities from Monterey Bay, California, United States - M1 80m 12015 | ecosystem: Environmental > Aquatic > Marine > Intertidal zone | place: USA... | reverse complement strand
AAAGTAATTGAGCATATAGAAAACACAACTGATACTCAATTTAGTTATGAGATTATTCCTCCTCTAAGAGGAAAGGGAATAAAGATTATTCTAGATATGATTGAAGATTTAAAAAAATTTAATCCTCCCTTTATTGATGTGACAAGCCATTCATCATCAGCGCAAAAATTTCAAAATGGTCAAACAGTGCTCAAAAGAAAAAGACCTGGCACAATCAGTATATGTGGAATTATACAAAATCGATTCAATATTGATACTGTAGCTCATTTAGTATGTAATGGATTTACCAAAGAAGAAACAGAAGACGCATTGATAGAATTAAGTTTTCTAGGTATTACAAATATACTAGCTATTAGCGGAGATGGAAATCCTAAAAAAATTATCCAAGCTGGGAAAAGTATCAATAAAAACTCGCTTGAATTGATACATCAAATTAAAAATTTATCTCAAGGAGATTATTTACATGAAATTGCTAACTCATCTACAATTGATATGTGTATGGGTGTTGGATGTTATCCAGAACAGCATGCTTTTTCAAGTGACTTTGATCAAGAAATTGATTTATTAAAACAAAAAATTGCAGCAGGAGCATCTTACGCTGTGACTCAAATGTTTTTTGATAATAATAAGTATTTTGCATTTGTTGATAGATGTAGAAAAGAAAATATCACCATTCCAATTATTCCAGGAATTAAAATATTGGATAAACCAAGACAGATTGATATCCTACCAAAACTGTTTAATATTGAATTGCCAGATGAATTACATAGCGAAGCGCTAGAAAATATTGAGCATACTCAAAAAATAGGAACTCGTTGGGCTATCAAACAATCTGAAGAATTAATTAATGCTGGAGTACCTATCATTCATTACTACTTAATGAATGACACCTCTTGCATGCTAAACATATTAAATCACTTACATAAATAGGAGAGTAAAAATGAAAGATTATATATTTACATCAGAATCAGTATCAGAAGGACATCCAGATAAAGTATGCGACCAAGTATCTGATGCTGTACTAGATGCATACTTAAAAGAAGATCCAGACAGTCGTGTCGCTTGCGAAACATTGGTAAAAAATAATCTAGTTGTTATTGCTGGAGAGATTACATCAAAAGGCAATCCTGACCTAGAAAGTGTTGTAAGGAAAGTGATAAATGACATCGGTTATAATGATGATATTTTAGGATTTAATGGCAGCACTTGTAAATTTGAAAATCATATTACAAAACAATCTCCAGATATCGCTCAAGGTGTCAATGAAGGCGAAGGAGAAGATTTAAACCAAGGTGCAGGAGATCAAGGATTAATGTTTGGCTATGCATGTAAAGAAACAGAGTCTTTAATGCCAGCTCCTATTGATCTTTCTCATAAGCTAGTTAAAAAACAGTCTGAAGTAAGAAAAAATGGTCTACTTTCATGGTTAAGGCCTGACGCAAAAAGTCAAGTTAGTGTTGCATATGGAGATAATGGAAAAACAATTAAAGGCCTTTCTGCTATAGTGCTATCCACACAACATGACGAAGGTATCACTCATAAAGAAATTTATGATGAGGTATTTAAGCATATCATTACACCTATAGTTCCTAGTGATTGGATTACATCTGAAACAAAAATCTTTATCAACCCTACTGGAAACTTTGTCATTGGTGGGCCTGTAGGTGATTGCGGTCTAACTGGAAGAAAAATTATAGTTGATACTTATGGTGGGATGGCAAGACATGGTGGTGGAGCTTTTTCTGGAAAAGATCCATCTAAAGTAGATAGATCTGCTGCCTATGCCTCACGATATGTTGCTAAAAATATTGTTGCAGCAGGATTAGCTGATTATTGTGAAATTCAGGTTTCATATGCAATAGGAGTGGCTGAACCGACATCTATAAGCATAGATACTTTTGGAACAAGTAAGATGTCAGCAAAAGAACTTGAGTCATTAGTAAGAAAACACTTTGACTTAAGACCAAAGAATCTCATTAATGCACTACAACTAAAAAGACCTATTTACCAAGATACAGCAGCCTATGGACACTTTGGAAGAAGTGGTATTAATTTTACTTGGGAAAAAACAGATTTAGCTAATATATTACTGGAAAATTAAATAGACATAAATGGGGGAATTGATTTATGAGAGTAGTAAATTTAAATAGTGAAAATAATGCTACGACAAAAAAAGTAGTTAAAAACAGTGGAAAAAATATGGAAAATGTAGTAAAGATCTTACCAAATCAGGTAAAAGATATGAGTCTTGCACCTCTGGGTAGACATAAAATTGATATTGCTGAGAAAGAAATGCCAGGGCTAATGTCTCTAAGAAAACAGTATACTGACAAACAACCTTTGAAAGGTTTTAGATTAACTGGCTCTTTACATATGACCAAAGAAACTGCTATTCTTATTGAAACATTAAAAGACTTAGGAGCGGATGTTAGATGGGCAAGCTGTAATATCTTTTCAACTCAAGATGAAGCAGCAGCAGCAATTGCAGAGACTGGAACCCCTGTCTATGCCTGGAAAGGCGAAACATTAGAAGAATATTGGGACTGTACTCTACAAGCATTAACCTTCGATGGAAATTTAGGTCCAAACTTACTTGTTGATGATGGTGGTGATGCTACGCTTCTTATCCACAAAGGATATCAACTAGAAAATTATTTTAATGAGCATGGAGATTATCCTGAAATAACAACAACGAATCCAGAAGAGTTAGTTATTGAAAAATTGATCAGAAAAGTACATAAGCTTAACGGAAATCATTGGCATAATATTGTGCCTGATATTATTGGTGTTTCAGAAGAAACTACTACCGGTGTTGCTCGCTTAATACAAATGGAACAAGATAATGAACTTCTATTTGCTGCTTTCAATGTTAATGATTCTGCAACTAAATCAAAATTTGACAATCTTTATGGATGTCGTGAATCATTAGTAGATGGTATCAAGCGTGCTACAGAAGTAATGATGGCGGGTAAAACTGTTGTAGTCTGTGGATATGGGGATGTCGGTAAAGGCTGCGCTCAATCTATGAAGTCTTATGGATGTAAGGTCATTGTTACTGAAATAGACCCTATATGCGCCTTGCAGGCAGCGATGGAAGGATATGAAGTCCGAACTCTTGAAAGTGTATTAAATAAAGGTCATTTATTTGTTACCACTACAGGAAACAAAGATATCATTACCCTTGAAGATATCAGAAAAATGAGAGATCAAGCTATCGTTTGTAATATTGGTCACTTTGACAATGAAATTCAAGTAGATGCTCTAAATGATTCAGATGCTATCAGAGAACAAATTAAACCTCAGTATGACAGATATACTTTTCCTGATGGAAAACAAATATTTCTTCTCGCAGAAGGTAGATTAGTTAACTTAGGTTGTGCTACAGGACATGCAAGCTTTGTTATGTCAAATTCATTTTCTAATCAAGTATTGGCACAGCTATTTTTAGCTAAAGAAAAACCTGCAGTCAAATTATATAAGTTGCCTAAAGAGCTAGATGAGGAAGTTGCAAGGTTACACTTGGAGCATCTTGATGCTGACTTAACAGTCTTAACAGAAGATCAAGCAGATTATATTGGTGTTAAAGTTGAAGGCCCGTTCAAAAAAGATGAATACAGATACTAATTAAATTATTTGATTAATGATGCAAAATGATTCTGAAGTTTTGAGAAATTTTTTGTAAAATCAAAATAATTAGAAAATGTTTTTGATGCATTACGAGATAGCAATTCTAGAAAATCTCTGTCTTGATCTAATTTCAAAATGCTTTTTCTTAATTCTTTTTTATTAGCATAGAATAATCCTACATTATTTGCTTCAACGAAATCTTTTAAATCTCCTTTCAGTGAAGTAATAACAGGAATGCCATAAGAAATATATTCAATAGCTTTATTTACAATAGCTCGATTAAAATCAAATCTATTTTTCAAAGGGACAAGTCCTAAACTGCAATCCGAAATAATATTATTTATATCACTTTTAGAAACCCAACCTTTGAATATGATATTATCATTAGCAATACTTTTATAATAATTAATATCATCTCCATCTCCACAAATAATTAATTCATACCTAGAATCTAAATCATTAAATACTTCTATTACTGATTTAAGACTCGTCTTATTTTTTGAAATTGCACCAACATAAATTGCTTTAAATTTATCAGACTTTGATTTTTGAACCGATTGATTGGGAAAGTAAGATTTATAAACAATTTTATCATTTTTATTATCCTTTCTATCAATATTCTGATTTGCAAACTCTAAGCATCCATTAGATATAGCAATGATAGATGTTGCATTCTTAAAAATATAACTTTTTTTTCTGTACCAAGAAAAAAGTGCTATCTTTGCAATAAAATGTAAGAAATTTGGTACTGCGCTTAAAAAAATATCTGGCCATAAATCTCTGACATCTACCACGATAGGTATACGATTTTTTACGGCATATTTTGTGCATTCGTAAGCTAATTCAATAGTTGGAAAGCTAGCATAGATTATATCAGGATGATTCGACGAAAAATTTTTAATTTTTTTCTTGAATTCATTTCCAATCAAATAATGACTATGAAATCGTGATAATGATATATTTTTCTTATATGGCTTTGTGTCTAAAAAAGAAATGGTAAAATTTTCTGATATTTTCATTTCAGATTCAACTTCTAATTTTTCTTTCGAAAAATGATCAAAATTTGATGTTATCCAATTAACTTTATTTCCACTTTTAGAAAACTCTAGTGCAAATTGACCGCAACGATGTAAATTACGAAGGTCTTTATCAGTAGGAACTGGCTCGCCAATACAAACAAACCATATATTCATTTTTTTCATATCAATTCTTTAAAACAATCACTTAAATAAGATATAATTTCATTATCTGAAATATCTTTATTATAAATCATATCTTCTAAATCAGAGATTATTTCTGAAAAACTATCATTATCAATATTATTAGATGAATTAAGCTTAACTAATTTAGATGTATCAGATGGTAATGCTGTTTCAAAAGAATAATTTAATTTTTCTCTAATTTTTTCGCCTTTTGCTAATTTTGAAAATTTTATATTAATATCTTTACCCAATGAAAGTCCACTTAACAAAATAAGTCTTTCTGCTATATCTTTAATTAAAATTTCTTCACCCATATCTAGCATAAAAACTTGATATTTTTTTTCTGTACTTTGAACTGATTGTAGTACTAAGTAGCAGGCTTCTTTAATGGACATAAAAAAACGAGAGACTTCAGGATGAGTTACTACAATATCTTTCCTATTTTTAATCAATTCTGAAAAATAATTTAAAACACTACCTGAACTACCTATTACATTTCCAAATCTAACCACAGACATTTTAGTATTTGATGAGTTAGAATGATAGTATGCAAGAAATTCAGCCATTCTTTTAGATAAGCCCATATTATTTATTGGCTCTACAGCTTTATCTGTTGAAATTAAAACAAAATTCTCAATATTATACTTTATAGCAAGTTTAAGAATATTATTAGTGCCATAGAAATTTGTTAATAAACAATCTTTAAGGTTACTTTCTTGTAAATTAACATGTTTTAATGCGGCGGCATGAAAGATAATATCAGGCTTATATTTTTCGAAGTGGATATCCATCATTTTGAAATCTTTAATATCTGAAACCTTCCAGAGCAATCTTTCTTGTGATTGTTCTTGCAGCATAGAATAAATATTATACTCAGAACTATCTATACATATAACTTTATTTGCACCTGAATCTAAACATAGCTTAATAATCATCGATCCAATCGATCCAGCACCACCAGTAACTAATACTGTCTTATTCTTAATATAATTATCTATTTCATCATAACTAATTTCAACTTCATCTCTTTTTATTAAATCTCGGATATCAACATCTCTAACAGAAGTAATTGAATCAGGTTTTCTTAAGATCGCTTTAAGGGATGGTATAGTAAGTATTTTTTTTTCTGTCTTTAATAACATATTATAAATAGTATTAAAATCTGCATCCGAGCAAGAAGGTATTGCTACTACTATTTCATCAAACGAATCTTTATATTTATGAATATTGTTAACAGTATCTACAATTTTGATTCCATGAATCGTTGAACCAACTTTATTTTCATTATCATCAAAAATATATGAAAATGTAAATTGACTATTTAAAGAAGATTGATGGATAGTTGTAATAAATCTTTCTGCGGCATCACCCGCACCAACTAAAGCAATTTTTCTAATATCTTTTTCTATCATAAGCTTAGATTTTTCTTTCTTCTACTATACTTGACATACCTGGTGGTGCTGTAGGCACTAATTTATTATTCCTTAATACTATCTGTACAAGATTGTCGTCTGCATTAAGATTAGATAATGTATTTGATATAATTTTTAAAGTTTTTTCTCTATCAACAAAATTATATAAGGTTAATATCATTAATTTTAAATCTAAAAAAAGTGAGGCATTTTCAGTGTAAAATATTGCTAACCTACTTTTCCATGGTCTGATAAGTTGATTATAATCAAGGTCAGGATCTTTGCTATTCTCTAAAATATCACCTTCATCTGCAAATACTATTGAAGATATATCGGTTATGCCAGGCCTCATTCTTAATATCTTTAATTCTTCACTTGAATATAAATTAACCTCTCTCTCTACATTAGGCCTAGGTCCAACAAAGCTCATCTTAAGAGTTAGAATGTTGATTAAATTGGGTATTTCATCAATCTTAAATCTTCTAATAAAATTTCCTAGATTTGTAATTCTTGGATCGTTAGAAGATGTTGAATCAATCTTATTGCTATCAGCATTTACAATCATAGATCGAAATTTAATCATGTTATAATTCTTCTTATTTTTACCAACTCGTTTAGGTATATAAAAAGGGTTAGAAAAATCTTGTAAAAAGATTCTTAACGCAAAATAAAATGCTGGGATAAAAAAAATAGCAAACAATATCAATGCTACCAAAAAATCAAAGGTTGGTTTTAAAATAACTCTATATAGATTTGGCATTATTTACTATGTCATGAATATTAATATAATAATCTTCTTCAAGGGGTTTACTTGTAGGAGCTGGAGAATCTTTCAAACCCATTCTTCTTGGAGGAGCTTTAAAATCAACAAATTTTTCTGAAACAGAAGCAATAACCTCACCTGCAAATCCACAATTCTTCCAAGATCCATCCAACACTAATAATTTTCCAGTTTTTTTAACGGACTCAATAATTAAATCTGGATTAAATGGATTTAGCACTCTGCAATCTATTACCTCAGCACTGATATTATCTTTTGCTAATTCTTTGCCGGCTTCTAATGCTTGGCAAGAAGTAAATCCAGATCCTACAATTGTGATATCTGAACCTTCTTTGACTATCTTGGGACCAATAGTTTTGATATCTAACTCTTGAAGATCTGTGACTTCCTCTTCTAAATCAGCACACCATCTATCATCTATATATAAAACTGGGTCATTTGATAGAATACTTGCAATTAATAAATCTCTAGCATCATTTGCAAAAGCTGGCATTACAACTCTTAGTCCTGGTATATGCGCATACCAAGAATGTAATGCTTGGGAATGTTGAGCGCCCTGCTCTCCACCCCTATTTATAATAACTCTGATAGTTAATGGAATTTTAATACCTCCACCAAGCATGGATTGCCATTTAGCTGCCTGATTAACAAGTTGATCTGAAGCTAAAACCATAAAGTCCATTCTAGGATGTACAACAATAGCTTTCATACCATTTAAAGCGGCGCCTAATGCAGTTCCTGTTACGGCATTTTCAGACACTGGACAATCTATAATTCTTTCTTTCCCAAATTTTTTATCAAGATCAACCATTGTATTACCAACATACCATGGACTCCACAATCCTTGACCTATTATAAAAGAGTCATCATAATTTTCTAAAACATGTTCAAAAGCAGTCTGTATACCTGATCCATATGTTATTGTTTTACTCATTTATAATATACCGTTTCTAATAGTTGTTGTTGTTTTGGATAAGGATCAGATACTGCCTGATCAAATTCTTTGTTTAATTTGTCTAAAATAGTTGCATTAAAAGATTCAAAATCACTTTCAGATATAGCATTCTTAGCAATAAGAGAATTCTTTAATCTATCGATAGGGTCTTTTTTCTTCCAAGGCTCTAAGTCTTCTTGTCTTTGTAGACCTACATCAACATTATCATCATGACCTACATGTCCTTTCCACCTATAAGTTACAGCTTCAATAAAAAATGGCTTTCTTTGACTTCTAGCAATTTCAATAGCTTTTTTAGATGTATCTAATACTGTTTCGATATTATTACCATCAATGACTGCATAATCTATGCCATGAGCATCTGCAAATCGAGAAATAGAGTCAAATTTTTGTCTTTCAGAAATATGCATATGACTAGAAAATAAATTATTTTCACATACAAAGATAACTGGAAGATTATAGTATGAAGCTATATTAAGAGATTCATGTACTACTCCTTCTTCACTTGTTCCATCTCCAAAATAGGAAACTGCTACTGATTCACTCTTAGATAATTTCATAGCTAATCCTGCGCCTACAGCAACAGGAATAGTAGCTGAGACTATTGGAACAGATCCTCCAAAACCTTTAGATTCTCCCACAATATGCATGGATCCTCCCATCCCTTTAGAGCAGCCAGTTTCTTTCCCAAGTATCTCTGCAAATAAACCATATGTATCCATTGTAAGGCTAAGATAATGCCCATGAGACCTATGATTACCATAAACTCTATCATCTGAGTTTAAAAACTGTGATACACCTACAGGAATAGCCTCTTGGCCTATAGCTAAATGACAAGGACATTTTATAAGTCCACTTTTAACATTGTCAGATATAATCTCTTCTGCAATACGAATTGTTATCATCTTTTTTAAGAGAAGGATATATTCCATATTACTAAGAAGGTGAAGTTGCGGGTCTTCATTTCCAATCTTTGGATTTTTTAAATTATTTAATTCTTTTGTCATGAATAAAACTTTCTAATAATTTCTGCTACATATTCTGCGTCATCTAAGGACATGAGAGAATTCATAGGAATGAGCATACATTTTTTAAATAATTTTTCTGTAAAATGAAGATCATTGCAATCAAATTCTAATCCCTGGATTTGATGAATTGCCTTCCCTCCCCACTGTATTAAGGTTCCAATACCATGATCTGCAAGAAATACTTTCAATTCATCTCTTTGTTCACATCTAATTTCAAAATTTTGAAAAGTATCAAATCTATCGCTTTCAAATCCTGGAGCAGGTGGCATAGTTAATTCTTGAATATCATTTAATTTTTCATGATATAAAGAAGCAATGTCTCTCCTTAATTTAATGTCATCTTCAAATGTTTTGAATTTCTCAAGTAAAATTGCTGCCTGAAGATTATCTAATCTAGAGTTAAATCCCCAAGACACATGCTCTCCGCTATTATCTCTGCCATGATCTCTCATCTCAGATACTTTAGAATAAATGTTTTCATCATTAGTGACAACAGCCCCTCCGTCACCAAAACAACCTAAAACTTTTGCAGGATAAAAACTATATGTACCAGCTAATCCAAAAGTACCTGCCATTTTATCTTTATATAAAGATCCTAAACCTTGTGCAGCGTCTTCAATAATCAATAGATTATTTTTTTCAGCAATATCTATTATGCTGTCCATATTACATGTTCTTCCATTCAACTGAACCGGCATAATTGCTTTTGTTTTATTGGTAATTCTTTTTTGGATATCATTTGAGTCGAGTAAATGATCATCGCCGCATTCTGCTAGTATAGGTTCTGCGCCAACAAATTTGATAGCAGCAGGAGATGCAATATAGGTATGAGAAGGTAAAATAACTTCATCGCCAGATCCGATACCAGCTGCTAGCAACGAAAGCCAAATAGCATCAGTACCATTTGCTACTCCAATAGCATATTTTGAATTAGTATATTCTGCAAGCTTATTTTCAAACTGAACTAAATCGTCTTGTAGAATGTATGCTCCTTTGGTTATAACAGAACTAATTACAGTATCCATTCTCTCTTTTTGAGATAGATATAATTGTGGATAATCAAAAAATGGCACTTTTTTCATTCTAATTTTTCTCCTCATAATATTCTTCAATCACCTTTATTACATTTCTTGTATGCTTATATCCAGTTATACACTCATTCGGAGTGGTGAAATAACCAATAAATTCCTTTATTTCATTAGATAGCGGTGAAATATTATTGTCAAACAAAATTTCTTCTATACCATTATTATTATGAGAATAATCATCCTTAATAGATATGTCATGAAGTTCTATTGTCTTTAATACGTCATCAAACACTAAAGTTTTTTTTGAACCAATGATTTTTAATGATCTAATTTTTTCAGGATAATACCAACTAACATCAATTTTTGCAGATACATTATTATCATATTCTAATAGCGTAGAAGAAAAATCATCATGAGGAGAAAATGTAAAATTAGAGATCTGCTTAGAAAGATTTATATGAGGTTGATCATTTAAAAAAAACTGAACTAAACTAATATCATGGGGGGCCAAACTTAAAAAGACATCCGTCTCCTCTCTCATAATACCAAAATTGAGTCTTTGGCTATGTATAAACATAATATCACCAATCTGATTATCTTCTATAATCTCTTTCATTTTTATAATTGCAGAATTATATAAATATGTATGACCTGACATTAATAGTTTATTATTGTTTTTAGATAAATTATTTAACTCGTCTAATTCCTTCAAAGATTCAACCATTGGTTTTTCGACTAAAACATGGATATTATTTGTTAAACATTGTTTTGCTACTTTAAAATGCGTATTCGGTGGAGTTGCAATAATCGCTCCATCAATTTTATGATTATCGCTAAGTAGCCTGTCTAAGCTATCATAAAATAAAACATCTGGATATAAATCTATAAGACTATTGTTTGAGTCAATAAATGGATCTACTACAAAAACTGATGAAACTAATGTACTTTTATTAAGCTCTCTAAGGTGATTTTTACCCCAATATCCAGCTCCACAAAGTACTATATTTTGAAAATTATTCTCTTTTTTCATTTAGTTGTTAGTTATGATGTGGTATTATACAATTTTTATTTTGCTAATTGAATATAAATTATTTCTATCAATTACTCTCACTAAGTATCAAGTAATAGTATTATACTTTACAAATTACTGTAAATACTATAAAGCTTTCTTTCTTCGTTATCCCAATTATATTTCTCTATAACGGCCTTTCTACCTCTTTCTCCCATTTCTTTTGATTCTTCTGGATGATTTATTATATAATTAATAGCATCCATTATCTCCTTTGGATCTTTTGGATTTACAGCAATACCACATTTATATACTGTTATAATCATATCATTCCATAATTGAAAATTAGAACATATAATAGGTATACCGGATGCCATGTATTCAAACATTTTAACTGGCAAGGAAGGCTTATAGGTACTTGTAGGATAAAGCACCACAAGGCCAGCTTTTGATTTTTTTAATACATTAGATATCTCATTTTGATTTAAATACCCTAACTCATTAATATTATTCCATCCATCTAATTTTTTACAACTTTTCTCTAGTTCTTTTTCGCTGAAACTACCGCCCAAGTTTAATTTAACGCCTTCGATATTGCCTATTGCGTTTACAATCTCCAATATTCCTCTCTCCTTAGAAATTGCTCCTATATAGCAAACTTCTTGTTTTTTTTCATTCCAATGATTTTTTCCTAATGTTAATTCGGATAGAATAGGAAAATTATTTATATCAATTGCATTTAGACCTCTTATTACAAACTTTTCTCTTATATGTGGCGTTGCCGTAATGACAATGTCTAGTTTTTTACAATAATATTTTTCAAAAAAACTATAGACCAGAGAAATTAGTTTTCTTAATAAAAAAGGTATCCACATTTTGATTAGAATATCCTCTCCTACATCTTCATGAGAATCAAATATCACCTTTTTACCATTTTTCTTTAATTTAAATCCAATATGAATTAATTCTGGATCATGTATATGATATATATCGCTATTAAGATCTAAAGCTTTTTTATAGATTTTTTTTGTTGTCATAAATATTCTCTTGAATCTTCCAGTGGATGATCCAATATCATATATTTGAATTTTATTTTTTGATTCATTACCTAGCCCATCTGCAACAACCAGATTTACTTTATAATTTTGAAGCTTAGCTAATGATGTACATTGCTTAAGAAAGATTCGAGTGTCATATCTAGCATGCACTGATGTTAAGTGTGTTATTTTAATCAATTTCGACATCATATATTTTTTCCCAAATTGCGATATTGTAAAGTCTCCATTGCAAATGATAATGCATAGAATCTATTCTATTTAACAGGCTATCCATTTTACAGAGTTTATTGAGAATTTTTGATTCTGAGATTTTATCTTTTATATCTGCTGATATAAATTCAAACCAGGTTGACTCTGGAGGATTAAAGCCTAATTTATTTTTTCTCCAAATCACTTCTTCTGGTATGTTTCTTCCTATTGATTTTCTTAATATATATTTTGACCATCCATCTTTTATTTTATAATTAGTATTAATACTTAGCGCTACCTCAAGAGCATTATAATCTAAGAAAGGGAGTCTTGTTTCAACTGAATGTCTCATTGAATTTTTATCTTCATATCTTAGTAGTAGCGGTAAATTAGTATGATAAATGTCAAAAACCTGTAAATCATTTACATTAAAGAAGCTATTTGAAATTTTATCAAGTATAGAAAAAGTATTTTTGTATGGTCTTAAAAAACTAGTATTATATTTTAAATATCTTTTTCGCATTGATGAGAAAAAAGAACCAATAGTAAATTTTAGTATCCAATTTAATCTCATTTTTGCATTATTTTTTTTAGAGTTTAAAACGCTTTTTATTGCGGGAAAAATTCCATCATTTTTAAATATAGAGTAATAAATTGATGGATAATATCTACTATAGCCAAGCAATGTTTCATCTCCTCCTTGCCCATCAAGCATAACCGTACAACCCTCCTCTTTAGCTTTTTTCATAACAAAATACTGCAAAAAAACATCCATATATGCAAATGGCTCTTCTTGAGTGTAAACAACTTCATTAATACTATTTTTTATATCTGATGAGGAAGGCTCAGTAATAACTAAATTTATATTAGAATAATCTGAAACTAACTTTGCATATCCGCTCTCATCGGTAGTCTTCTCAGATGATTTAGCATGAATTGCCGTAAATCTTTCGCTTGATTTTTTATTGTATTCTTGAGCAGCGATACTTGCTATGCTTGAACTGTCTAAACCTCCACTGAGACAGGTCCCAACTTTGACATCAGATCTTAATCTATAATTAATTGCTTGATTAAATTTTTCTCTATACTCTGATATAGAATCATCTAATGATAGTTTTTTTACTTCATCATTTATAGTAATATCATAATATCTTTTAATGGAAAAGGAATGGTTATTTAGATCATATATTAAATTATGGGACTGTTCAAGTTTTTTAATCCCTTGAAAAAAAGTATCATTATTATAATCTTCAAATCTTGTTACAATAAAGTCTATTAAAATATCTTTATTAACTAAATTTCTATCATGAAATTCTAATAACTGTTTAATTTCAGACCCAAAAATGAACTTATTGTCTACTTCGGTATAGTAAAATGGCTTTATTCCAAACCTATCTCTGCTACAAAAAATATTGTTTTCTTTTCTATCAAATAAAGCAAAAGACCACATACCATTGAACTTATTTACACAACTCTCGCCCCATTTATCATAGGCCGCAAGAATAACTTCTGTATCTGTATTAGAATTAAATGAATAGCCTAATTTCTTAAGTTCATCTTTTAATTCAATATAATTATACACTTCGCCATTATAAGTGATGGTATAACGATCATTATAATGCATCGGCTGATGCCCATCTTGAGAAAGGTCAAGTATTGATAGTCTCCTATGTCCAAAGGCAAAATTATCTCCAAAATAAAACCCTTCATCGTCTGGGCCTCTATGTGAAATAAGATTATTTATTTTCTTTGTTAAGAGTTTATCTACTGGGTTATTATTTTTATTAATTATTCCTGTAATACCGCACATTTCTAACTGCTTTTTATTGATAGATATTTAGTTATTAAAAACACAAGAGTATTTTATACATATTTTTTCAATTTAATTATAATAAAATTATATCTCATGAACCATTAGCTAAAGACAACTATTTATGATGATATTGACTTGAAAGAGATAGGAAAAATAAAATATCGTAAAGTTGGTGAATTCCTCCTGTAAAGCAATATATAACTGTAAAACATATTGCTAAAGATGTCATAAGAACATCCTTATTTTCTTTTTTAAATGCACTATAAAAAATTTGAGAGAAAATAAATATTCCTACTAAGCCCAATTCAGATAAAACTTCTAAGAAGATGTTATGGGGATAATTACCTGGAGTATTGCTGCCAATAAATACTGGGAATGACTTTACACCAGCTCCAAAAAAAATATTTGAAATATCTTGAGACCATAAATTTAATGCGTTAGTAAATAAAAATATTCTTTGTGAATCATCGCCACCATAAAAAAGAAGGCTTAATCTTGATATTGTTAATAAAAGTTCTTGATTTGATAATATAATTGGAATAAAAATTACAGAACAAAAAAATAGGGCAATTATCAAGTTATAAACTCTCACATTCTTAAGGAGATAAAATAAACCAAAAATAGCTCCAACTAAAGCTGCCCTAGCTCCTGAAAGAAGTAGCAACATAGATGAAATAAAAAATAAAATTGCATATGCAAAAAATTTAAGTTTAGATTTTTTGATATTTTTCTTAATTCCAAAGGCGCTAATAATGAAAGAGATGGAAAACCACATCCCCATATTCTGATATATATTTTCTCCCGATGAATCCCAACCACTTTTCTCAAATATGTTAACAAACCCATCAAATGAATTATTAATAATAATGTCATAAAATGCTATGCTTGAAAAAAGTATATAGAATAAGCAGGCAGTAATTAATATATTTTTTATATATACTCTTAAATAACTATAGTAAACACAAAAAAAAATGCATGCAGTATTCAGTAGGTATATAGGTCTAAGATCAATTAAACTAAATTCAATATTATTTGAAAATAATAGTCTTAAAGTATACCATACTAAAAAAACTAGATACCAATAGAATAGATCGATATCAGTCAATGATTTCTTGTCTGAAAAAACTGAAAAAAAAACTAAAATTATAAAAGATAAAAAAATGAGATATGAGGATTCTATAGGCAAGAAATAAACGGGTAAAAAACTATAAGAGAATACGAGCAGAAATATAAACAAAGAAATAGAATAATTTTTTAATATTTCTAAATTAGTTATCAATGAAAAATCTTTTAGGATGTAAAATAAATGGAATTATAAAACTTGTAACTAAAGATATTAAAAGAAATAGGCTATAGCTTGGATAAACTTTATCTAGATTCAAGCTTGGCTCATCAATTAAGTCAATTACTACCTGGTTATCTCTTGTAGATTCAATTTTATTAATTTCAAGCTCTATAGCTAGCTCTTTAAGCAAGTTTTCTTTTATAAACATTTCTCTTTCTATTCTCTTCTTCATAATTAGCAAATTAGGTGAGCTAAGCTCTGAATTCTGATTTAAAAAATTAATATAGTTACTTTCAATTTTTGTCAAATCATCTTCAATAACAGATATCCTACTAATAATAAATTCTTTTTTAGATAATTTACTATCAAGACTATATTGCTTTAAACGTTCTTCTAATTCATGAAGGCAAGCTTGCAGAAACAAATAAGAAAAATTTGGATTTGTAGAAAAAATAGAAACAGAAACGATATCAGTAGGCTTATTATGTCTGACTGATATGAGGTCAGATTTAAAGAAATTATATATCATTTGAAATTCGATATTATCATTATCCGCATCAAGATTATAGGTCTCTAATATCCAATTATAAATGGTTATCTCTTTGTCATTTATTTTTATCTCTTCAGAAAAAACTTCTTTAGCAAATGATCTAGACTTTAATATTGAAGAATAAATTTTTGCAGATTTTGACGTACCCTGCATATTTGTTGGTAGAAAGCTTGAAATTGAACTTAAACTGAGCTGACTCATTTCCTCTGAAGAAGACATCAATTCCATTTTTGATTCGTAAATTCTATCAGAAAAAACATAAAATTGTAAAAAAATCAACTGACAAAAGATAAAGCTTAGAACAAAAGTTCTTCTTTTTTCAGTTATAAAAACTATAATATGTCTTCCTAAGTTCATTGTATTATAATACAAATTAATTGATTAATTTAATAACTTTTAATGAAGGAATAATAATATGAAAAGAAATTATTTTGTCCACGAATCATCATATGTTGATGAAAATGTATCTATTGGTAGCAATACTAAAGTATGGCACTTTTCACATATCCAATCAAATGCTATTATAGGAAAAAACTGTTCAATTGGTCAAAATGTCAATATTAGTAATAATGTTAAAATTGGTAACGGAGTTAAGATTCAAAATAATGTTTCTATTTATGAGGGCGTAGAGCTTGAAGATTATGTATTTTGTGGACCATCAATGGTTTTTACTAATATTTTACAACCACGATCAGAATTTCCACAGCAAGGCGGAAAATTTTATAATAAAACTAAAGTTAAAAAATCTGCTTCTATTGGAGCAAATGCCACTATAGTTTGTGGGGTTTCAATAGGTCAGTATTCAATGATAGGCGCTGGATCTGTTGTAACAAAAGATGTTAAAGATTTTTCCTTAGTTTATGGTAGTCCTGCTAAATTTATATCTTGGGTTGATAAAAAAGGTAATAAACTAGAATTTGATGAAGATAATTTAAGTAAATGTGGAAATTTCAAAGTTCAGGGTAGTGAATTGATTGAGGTGTGAAATATTATCTGTTAAATACTTTGTTCATAATCTTAATTAATAAATCTTCATAAGGACCACCCAAATAATCATAATAGCTATTATTATGCCATATTATATTTAAAACGCCATCATGCTTTTTAACCTGATTTATTACTATAACAATTATTTCATTTAATTCTTTAGTTGGATTTATTTTCATATAGTTTGTCAATGTAAAATCCATCATAATTAAAGGAATTTCTACTAAGTCTAATTTAGATTTTGTTTTAATATCAAAAACCTTAAATGGATAACAAATACCGCATCTAAATCCTATCATTTCTGGGTAACCTAATGTTAAATCATATTTGATATCATTGGCATTTAAAATATTCCAGGTTTTTTTTACATCAAACATTAAGTAGTGTTGTCGACTATATTCTATTTTTCTTTTAATTTTTTTTGACAATCTATTAATCTCTCTTTTAGAATTTTCATGATTGTTATAAGTTATTTTACTTGGATGTATACCAATTTTATGATTTTTACTTTTCAAAATATTATTTATCGGTTCTTCTACTTCATTTAAAGAGTATAAAAATTCAAATTCATCTTTTTCTAGACACATAAATAAGAATAAAGAGCTAATATTATAACTGTTACTTAATTCAGTAATTTGATCAAAATTATAATAAGGATCTTTTTTGTTATTTTTTCTCGACTCCATGAATTCTTTAAAACCATTTAAATAATTTTTCTTTCCAAGATTTACTATAGAGTGCTTTAACAGGTGTTTGATAGTCCATCTCTTAATTAAATCAATATCATGGGTCAGCATAACATCAAAAGAATATTTTTGAAATATGATACTTGAATCAAGAAAGGATATAGTATCTTTTAAGAATTCAATATATTCATTAACAATTGGTCTAGTAATTATATCAAACCTATCAGCAAGAGAATTTTCATACTGATATCTATTCAATTTATCGTGATTTGAATTTAGCTCTTCAATTCTTGATAGAAAAATAAAAGCATTTCCTATAATATCATTATTTATACTAATAGATTCATTGGTAATATTAAAATCTTTGTTGCCATACATACCAAAAAGTTTATGGTTATTTTTAATTCTAATATTTGTATTAAAACTTAATTTAGGATATTCATACTCTTCCCATTCCTTTTGATGGCTTTGAGATAATAGAAATGTATCTGATATGATAATTTTTTTATTATTTGGCAAAATAATCTCATAACTATCGATGTCGCATATTTCATAAGAAACTTTAATGCCTAAAATGTCAGAAAAAATAACACTCAAGATATATTTTTTTTCTCTAAAGTGAATGTTATTTATCTTTATTTTTATCATATTTATATTGTTTAAATGTTTGTTTAGTTTAGATTTTTAAAATATGTCTTTTTATTAAATATACAATAGTCCAAATATATGGCATTGGGTCAGATAACGAAAATATTGAGTGGATTTTTTTCCCTTTATTCTCTCGAATTCTCTGTATGATATTGTGTCTAAATCTTTTTTTGCATCCAATTCCAACAAAAAAATACAAAAAATCATATATTGAATTAATCCATACTAATTCTTTATCGCTGGTACCAGTAAATTTGTAGTCACTATATCCACATGCATCACCATATGCTAGTAAAGGTAGATTTACTCCGGAATTTAATGCTGATAAGTTCCACATACCTGGCCTCGCATTAATTTCAATTAGTTTGAATTCACCACTATTCTTGTCAAACTTAAACTCAGTATTAGCAATTCCATGAAAGCCCAAGGTTTCAATTAGATTAATACCTATTCTTTCTAATTCTAAATTTGGTATAACCTTTCCTGCTGAAATTGTCCCAGCTTCTGGGGGAATTTGGCGCAATTTATGTCCAATTGACCAAGCAATCACTTTTCCTTTTTTATTAGAGTAAGATGTAAATGTGTACAATGACTTTACATCACCGGGAATAATTTCTTGCAGTATTACTCTTCTATTTTCAAAACCAACATTATTCATTTGCATAACTACATCCTTAAGATCATTCGCATCTTGAATAATGTAATTTCTTGATTTCCAATTTAGTTTCTCCATAAAACCAATTGTTTCAACCGGTTTAAGTATTAATGGAAAATTAAAATCTGGCAATTTTTCAATAATATCGAATGTGTTTTTAGGAAAATATGATTTAGGATGCGGTATATTGTGTATGTTACATAGATCATACAAGTATTCTTTGTCATAACATTTTTCAATTAGGTCCCAGTCAGACATAGGAAAGTGGATAAATTCCTCCAATTTTTTTTTATTCTTTAGAAGCGGCACTAACCAAATATCATTTGTTATAAAACATATAGGTTTTAAGCTTTGATTTTGTGCGTGTTCAATAACAAATTGTATAAATTCTTCTTCATTTTCAGGAGGTGGTGATTGAATATAAGAGGCAGATCTAGATTGTGCAGCAAGACACGGTTTGATATCAAAAACATCTGATTCAATACCTTCTTTTGCTAAAGATCTAACTAACCCTAGACCATTTACAAAGCCACCAAAAATTAAACCTCTAGGTTTCATTTAAATTCTTTTCTTGCTTTTAACATCTGTATATTTGATTCAACAATACTAAGTCGCTTCTCAATACTCATAGGCTTATCGTCAGTATCTGATATCAACATCTGGCCTTCAAATATCCTAGTTTTCCATTTTGTTGCAAATCTAAATTCATCTCTGCAGTGCCAAAGTTGTGGCACTGGAAAATAACCGGCCTTATAAATATTATAGCAACCTTCTGGAGTATAGAGGTTGACAAAATTTCTTTCCATATGGTTTATCATGACTTTTGCTTGAAAAAATAATTGATTATGCATATTTGTAACCATAGCCATAGCACTTGGTGAAAAGATATCTAGGGCTTCTTTATCAGAAAGATAGCTATCAATTGATCGGCGAGTAATTTGAGAACTCTTATTTATAATTGGAGGTGTAGCCAATTCAACAGCCTCTGAATAACTAACGACATGAATTATTTCTGGGGATTTTCTTTCTAATAAATCTGTCATAAGCATTGAAACAGAGCCAAGCTGTATTTTTGCTTTATTTAGATTGGGAGAAAAATATGATAGTCCTGCTCGAGGTTGAGGAATTATTTTAAATTGATCATCTTTGAGCTCTTCTACCAAGGAAAGTAATACTTTAAATTTTGCAATATCACCAATGCCACTAATCATTTTGGGCGTATTAAGCATCATTTGAAGAATAATTGTTTTTATTCCAATTTTCTTTGCAATCTTCACGGCCAGAAAAGTTGCAACAATTCCAGACAAATCATCTGAACCTCTAAATGAGAAGTGGTGTGAAATATTTGGTTCAAAAGGCTTATTATTTTCAGCTATAACACGCAACGCATTAATATGTTGGGTTAAAGTTTCATATACTGATAATGGCCCTCTACCATCAGCCAAATTAAACCACCAAAACGATAATGCATGCCATGCGGTATTTATTGTCCTTTCCAACATTGCTGAATAGCTTGGAATATTGTTTGTTGCTGAATAAGATCTAACCAACATTCCTCCAGCAGCCGATCTAATATCTTCAAACTCTTTTTCGCTATTTACAGGAACTCCACCGCCATTTTGAATTCCATCCCAATTTTTGCCAAACATCTCTTGAGTTAACTGTGAGGCTCCCACTGAAACAATATCTAGATGACCAGCACTATCCAATTCTTTTAACCATTTTTGAAACTTATCTAATGCCTCAAGCCTGTTTTTGGAGTAAGGTCCAACATGAGCCCTTAATAAAGGTAAATTGATTTTATTATTTTGTAGTGCTGTGACTCTTTCTAATATTGTGTCATTTCTTGTTTTGAAACTAGGGTAAGTAAAATTTGGTAAAGCCGGGAATGCTTCAATGCCTTGTTCTTCAATTAATCTTCGAGAAAACTCCCATCTATCTGAATCATATGAAGATTGATCTAATAGCCACTTCGGCATCCTATTACTTGGAACCCCACATATTTTCAAAGAATCAATAGGAGACTCATCTCCAACAAATAAATTGAATCTATTGCCAAATTTTTGTTTAACAAGTTCGCATGATTTTGGTAGGCCAGCAAAGGTTATTTTTTGAATTTTATGGTCTTTTAATTCATCATCATTATCCATTAAAGATATTAATTTAGAGAACATATAAAAAGCATCATTTGGATCCAGACGATAACTAAGTCCAATTGAGTTAATTTTCTTGTGCAATATCCACTGTTTTATAAGCATAAAGTTTTTTGGGTTGTTAACATCTTCAACAGCCTTTGAAACCTCTATTGGACAAATGTGAGTCTCATAGCCAGATTCCCTTAATAAACCAACCATACTAGCAACACCCAAGGTGTGTGCATCAACATGTGGCTTCACAAAACCAAAAATCAAGAAATTCCCTTCCAAGCTGGAATTATGCCTTCATAATTAAGTCTGAAATCAGAATCTAATAACATGCAAGCTGTATTTATTAAATGAGTAATATAAGGAACCTCTAAACCTAAATTAATTGCTAAGTTTTCAATTGGAACAAGACCATAAACCAGATCTTCATTAAGATATCTATGATTTAATGATTTAGGTGATGAAATTTTTAAATAAGCTTCTGTTGTATGAAGTGCATTATAAATATCAGAATAATCTTTAGTGCCGTATTGCTCATTAAGCCAATCTGGTACTGATTTCACAGAGAACCCTAATTCTTTAGATATCCTTATTCTTTCATCATCAACTTTTTGCATGTAAAAAGCTATTTCTTTAGAGATTAACTCTTTATAGAAAAGAAAATCCTGCGGATGATGAATTAAGCCTGCGTTAAATAACAAAGGTGTGCAATGTAAAACTAAGCCTACATTACTCATTGTTACTTTTTGATAATTATAGTCCTTATAAAAAATTTCTTTGAAGAACGCAGGCATCTTTTTTTCAATACCTTTTAATAATGAAATATCTGTTGACGAATACAATATTTTATTTTTTTGTGCCAACAAGGATATTAAACCCTTGCCATCATGACGTGCAGCATAGGGTACAGTCTGAGCTTCTGATACGCTAGTGCCAAGATATTCCGCAAAGTTGAGTGCTCCAAAAACTCTTCCAGGCACTAATATGATTGAAGGCATTTTTTCTTCAAGCTTGCTTTCTAAAATTGAGTCTGCCAAACCTTTATGCTCATTAGCAGGCACACAAACAAATACCAAGTCTGATCTAGTTAATGCCTTGTGTAAGTCTTCATTAATAAAATCTTTTTTAAAAGTAAAGTCCATTAAGCCCTCAACTTTAAATTCCTTAATTGATTTAAGATTATCTAAAGTTTTTCCAGGCCTGTTATACCCTTCAACCTCAAGACCTGCACGTTTCAGCATTGATATGATTGATAAGCCAGTATTACCAAGACCTATAACAAGATATTTCATAGGGTATAAAATTTAAATTGATTAAAAATTACCATAATGCTAATAATAAATATTATCTTGAAGATTCACTAAATATTCTTGAAATATAGTCTCCGCCTGATAATAAGTAATAATGTAACAGAAATAGAGAATATTCTATAAAAAGTACAATACTTAATATCGTAAACATTTTTTCAGGCCCCACTCCAAAATAGTAACTTCCTAAAATAATACCTATATTACTAACTAACAAAATAATACTTATATATAATCCATAAATTTGTCTTTCAAATACTGTGTTAATCATGCTAACAGGCGTTGCTAGTAGTCTTACAAAAAAAATAGGTATTAATATTTGTGAATAGGTTCCAGCTACTCTCCAATTTTCTCCAAACACAAATGCAAATAAATCTTCCACAATAAAAAATGAGGTTACAAAAAAAGGTAAAGCTATTAAAAAAAGTTTTTTTACAGTGCTTTTAAAGATAACTCTTGCTTGACCTGTTTTTTCTTTTTCTTTGACTGCTGATTGAAAAAAAACCTGCCCAATAGAAACGCCTAGTAAAGCTGATGGCAATCCAAGAACCCTTTGAGCCAGGTAGTAATGGCCTAGCAAGGCGACATTATATAATGATGACAAAAGTACTGAAAATAAATTTGAATAAAGCTCATTAGCAAAACTACTTGGTAAAGATATCATTGGAAAATTTTTATACCTCTTAGCCATATTTATCATTTTTCTTTTTGTAATTTTTGAAATAAGCAGCTTATCTTTAAGAATGTTTTTTAAAAGCCTAGAATTTGCAGATAACTTAGAAAGTATTTCACCACTTATTAGGCCGGTTACTCCACTTTTCAGAAATCCTATAATCAAATGGGTAGAAGCTAATACAATTGACCTTATGATGTGTGCATTTCTGAGATCTTTATAGTTCTTTTTTCTATTGTTGTAATAATTTAATACATTCCAAAGACCTAGCAAAAAAACGGTGATCGGAACGAAATATAGCCAAAGACCTATCTCTTCATTACCTATAAGGTTAACAAAAAAGTCATTAAATAAAATAACTAAAATTAAAATTAAAAGTGACAATATAGAAGAAATAATAAAACCTAAAGCTGCTATATTTATAGCATCTTCATCTTCTTTAGGAAGCATGATGGCAAGCTCATATCTTCCATTTGCAACACTTGCAATAATATTAGTTATAGCTAAAAATAGTGCAAAAAGACCAAAATCTTCAGGTGTATAAATACGCGTTAGAATTGGACTTATTGCAATAGGTATTGCTTGAGCTATTGTTGTGCCTGTCATTAGCGTCAGCACATTACGACTAAATTCAGATTTAGGTTTAAATAGCTTTATCATTTACTGCCTTTATATATAAAATGAATCCCATTCGGGAAAATCTCCTGGTGCAGTCTCTAGTTTTAAAATTGCTTTTTCTACGGAAAATGTTTCTGCAATAAACTCTAATAAATCCACATTATCTACTTGTATTCATTTAATTAAATTATTATTTATCAAATATTTTTTTTCTGATCTCTGTAGCAGAAATTTTTTCAATATTAACTGGGGGTACATGTTCAATAATATCATATCCAACTCCACGTCCGTAATTTACAGATTCAATATCAGGTATAATTATTACTTTTACTCTTTTACTTACAACTAAATCCTTTAATGCTTTTTCTACATTCTCTTTAACTTCTTGTGGTGTGTATGGATTATTTTTGTCCGTTTCCATATCTCTTATACATATGAGAACGTTTTTATTATCATTCAATCTCTGATCAATCAACCAACGATGTCCTTTATGCCATGGTTGCCATCTACCTATAAACATTGAGTATTTCATTTAAACTCTCCTCTTTTGACTTGTGGGTAGTATCCATATCTAAAAAATTATTTTGTGGTGGTTCATATTCTTTAACAAAATAATCTTCTCTACCTCTTATCTCTGTAGTGTGAATATATACCTCAAGTACTTTATATTTAGATTTAAATTCTTCTCTAAGCTCTATATATGGAGAAACTAAAGAAATAATCGGAATACATTTTTTATTGATTAAGTAGGCTGCAAGGCTCATTCCTAATCTTATATTTGCTTCTCTACCGTTTCTTGAATAATCTTTATTTTGAAAGAGATCTCTTAAGTCATCCCCATCAATGTTGAAATATGATTCCTTAGAATTTTCTTTTGATAGGCTATCAAGCAACAAGTTAGCTAAAGTAGTTTTGCCACTAGCAGGCTGACCTGTAAGCCAAATAGCCTGATGTTTATCTTTCTGTATCATCTGATACTGCTCTGCCCTTTAATTGTTCCCAGTCTCTTTCAGGCCTAACTCTTAGATTAGTTTCCCATGCGCCCTTTAAAACACTCATTTCTATATCATTGCTGTCAGCAAACTGAATAAGTGCTTGTATGTCCTTAGGAAAACAACTTCCACCAAAACCAAATTTTCCATCTGGGCCTGGTACAGAGAGATGAGAATGACCTATTCTACCATCTAATATAAAACCTTCAACAGCTTTATCCCAATCAACATCTATTTTATCAGCTAATAATTTCATTTCATTCAAGAAAGAAACTTTAGTAGCAAAGAATAAATTATTCATATATTTAATTAATTCTGCTGTTTGAAAAGTAGTTTCTAATACAGGCAAATATTGTCCAAATCTATCTTTATATAGCTTTTTTACCTTATTCGTATACTTTTCTTCCCCGCCAAGAATCACCCTACTTTGATTAATAAAATCAAAAGTAGCTGAACGTTCTGTTAAAAATTCAGGGTTAAAAACAAAGCGTAAATTTGAAAATTTTTCTTGTAAATACTTAGTTGTTCCTGGCACTACAGTTGAACGTAATAAAACAATATTGTTCTTATTCTGATTTATATCATTCATTGATTGAAGAGCATTGTCAACGATTGATAAATCCATTGTACCATCCTTACTTGAAGGCGTAGGAACAGAAAGAAATAAAAAATCTGAATTATTAACAGTATCTTCTAATGTATGTTGTGATTTTACAGGATCTATGTCATAAATTTTTATATTAGCACCATAGCTAGTTTGATGTGAAAAACCGTGTGCAACAGCAGTTCCTACAAAGCCTTTGCCAATAATTCCTATTTTGACATCTCTTCTATTATCAGTTCTTTTGTTCATGATATTTTTCCTTACTTATTTGTTTTTTAAAATCATATGTTATTATTTATAACTTTTAAAACTTTATCAATATCTTCCTCTTCTAAATATGGATGCATTGGCAAACTTAATATCCTAGATCCCAAATCTTCTGAAACTGGAAAATCTCCCTTTTTATAATTTAAATACTTATATCCACTTTGTAGATGACCTGATATGGGATAATATACTACAGAAGGTATATTATTTTCTTTAAGTTCATTTTGAATATTATTACGAGTTCTTTCGTCATTAAATATAACTGAAAATTGTGCATATACTGATTGATAGTCTTTTGGAATAGTTTGAAACTTAATTGGTAAATGTTTCATTTTTCCCCTGTATAAATCTGCTACTTTTTTTCTCATAATAATTTCATCTTTAAAAATACTTATCTTTTCTAATAAAATAGCAGCTTGCAAAGTATCAAGTCTTGAGTTCATACCAACTCTGACATTATCATACTTATCAGAACCTTTCCCGTGAATTGCTAGCGATCTTAAAATTTTAGCATAATCATCTGAATCTGTAAAAACAGCTCCCCCATCTCCATAACATCCTAATGGTTTTGCTGGGAAAAAAGATGTGGTAGTAATATCTGAAAATGTTCCAACTTGTTGCTTGCCCTTACTTGCACCAAAAGACTGTGCTGCATCTCCAATGACTTTTAGATTATACTTTTTTGCTATATCATTGATAATTCTATATCTAGCTGGTAATCCAAATAAATCTACTGGCATAATAGCTTTAACTTTTTTATCTGATTCATTAATTGCTTTTTCAATGAGATCAGGGTTTATATTGAAAGTTGAATCATATACATCAACCAATACAGGTGTTGCTCCTACCGCTGCTATCGCTTCAAGCGTAGCTATATAAGTAAAAGGTACAGTGATAACTCCATCACCTGGACCAATATCTAATGCCATTAGTGCTAACATTAAAGCATCTGTACCATTAGAACATCCAATAGAATGCTTTGCTCCACAAAATACAGATAGCTCTTCTTCAAATAATCTGACTTCTTCTCCTCCAATATAACGCCCATCATCTAAGACTTTTTTTATACGAATATCCAAAGAATTTCTGATATTTTTTTGCTGTTTTTTTAGATCAATAAAATCCATAATTAACTGTAAAAGCTCTTTATTTTATCACAAACATGATCTACTTCTGCATTAGTCAGTTCTGGAAACATTGGTAGCGAAAGAATCATTTTAGCATTTCTACTACCAACAGGAAAATCAGATGCTGAATAGTTTAGACTTTTATAACAATCAAGCAATGGCAATAAGTTTGGATAATGCAATGCTGTACCAATATTATTATCTTGTAAATACTGTTTTAGATTATCTCTTTCGTCAGCAAGAATGACATATAAATGAAAAACATGGGATGCATTGCTATCAATTTTAGGAATTTTTAATCCTTTGATATTTTTTAATATACTATTATAGCGTTGTGCAATTTCTTGTCGCCTAGCAGTCCAATCGAGTATATAATTTAATTTTGTATTAAGAACATTGCCTTGGATACCGTCCATTCTAGAATTTATACCCTCATAGATATGTGTATGTTTAACACTCTGCCCATGATTAGCAAGCATTCTAATTTTTTTAGCCAATTCATTATTATTTGATATTACAGCTCCAGCATCACCAAATGCTCCTAAATTTTTTCCAGGATAAAAACTAATTGTTGCTATATCTCCAAAAGTACCCACATATTGATTTTTATATTTAGAAAAAATGGCTTGGGCACAATCTTCGATTACATAAATTGAGTGTTGTTTTGCAATATTTATTAGCTTGTCTAGGTCTTTTACTGGCTGGCCATATAAATGTACAGGAATAATTGCTCTAGTATTTTTAGTAATAGCAGCTTCAATCTTATTTATATCGATATTATAATTATCTTCTTCAATATCTACAAATTTAACTTTTGCGCCGGTTTGGCTAATTACTTCAGAAGTAGAGATCCATGAATTACAAACTGTAATTACCTCATCTCCTGCACCAATATCTAATGCTTTTAATGCTAAATATATTGCATCAGTACCATTTCCTACTCCTATACAATTTTTTACTCCATACATTTCTGAAAAATTCTTTTCAAAACGGTCAACATACTTACCGCGAACAAAAGCGGTGTTATCAAGTACCTCATTTATAGCATCATTCACCTCTTCTTTAATGCTTTCATATTGTTTTTTTATATCTGCAAAAGGTATATTCATTTTATCACCTTAGCAGGAGAGCCTGCAACCCTTGTATTGTCGGGAACATCAGACGTTACCACAGAGCCAGCACCAACAATAGCATTCTTACCAATTCTTACTGGGAATATAACACAACCACTTCCGATTACTGCATTATCACAAATTTCTGTTTTTTTCCAATGTTCTTTTGAGCCAGTTCTTTTGAAAGATGGTGGATTAATATCATTAACTGTCATAACTGAATGTCCAATAAAGACATCGTTGCCAATATCCACTAAAGAACAAATAAATGAATGAGAGCTAATAATGGAATTATTTCCAATGTTAGTCTTGTTTTGAATTTCGACATAAGAACCAATTTTTACGTTATTTCCTATTTTTGCACCATAGATATTGCAAAAATGCCATATCTCGGTACCTTTACCTACATTAGAATCGGTTACTATTGAATGTTTACCTTTTTTCATATATACTTCCCCCTAGTATCTAGCACAAATTTTAAACAAAATCTCTGATAATTAAAGTAATTATTTTTATATATATTAAACCTAAATTAATATTTAATAGTTATTCATTTATATCATCGTATAATTATTTAATTATTTTTAGGGGCCCATAGCTCAATTGGTTAGAGCAACGGACTCATAATCCGCAGGTTCGGGGTTCAAGTCCCTGTGGGCCCACACATGAGTAGTCATTCATATATATCGAATTCAAAAAATGAAAATATTTTTATTAATATCAATGGAAAATTATTTCATAGAAACGAAGCAAAAATTTCTGTTTTTGATAGTGGATTTTTACTTGGAGATGGTGTGTGGGAAGGAATTAGATTGCACCAATCAAAACTAGTATTTATAGAAGATCATCTAGATAGATTGTATGCAAGCGCACAAGGTATTTCATTGGATATCCCCTACTCAAAAGAAGAAATAATTCATGAAATCAATAAGGTTTTAGATAAAAATAAAATGGATGATAATATACACATTCGTTTAGTTATATCTAGGGGAGATAAAATTACGCCATATCAGAACCCTAATGCAAATGTAGGGCCAATCAACCTAGTAATCATTCCTGAATATAAACAAACAGACCCGAATACCTATATAAAGGGTGTAAATATTGGTAGAGTACCTAATATTAGGCCTAATGAAAATATATTAAGTCCTCATTATAATACTTTAAGTAAGCTGAATTGTATTTTAGCAAGCATAGAGGCAAATAAGCTTGGTTATGATGAAGGTATTATGAATGATATGAATGGTAATATCAGTACATGCAATTCTACCAATCTATTTTTTATTAAAAATGATGTAGTTTTGACTTCTAAAGGAGAATACTGTTTAAATGGTATTACTAGAGGAAAAGCTATTAAGGTATGTACCCAAAATAAAATAGAATGTTCTGAAACTAATTTTACATTTGAAGATATTGAGAACTGTAACGAGGCTTTTGTAACAGGTACATTTGCAGGGATTATTCCTGTATCACGATTAGAAGGTAGAAAACTAGAATCTACTAATTCTGATTCTTTAGTTAATAAAATTAGAATGCTATACAATCAAGAAATTCAAGACTACATAGGACTAGTATGAGGATTGCTTGTTGGTCAGGTCCAAGAAATATATCTACTGCACTTATGAGGTCTTGGTCCTCTAGAGAAGATTCATTTGTTTCTGATGAGCCTTTTTATGCTTATTACCTAAAAGAACGGCAGCTAAAGCATCCAATGTATAAAGAAATTATTGATTCCTGTCCTTATAATTATGATGATATAGTTAGAAGTCTTACTTCTGAAATACCTAATGGAAAAAAACATTGGTATCAAAAACATATGGCACATCATTTAATTGATTTAAATAATATCGATTGGATTAAAAATTTTGAAAACTGTATTCTAATTCGTCACCCTAAAGATGTAATCAAATCTTATGTTAAGAAAAATACTATCAATAATGTAGATGAGCTTGGATATCCTCAACAATATAAAATCACGAAATATTTAGAGAGTATCGGTAAAAAATTTATTGTGATTGATTCAAATATTTTGCTGAATAATCCTGAAAAAATATTATCGCAGTGGTGTAGTAGAATTGATTTAGAATTTGATATCTCTATGCTGAGATGGGAAAAAGGAAATCATCCTCAAGATGGTATTTGGTGGAAGCATTGGTACGATAATGTTATTACTACAACCCATTTTGAGAAGTTTTCATCTAACGAAGGTCAATTAGATAAAAAATATCAATTGATTTATGACGAAGCATTAGATTATTATAACAAATTGTATTATTTTGCAGAAGAATGAATTTGTTGCTAAAACTATGGAATCAACCTAATTGGGTAAAATGGATAGTCTACTTTGCTATTGCTTACATACTCTTTGCAATAAAAGAAGCTTTCGCTATTGTTCTTTGGTTTTTGTTTTGCATTCTATTGTACTACGTCATTTTTGCTAAAAATATGTTTCAATCAACAACCTATTATGAAAAAAAGATATAGCATACTCACATTTTGTATCTTGCTAATAGCTTGCAATACAAATGTTGCTAATTTAAGACCTCATGGATCTCAGACCGGTGTGCCGGAATTAACGCGTAATAATTATTTAATGGGATTTTTAAATGAATATCGCAGCTCATACGACGTATCATATTATGACATCAATATAGACTTTAATATTGAAGAAAAATCAATCGATGGTTTTGTAATCATTAAAGCAAGAGCGCTCAATGACATTGACACCCTACAAATAGATCTAGCTAAAAATTTAAATATTAAAAAAATTACTCATCAAAATAGCTCTGTTGAATATAGCAGAGAAGAAGATGCTGTTATGGTGATCTTTAATCAAGCTATAGATAAAGATACATTATTTGATTTTACAGTTCATTATTATGGAATACCTCAAGGTGCTGATAATCCACCTTGGTCAGGAGGATTCACATGGTCTAAAGATAAAAATGATAGAGATTGGGTAGCAGTTTCTTGTGAAGGGGAAGGTGCAAGAATTTGGTGGCCTAATAAAGATCATATTACTGAAGAACCTGATAGTGTTAGAATGGCTTTTACTGTACCATCTAATTTAGTAAGTGTTGGTAATGGTCAACTAAGAAGTGTTCTAGAAAAAGAGGATGATAAGACTACCTACGAGTGGTTTGTGAATAATCCGATTAATAATTATAATATCTCTGTTCAAATCGGACACTATGTTGCCGTTCAAGACACATTTATCAAAGGAGCTACAACCCATTATATGAATCATTATGTACTAGATTATAATGAAGAAGTTGCACAGAACTACTTTTCACAATCAAAAGAAGTTATTCGTTTCTATGAAAAATATTTTGGAGAATATCAATGGTGGAATGATGGATATAAATTAATTGAAGTCCCATATTTAGGTATGGAACATCAGTCAGCTGTAACCTATGGAAATGGATTTAGTATATATAATGGTGTTAGAAGCAGCAGCTGGGCAATGTATGGAGTAATCGATCCGCTTATTATACATGAAACTGGACATGAATGGTTCGGAAACAGTGTTACCGCAGTCGATCCAACACATATTTGGATTCATGAAGGGTTGCAAGTCTATTCTGAGGCATTATATTTTGAAGATAAATTTAATAGCTACCCAGTGAGTATTGACTATTTAAAAAGTATCAAATCAAGAGTTCAAAATAAAATACCTATTGTAGGCCCAGAAGATGAAAATTATTGGGCTTTAAATGGTGATACTTATATGAAAGGTGCTTGGGTAATGCACACCTTGAGGAGTGCTATAAATGATGATCCTGTTTGGTTTAGCATACTAAAAGAATTCATGGTTGAAAATGCAAAAAGTCATGTAAGCACAGAAGACTTCTTTGATAAGGTGAAAGACAAAACTGGTACGGATTATTCATACTTTTCAGAACAATATTTTTATAGCCCGAATCAACCTGAATTAGAACACTACCAAACAGATTCTAGCTTTTACTATAGATGGAATAATGTTAATGATAATTTTATTATGCCGATAGATTTATTAGTTAACGGTGTCGAAAAAAGAGTTTTACCTAATAAAGAGTTTCAATCATTTGATATAAAAAAACACTCAACTATTGAAGTAATGGATTGGAAATTTTATGTTAAGCCGATTCAAAAAAATTAACATTAAAAATTATTACATAGGATTGTCAGTAATACTATTTACATCACTTTGTTCGCAAGATTTTGAAAGCAAATACAATCTAGAATTCAATCCTAATTTTTCTAACCAATGGTGGTCCCATTATAATAATTATGGACAAGAACCCTCGAAGATCAATTTTAGCTATAATGCTCAATATCAAAAAAATAAGACCAATTATTATTTTTTAGTCCTGGCTTCAAAAGATAGAGTGGATATCAGCGAATCATTTATTAAATCCCAATTATTTGATAGTACATATCTGAAAGCAGGAAAATATTATAGAGATTTTAGCATTTATTTAAATGATGAACTTAGTTCTGGATCAATTTTGATTAGTAAAAATGCTAAACCAATGCCAAAAATAGGTTTATTAAGTTCATATAAACTAAAAAAAAATGAAAATATTGATTTTAATTTTGGAATCTCACACGGACTTTTTAAAAAAAATGAGATTTACAATAAGGCTCCTATGTTGCATGAAAAATTTATTTATTTGAATTATAAAAAAAATAAAAATCAACTTAAGGTTGGAATTGTTCATGAAGCAATATGGGGAGGTGGAACAGAAATTGATGGAAATTTTCCAAGCTCTTTTAAAGATTTTTTAAAAATATTTATTAGCGAAGATGGTCCTTTATTAGAAGGAGATTCTCATGCAAATGCTCTTGGTAATCATTTAGGAATTTGGGATTTTTCATATATCAGGACAATAGATAATAAAATCTTAAAAATTTATTATCAGCATCTTTTTGAAGATACCAGTGGGCTAAGATTTGCAAATAGATATGATGGATTGTGGGGTTTAGAGTTAGTCAATTATGTTCCAAAAACTAATATCCTATTAGAATATTTAGATACAACTAATCAATTTATAAATCCCCCATATGTACAAGAATCATATTATAATCATGGTGAGTATCCTGAAGGTTGGAGCTATGCTGGCTATGCACTTGGCAATCCTTTTATTAACGCAGGTAATTACTCAGATGTTAACCCGTTAAAAATGCTCCATATTGGGATTGGCTATAATGAGTTGAGCGAATATAACTATCAATTATTATTTTCTAGAAAGATTGATACTTCTGACCCCATTAAATACAAAATAGTTTTTGGAAAAGTAGTAGATAGTCTATTATTGAACATGTTTATCATTGGCGAAGAAGGACAGAAAAATAATATAGGGATAGATATTTCTTATTATCTATAAAGAATTCTCAATTATATCACATAATATGTGGCCAATTAAAATATGCATTTCTTGAATACGCTGTGTGCTATCAGTCGGAATATTGATGTTTATATCAGAGTGTTCATTTAATACCCCGCCATCATTTCCTGTTAAAGAAATTACTTTTAGTTTGCTTGAATGCGCAAATTCAGCAGCTTTAATAACATTAGAAGAATTTCCACTTGTCGATAGCACAATTAAAACATCTCCAGATTCACTCAAAGCTTCTAATTGTCGTACAAAGATATTATCAAATGAATCATCATTAGACCAAGCTGTAATAAATGCTGTATCAACATTCAAGCATACAGATTTAAATGGCTTAATTTTTTTTTGATACATTCCTCCTACAAGTTCTGCAGAAAGATGATTAGCTTGAGATGCGCTTCCCCCATTACCACACCAAAATATTGTTTTACCCTTGCCAATAGCATCAATTATTATACGAGATGCTGAATTAATCATATCTTTGTTAATATGTTTTAAAATTTCAGAATGGTCTTGTATAGAGCTGTTTATTAATTCTTTCATTTATTTAACTCAATATAATTATTAATCTCATCAATTGTAACAGTTGCAGTTCCAGGTTTACCAACTACAATTGCAGCTGCAGCATTAGCAATTTTAGCAGATAACTCTATATCTTTAGTTTGAGCGTATGCTATAGATAAAGCAGAAATGACAGTATCTCCTGCTCCTGTAACATCTGGACTATCAACATGATAAGGTTTGATATGTTTTACAAAATTATTTTTTCCTATAACTATCATACCTTCAGCACCTCTTTTTGCAACTACATAAGTAAAATTATTTTCTTTAATAAGTTTATTACACGCATCTATGATTGATTGATCATCTTTAATATCAATTTGAGTAGCCCTTTGCAACTCATTAAAGTTGGGGGTAATAATGTGTGCATTTTTATATAAAGAAAAATCATCTTTTTTGGGATCTACTATCACCATATCTGTATTAATCTTTATATCTTTTATTACGCCTTTGTTATAGTCAGACAATATACAAACATCATAATTATTAATATCATTAGATAAAAAATTTGATTTGAAATCTATAATTTTTTCTTTGTCAAGTCTTGCAACTTGCTTTCCATTTGAATAAATCCTTTGTTTTGATGTAGTAGAGTGATTCTGAATTATTTTTATATCATTAATATTTATACCTTCATTTTCTAATATTGAGAGTAGTTTTTTTCCCAAAATATCATCTCCGATGGCTCCTAAACATGTTACATCCGCTCCCATTGAACTTAAATTCATTGCTACATTCCCTGCCCCTCCTGGAATGAAATACTCTTCTTCTGGTATAACTACAGGCACAGGAGCTTCTGGAGATATTCTATTAGATTTACCTATGATATAATGATCTATCATCAAATCTCCAATTAATAATACTTTAATATCTGAAAAATCTAAATTCATTTTGCTTTCCCTTGATTTGCTACCATTTCTTGTTTTGCTTTTAACTTTTCTTCATTAATGAGGTATTCTTTTTCTAACACATTCAAACTTTTATCTAATGTATATATTAATGGAACACCAGTGGGAATATTTACTGATATAATCTCTTCATCTGATAATTGATCTAAAATCTTAACAATAGCTCTTAAAGAATTGCTATGTGCTACAATAAGATGATTCCCTTTGCTTTCAGTTATATAATTAACATAGTTACCCCAAAATGGCTTTAATCTATCAATCACATTTTTCAAACTCTCGCCTATAGGTAGATTACCATCAATGGCTTTAAATTTATCATTAAACCTTGGGTGGCGCTCATCATCCATATCTAAAAATGGTGGTGGAATATCATAACTTCTTCGCCATATATGTACTTGCTCTTCGCCATATTTTGTAGCTGTTTCAGACTTATTCAATCCTTGCAAAGCACCATAATGCCTTTCATTTAATCTCCAATCATATTGGATATTTTCTTTTGGAAATTTGATAATATCGGCAATAATATCTGTAGTTTCAGTTGATCTTTTTAACAAAGAAGTATAAATGCTGTTTATTGCAACATTAATTCTAAGTAATTGTTCTCCACAGAAAGTGGCCTCTTGAACTCCTGTTGAAGTGAGTGATACGTCTTTCCATCCCGTGAACCTATTTTCAAGATTCCATTGACTCTCACCATGACGGAGAAGGATTAATTTCATTATTACTGATTGTTGTTATTATCAGCTATAGCCAATATAGCTACAAGATTTGCCAGAACACTTAATATGTCAGCAGTAAATGATGCTGCATCAAACTCAGTTGGATTTAAATCTACAGGAACAACAATTGTATCACCTGGATAAATCTTTTTCCCAACAAGATAGAATCTACTTGTTTTTTCCATATTGCCATTTGCTCTTTTGATATACACATGTCCTTTCATAGTGTCTGGTTTATATCCTCCAGCACGGTGAATATACCCTGGTAATTTTGTTCCTGGCTGAAATGTAATTAGACCTGGGTTGTATACATTCCCTTCTACTCGAACAACATTTTCAAAAGGCGCAGCGATAATTACTGAATTAATCCCTATTTCAAAATCTAGAGTAGCATCACTTACAGTTTCTGAATCGATGATTACATTCCCGCTGGCATCAATGGAAGTAAATTCTTGTTTTATAGTAATATTTTTTATGGAGCCTAAATTTGTTAAGCCTCCAGCTAATTCTAAAGCGTCTTTTATGCTTAGATTAGTAGAATGGAGCGGATAAGTACCAGGCTTAAACACTTCACCTTCGACACGATAAGTAAAAGAATGTTTATAATTAGTATCTTCATAAATAAATATCTTATCGCCTACCTCTAGTTTAAACTGCCCCGCCTCTTCATATCGTACAGATATTTCTTTGCTATAAAATTGATTAACATCTTTACGCAATATTATTATGGGATCGATAATCGTTTGTTTATATATAGGGTCATCAAAACCTCCTGCGATATCTAAAACGTTCAGTAATGTAGAATTAATAGCTGAATATTGTCCTGGATTTTTTACATGCCCCAAAATTTCTACTTTTGAATCAACGTCACCTATAGACAATACATTTACATGGTCGCCATTATTCAAAGTTATTAGCTTTGCATTTTTAAAATTTATATTCATACTAGATTTTGCATTATCATCAGAAGATCTTTGATCTACAGGTATAATTTTATCTAGAATAAGATTGGATGATGCATGGCTAGTAAATCCAGAAGCATAATTTACTAAGTCTGTTAATGTATCATTATTTAATAATTCATAAGAAGAAGATCTGTTTACTTCGCCTGATATAGAAACGCGCTTTTTAATAGTTGGAACATGTATTACATCGCCATCAATAAGTTTTATATGAGAAAATTGATTTTTTCCATCCATAAAAAAAGAGTAAAAATCTACCTTAGCAATTGTTGTATCATTTCGTATTAATTGCAATTCTCTCAAAGAACCATTTTCGTTTATTCCTCCTGCTTGGACGATAGCTGTAAAAATATCAGAAAAAGGATGTACAAGATTAATACCTGGATTTTCAATCTGTCCAGAAAAATAAATATTCATGGATTTTAATTTCCCGAGCTCTAACATTAGTTTAGTTGGGTTAGTTTCATCTTTCAAAGTTGAGTAAACTCTAGACAATTCCTCCCTTAGGACTAGCTCTGCAGATTCAAGAGTTTTATTAGATAAATTTATAAATCCAATATTTTTGTAGTATATCATTCCATCTTTGTTGATGGTTAAATTTTCTCTAGAATTATTTTCACCCCATAAGGATATAATAATTTCATCTCCTGGTCCTAACTTGTAGTCTGCTGGAGTAGGTATGTTATCAAAAAATGATATATCTTTCTTAAAATAATCATACCCAAAAAAGTCAGGCTCTTCTTCTGGTAAATTCGTAGAAGTTATTTCTACAGTTGACAGATTAACTGTTTCATCTTCAAATGCTAGTTGATTTGTAGGAATAATATCCTGTTGTAATTCATCTCTAATAGCATCTAATTGTTTATTACTTAACTTATTAATATCGCTCATTGATATTTGAGCAAATAAAATATTACATAGGATAGGTAAAAATATATATATTTTTTTCATGTTTTAAATTTAGTTTTAAATAGGTTGTTTACAAATAGATTATATAGATAACCATCTATCATTTTTTAATGTCCATTTAATGGTGCTTTCTAGTCTTTCAAAAGCAGATTGTGGAGTCCAGCCCATATTTGCCATCTTAGTTCCATCTAAAGCATATCTTAAATCATGCCCAGGTCTTTGAGAGTGAAAATCTACCATCTCATAATGTAATTCTTTGTTTTGTGTCTTAGCGATGAACTCTGCTAGTTGGAGATTATCAATTTCATCTTTTCCAACAATATTAAACTTTTGACACTTGGCGCCCGTTTCATCAGCTACCATACTAGAGATATCATAGTTATATAAAAATAATAGTGCTTCTGCTACATCTTCTGCATGAATATAATGTCGAGATCCTGCAACTGTTTTTTCTGAGTTTGCATGCACAGTAACAATTTCATTATCTCTAGTTTTCTTTATTACCATAGGAATATATTTTTCAACATTCTGTCTTTCTCCAAACACATTCATTGTATGTGTTATAAATGATGGTAATCCATAGGTATTTTCGAAAGCCACCACTAACTCTTCTGCACCAGCTTTAGTAGCTGAATAAGGGTTGGTAGAATTATATCGATCATTTTCTTTGTAATTTACTCCTTCTGGTGCTGGTCCAAATACTTCATCGGTACTGAAATATGCAAATCTTTCTAAGCCGTCCAATTTTCTTGCATAATCTAATATGTGCGCTGTTCCAACCACATTGTCCATCACAAATTCTAATGGGTAAGAGATAGATCGATCCACATGAGAGCCAGCAGCTAAATGGTTGATAAAATCAATTTTTCCAATTGTTGAACAAATTTCAGGATTAAGCTCAGCCTTTAAATCATGATGAACAACTTTGACTCTCTTTCTTTCAGACTTAGGATAAGAAGACACAATTTCATTTAACCGATTAAGATTGCCGCTAAAATCTAACCTATCAAGGGTAACAATTTCCCAATCTGTAGTAGATAAAATTTTATCAACAATATGATGTGCAATAAATCCTGCTCCGCCTGTAATTAATATTTTTTTACTCATTTATATACCTAAATCTTCTTTATATATTTTAATCCAATCTCTAATATGGTTTTTTGGTTCCCAATTTAATAATTCTTTTGCTTTATTAGTACATGCAAGAGACTCTCTTGGTTCAGTAACTGGATTAACATTAACTTTATCACCATCTATCATATCCGCAATTTCATTAACAGAATAATTTTTACCTGTACCAATATTCATTACCTGGCCAAAACCAACTTTTTTAGGACTCATTGATAAAATATTAGCTGAAACAACATCGCCTACATAAATAAAGTCTCTTCTTTGCTCTCCATCTCCTCGAATAGTCATTGGTTGATTATTTAAAATTTGAGATATAAAAATTCCTATTACTGGAGCATAAGCTCCAGTAATTTTTTGTCTCTCACCATATATATTAAAATATCTAAGAGATATCGTTTCTAAATTATAGACCTCTGAAAACATCTTACATAAAAGCTCACCATAATATTTTTGTGTTGCATAGGGAGAAATTGGATCAATTGAATGAGATTCTTTACATGGCAGATTATCTGTATTGCCATAAACAGCTGAAGAAGAGCTATAAACAAATCTTTTAACTTTACATCTACTCGAACATGTAAGCATATTCAATGTTCCAAGAGTATTATTAATCTCATACTTGAATGGATTTTCTATAGATTCTTGAACATTGATTAATGCTGCCATATGAAAAACACCATCAGCATTTTTCATAATTTTTAAAAAACTACTATTGAGATTGACATCTGATACATCTAAATCATGATAATGGGCTTTTTTATTACAATAATCTTGAGTACTGGAACAAAAATTATCTATAACATGAACTTCATGACCATCCATAATTAACTGATCTACAAGATTGCTTCCGACAAAACCTGCTCCACCTGTCACTACATATTTCATGATACAATACTAATGATTGAGTCAATATTCATTTTGGTAAAATAAGGATGTATCGGTAAACTAACAATCGTTTGTGATAATTTTTCCTCTAATTCATAGGATTCAGGCACCATGATATAAGCCCCGTGATCTAAAATTAGCATTTAAACAAGAATTGTAAAGGCTTACGAATACGTTTTTGTTGAGTTTTTAAGTCTAAAAATTCCATTTGATTAATATCAAATTAATACCATCTTGGGCAATTTTTCAACCAATCTGTCTTACTCTTTTAAATAAGACCTTCTTATATAGTAAAGAACTTTCAAATTTTTGTCTTTTTTAATAAATCAGATGATTTGATATAAGTAACATGAAATTGAGAATCTAAATAGTCTAAACATTTTGAAAATTCTAAATAATCAATTTTTTTCCACTGATTTGGATGAATTTGAAGAATTATCGTTCTTAAATCGTGCATTTTCTTTAATCGGTCAACTTCAGTAATAAAAAAATTAAAATTTGGTTTAGAAACAGGTTTTTCAATGTCAACTATACGATCTAAAAGCAAATATCTACTATTTTCTTTATTACCAAAAAACCAAACAGGATTCCCCGATTTAACTAGAGCTTTATTGGTATTTTCATCAATATTATTTCCTGGCGCTCCAAAAGCAATGTCATTAATGTCAAATAATTTCTTTAATATGGTGTTTGTTCTTTTAATATTATTTATCTGGTAATCTAAATGCCTACCCTTAAATTCGTCCATTTTGTGGAAATATCCGTGGTTCCATATACCATTATTTTCATTCAATAATTTTCTTGTAATATGAACAAAGCTAGAATTTTCCGAAATAAATCGAAGCGTATTACCAATAATCCCAAAATCAGTACAAATCTTTCTCTCAGATGTAAATGCAATATATTTTTTCCAACCTAAAGAAACTGAATGAGGAATTCCAAGTGAATGAATACGAAATTTTATCAATCCTTTAAATATTGACATAAAAGTAACAGGTGAAAAATCATCTGCTTTTAATATAATTTTTAAATTGGACATCTTAAGTTTGGTATTTTGGACATCTTAAGTTTGGTATTCACAAACCAAAAGTCAATTATTTTGATATATTTTTATAGTTAGTCGTTAATTATTCCTTTGGAAATAGAGTTTAATAGATAAAAATTCTTAGAGCGTGTATCACTGGAAAGATAAAAAATAATATGATATTTATAATAAAATTTGATTAAAAATGTATGAATTGTATTGAGATAGTAATTAGTAGTTGCGGTTCTAACGTAAATGGCCCAAATTTACGCAGAGTACATAGCTTGTACTCTTAAGTTAATATATTAATATATGAAGATAACCGAGAAAAAGGAGTTAACTATGAATCGAACGATTCTTGGTGCGCTATTTGGAATTGTAATGATTTCTAGCGCTCTCTTTGGTCAAGGCACCGTGTCTGGAACTGTTACAGATGCAGACGGAGATGCCTTACCAGGAGCAAATGTTGTAGTTGAAGGAACTGCATTGGGTGCAGCTGCTACGCTTAGCGGATCTTACTCAGTAAGCGTTCCTAATGGTACATACACAGTAACTGCTAGTGTAGTGGGTTATACATCAGAAAGTGCAACTGTAAAGGTTTCAGATTCTAACGCGTCTGCAAGCTTTTCACTATCATCATCTTCCGTCGCGTTAGGCGGAGTTGAAGTACTAGCTGATCGTGTAGACAATACCTCCGCAATCCCTTATGATGACTATACCAAAGCTGAAATTGATTTCAGATTAGGTGGTCGTGGATTGCCAAAAGCATTATCAACCCTACCAAACGTTTACGTTGAAAATGGTGGTGGTTGGGACGATGAAAATGTATATGTTCGTGGTTTTGACGATCGTTATACATCTTATCTGATTAATGGTATCCCTATGAATGACATGGAAAATGGTAATTTATACTTCTCTAACTGGAGTGTATTAGCTGATGTTGCATCAGTAGTACAAGTTCAAAGAGGAGCAGGATCTGTTAATCTTGCAACACCTAGTTTAGGTGGTGTGGTAAACTTTATGAGTATGCCAGCATCTTCTGAGCCAAGTGTTGTATTTAAACAAGAAGCAGGACAACATTCTTACTCAAAAACCGGTATTACTATTAACACCGGTCTATTGATGGATGGTAAACTTGCAATAGTAGCATCAGCGTCTAAAAGAACTGCTGACAAACTATTCGCAAGAGGTACCTATACAGAAGCATATTCGTATTATTTCAATACGTCTTATGCATTTGATGGGGACAATCGTCTTGAATTTGTTGCACTTGGATCACCTCAGATTCATGGACAAAATTTTTGGAACAACCGTGTTTCAAACTACAGTCATGAACTAGCCCGCGATATGGGTGTTGCAGAGGAAGATTTAAGAACTGAATACGGAATGGATTTTAACCCAAGAGCAGATTATCTAGATACACCTTTTACAGGTCAAAAAGCTACTGCTAGTTGGTTACCATTTGATGGCTGGAACAATCGTTCAGCTGACATGTATTCAAGTACATTAATTAATGAAAGAGAAAACTACTTTCACAAACCAATTGTACAATTAAACTCATACAACAAGCTAAATGACACAATGACTTTAGCTAGTTCACTTTACTTCTCAGGTGGTGAAGGTGGTGGTTCCGGTTCTGCTGGTTCTATCAAATGGGGTAGCGATGGTCACAGAGACTATGATGGTACAATTTTAAGAAACCAAACTGATAATTATGTCGATGGCTATGGCTATCAATCAGCAGGTATCCTAAGAGGAAGTAGAAATAATCAATCCACTGTTGGTGTAGTTTCTAAGCTAGACATGGAAGTAAGTGACACAATGTCAATGACTTTTGGTGTAGATATTAGAAGCGCAAAAGTTGAGCACTATCGTGAAGTATACAACCTATTAGGTGGTGACTTCTACTATAACTCATCTAACCCAAACTGGTCAGAAGACGCACGTCACAGAACTCTTGGTGACAAGGTATTCTATGACTACACTAATACTGTAGACTGGGTGGGTGGTTATGCTCAAGCAAACTATGATGATGGTTCAGGAACAAATGGATATGCTATGTTTGGAGCAACTTCAGCTAGCTATACTAACCAAGATCATTTCACACTTGATAACAATAAAATCGAAGCAGACGCTGAGATGGGATATCAAATGAAAGTTGGTGGAAGTCGTGCAATGAACGACACATGGCAATTATTCGGTAATGTAAGTTACTCTGCAATGACACCTTCTCTTGATAAACTAATTAATGATTACAACAACACAGTCAATTCAGGCTTTGAAAATGAAAAAGCTACATGGTTTGATGTGGGTGCTAGATTTAAATCAGCTAACGGCGAATGGGCCGGTAGTATGAATTATTACTATGCATTATGGTCTGATAGAAATCAAAGTGGTACTTCGGAATCACTTGATGGGACTGAATCATTCTTTAGTATTACTGGATTAAATGAAAAGCACTCTGGGTTCGAATACTCTATTGCTTGGCAACCAATTCCAGTATTGAGAGTTGATCTTAGAGGTCATGAAAGTGATTGGAGATTTACTGACGACTTAGATTATTCTTATAATGAAGTCGAAGGTGATCCATCTAGTGAAGAAACATTAAGTCTTTATGTTAAAGACATAATGATTTCTGGTGCACCGCAATCACAAACTGTTCTAGTAGTAACTGGTTTCTTCAACAGATTAAAAGTATCTGCTGAAGCTGAATCATTCTCTAAACAGTACCCAAGATGGGGTTATGATGGAGCTATTCAAGACTTAGGCTTCTTACTAGGTGAAGGAAATACCTTTGCTGATGATGCTTATGTTACTGGCAGCACAACCCTACTCAACTTAGTTAGTAGCTATACAACCGAACTATTAGGCAAAGATGTTACTTTAAGTGCATCTGTGTTTAATGCATTGGATGAATTATATGTTGGTGACTTTGTTGATGCGTATGATGGTTCTGGAGACGTTGCGAATTTAAGAGTTCGTGTCGGTCAACCAAAATCATATAACGTTGGAATTACAATTAATTATTAATCTCATTTTATTATAGATTAGTATTAAATAAAAAACCCTTCAATTTTTTGGAGGGTTTTTTATTGTAGTTTTTTTTGGAGAGCACTCAATTCTGTAAGGAGCGCTTTGTCTGGTATAGAATCTTCTTCTTCTAGTCTGCGAATTTGATCTCTAAGTACTGCAATATCTTTTTTGATAAGCTCATGTTCTAAGGTAGTAATACAATCATTTAAAATAGTAGTTTCATATTCCTTATCAGGCACTTCTATAGCTAAAGACGCAATTAAATTACGTTCCTCTGGCGATCCTCCTATTAATTCAAGAATCTGACCTGGATTATATTCTTTGTCGCTATTATCAATTAGAACTTTCAAAATATTATGAAGCAATTTATTCGTAAAGAGTGCTATAGGCATCTTCGTAGCAAACTTTGGAGAGTGTAGCGCTAATTTGATGAGCTCTAATTGTGCTTTATCGGCAGATGAGTTGTAATGAGTAACTGCTATAGTGCTTGCACCTTTATCATTTGAGGCATTATACCTTTTTTGTTTAAGTGAACTAAAACGATCAAATATCTCAGCCTCTACTACCCCCAATGCATTGGATAGCTTGCGAATCAAATCATTTCGGATTATTACATCTGGTACTAATTGTATTTCACTAATACATTCATTTAAAAATTTTGATTGGTCTGCAGCGCCTTGGCTTAAAATATCTTTATGTGTAATAATAAAACTAATGGGATGTGCTGCTGTTTTAATCAGTGTCCTGAAATCTTCTTTTGTAGTACTATCTTTTTTGAAAAAATCATCTGGATCATCACCGTTTCCTAAATATAACACTCTTGTTTCAATACCATTCTGTAATAAAACATAGCTCGTACGAATAGCAGCATTAATACCTGCATTATCTGAATCATAACACAAGATTACTCTATTAGTATATTTCTTTAGTGCAGTTGCATGCTTACTCGAAAATGCCGTTCCCGATGTAGCAAGGACATTATCAAATCCTTGTTCCACCAGACGTAAAAAATCAGTTTGTCCTTCTACTAAAATAGAAAAATTTTGTTTACGAATATTTGGTAGCGTTTGATAAGACCCATAAAAAATCTTACTTTTTTCAAATAATAATGTCTCAGGTGAGTTTAAGTACTTAACATCTTCTTTTTCTGATAAACTTCTACCGCTAAACCCAATAATTTTACCTGACAGGCTAAAGAAAGGAAACATAATACGATTACGAAAACGGTCAATAAGCGGTCCTTTTTTTGATTCTGAGAATAAACCAGATTTCTTTAAAATATCATTATCAAATTTTCCTTTTACTTCTTTTAAAAGACTATCCCAACTATCTGGGGCAAATCCAACTCTAAATTTATTAATAATATTGGTGTCAAAATCTCTATCTGTTAAATATGTTTTTGCTTTACTCCCAGATTGAGCTTTTACATTATTTTCAAAATAGATGCATGCTAGTTCATGTATTTCATATAATTGATCATATAAATTATTCTGCTCTTTATCCCCTAATTCTATAATTTCAATACTATATTTCTCAGCCAGAGAACGTACCGCTTCTGGAAAACTAATTTTTTCATATTCGATTAAGAATTGTACCACATTCCCTCCTTGACCTGAGCCAAAGTCATACCACATATTTTTATCAGGCGCTACACTGAAGGAAGGTTTAGTTTCTGATCTAAAAGGACTTAAACCAAAGTAGTTTTGACCTCTTTTTTTTAAGTCCACATATTGAGAAATGGCATCTAGTATATCTACTTCTTCTAAAACGCGATTAATAGTTTCTTGTGCTATTCTTCTCATATAGGCATCGAACTTGACATTGATTGACTAATATAGTCTTTGAAAGGGTCCAGTAAAACAAGAATTTGTGATTCGCTGTAAAGAATGTTATATATGTTACTAGATATAAAGGTATCAAAAAACCAAATAAACACGGTCAATAACACAATTGTTTTTAAACCTCCAAAGAAAAATCCAGAAACTTTATCTATTAAAATAAAAGAGGTTGATCCGCGAAATAAAAATAATAACACGCTAGTAATAAACCTGGAAATTATAATAGAGAAGAAGAATATAAATACTGCAGAAATAAAAAATATCCATCTTGTGCTGATATCTAAAAATGATGATAAGAATACTGTTAAATCAAAATAGAAAGAAAGAGCAAAGAATAACCCTATGCCAATATCTATAAATTCAAATATAGCCTCTAAAAGTCCTTTTTTAATACCTAGGATAGCATTAAACCCTATTAACAAACAAAAAAGAATATCTATAGTCATATTAAGATAATAATTCTTTTAAAAGATTTTGTGCCACCCCTCCATCAATTTTACCGGCACCTTCTTTCATCACCTGAGGCATTACCTTTCCAAAATCTGCCATACTAGCTGCCCCAGTTTTCTCAATGACAGATACTACAATCAATCTGATTTCATCTTCTGTCATCATGGAAGGTAAATAAGCCTCTACAATATTAAGCTCTACAGTTTCTTGCTCTACAAGATCATTTCTTCCGCCCTGATTGTATAACTTAATAGATTCTTTATGTTGCTTAGCAGCGGTTTGCAAAACTTTCATTACCTCGCTGTCTTCTAGTGGCTTACCCATTGCAATAGATTTATTTCTACATTTAGCAATTAAAATACGTAAAACGCCTAACTTTGCTTTGTCTTGACTTTTTAAGGCTTCTTTTAAATCATTTTCAATTTGATGTAACATAAATTTATTTTCTCTCATTAATAGTTTTCATCGCCAATAACAACTGATCTTGATTGGATTCAAATCCAATAAATCGTCTGCCTCTTTTTTTTGCTACTGATCCGACACTGCCAATTCCCATAAATGGGTCTAATACCCAATTCAACTTGAAACTACTTGCCTTTATAATCCTATGAATAATTTCATTGTAGTCTAAATGAAACCATAAATTATTTTTAATCTCTTCTGGGTGCGGATTATTAATATTTTTCCCATCTACAATATAATTTTGATTAAAAATATAGTCATTGGTCTTAGTAGCAAACCAAATATCAGATATTGTATTTTTCCATTGAGATACACCTTCTTGTTCAGATGTGCTTTCTGCGGTGATTCTAGATTGAATGCTAAATTTTTGATCTAATATTGAATGATACATTGAAGAAGATTTCCAGGAACAGATAATATAAATTGACCCATTTGTTGTTAATACTCTTTTAGATTCTTCTAACCATCCATCTACCCAATCCATATAATTTGTAAATGTAGGGCTTTTACCAGATAAGCTATTATTTTTTGGTTGCAGTGTAGGCTCTGTGACGATCAAATCAATAGATTCATCAGGAATATTAGCTAAACCATCAATAGGATCTGATAAAAATAGCCCCTCATGAAGCTTGTTTGTAAACATCATATCTTCATTTGTCTTTATAGCAGGCAAATAGTGATTCAAGTCTTTTACAGTAAGTATTTTATTCTGCATGATAGTTATAATTTAGTCTTATAAAGTTAATTTAAAAATTGTAAGTTTATTATCTTGACACATTCACATAAAATCAAAATTGCCTTGAGTGCTTTACCAAAAAATGATTGGTGGGGCTCTGGTATTGTTGCATACCAAGATAACGATATGATGGTAGATGGTGCTATGCCCAATCAACCTGTACTAGAACATGAATACCAAAAACTAGTATCACTTATAGAACGTTTAGGGTTAGAGACTGTCATAGTCCCATTCTCAAATATTCTAGAACAAGAAGGCAAATTTGATTTTATTTTTATGAGAGATCACTTTTTATGTAATAGAAATAAAAAAATTGTAATGTGTAATATGCGACTTAAAGAACGTCTACATGAAGGAAGATTTGTAATAGAAACAATGAAAAAATTGGGCTATACCATCAGCTACTTACCAACACAAGACTGTTTAGCGGAGGGTGGAGAATTTTTTTATCTCTCAAAGGAAAATATTTTATTATCAGGTTTATGCCGTAATAACCTTAAAGGAGCCGAATCAATGGCAGAACTAATGGGTGTAGAACAATTACATATCATTGAATCAAATGGATATCATCTTGATACGGCAATTTGCCCGATATTTAACTCCAAGTATGATTGTATAGGAATTAATTGTGCTAGAGAAGTATTCGATGCTAAGAATTATAACACCCTAAAAGAATTATGCAAAAAATATGGCTGGGAATTATTAGATATTGAAAATAAAGATAGAAAAGAATCTTTAGAAGCAAGGTCGGCTATGAATTGTTTAACATTACCAGGGTTGTTGGTAGGTACAAGTCCGATTAAAAATAAGAATGTTATAGATTTTACTAATCAGAATGATATTCATATGCATGTATCAAATGTATCTCAATTTAATTTAAGTGGTGGTTCAGTGCATTGTTTAACAAATGAACTATTATAAATAGTTACACTGGAAAATCATTATCTAATGATGCCCATAAATATAGAGTAGCAATACTTTTATAGGGATGCCATTTCTTTGAAATTAACTCTATCTCATTCATACTATCTACATTGTATAAACGCTTAACGCCATTGATTACTGCAAGATCCCCTTTAGGGAAAATATTTAAATCATGTTTCGAAAAAATTAAGAACATATCAATCGTCCAAGGTCCAATCCCTTTTAATTCAATTAATAAAGATCTAATCTTATTGCTGTCATTGATAGAATATAAACTGTTAATCATTTCTAGATTCTCTTCATGAAATAAATTTTCTATATAACACTTCTTTTGGTGAGATAATCCTATTTTTTTCCAATCTTTCTCTTCCCACTTAAATAAACTATCAGATTTTTGGAAACTATAGAATTCTAAAAATCTATTATATATCGTATTGCCAGCTTTAGTAGATATCTGCTGAAAAATGATATACTTAACTAGGTCATTTAAAAAATTATCTGATTGTTTTAGGGTTGGAATAGGATGACTAACAATTAACTGTTTTAAGATTGCATCGTTGTTTGATAAAATATCCAAATAGTACGATTTAATAGGCATGCGATTTATTTATCTTTAAAAAATTCCCAGATCAATTCTGATGCGTCTACATCATAACCGCCTGCTTTTGTAAACCATGTGTGACCTGCGTTTTCAATACTATATAGAATTACTTCTCGATCTCCATCACAGCCATATGAAATAAGTTCCGTAGAATAGACTCCGTCTCCATTGAAATCTGGAACAGTAATTTCAGACTGATTTTGGCAATTATTGTAGTTTGCCCAGAATGAATGTGCATTCTCTACGCTATAGGTCCAAGAATTCCCGTTATAAGGTACTACGGTGTCAGATGTTCCATGAAGGTGAATGATACTTTTTTGATTTGGAGGTACGCAATGATAGTATACTGCCATTGAACCTGTAACAGATCCAATACTATTAATTTCATCTAATTCACATGCAAGTCTATAACTCATAAATCCACCTAAAGACATTCCAGTTGAGAAAATTTTATCGTTGGCGATATTATAGTTCGCTTTAAAATACTTTATCAAGGCAGCAAATAACCCTATATCATCTACTTCATCAAATGTAGATACTACATCAACATTCCAACCAGTGGTACCCGTGATATCGGTTACTCCTTGTACATAAACCACTATAAAATTTTCTTCATCTGCAATATTATCAAAGCCAGAATAATTTCGTATAATAGGTGCTTGGCTTGTATATCCATGTAATACAAATACCAATGGAAGTGGATTATTATTTGGATTATAGTTGGGCGGAGTATGAACAATAAAATTGCGGGTATAATTACCAAATACTGTAGAAAAAGATGCTGTATCGTCATTATAATAAGAAATCAATTCTACGGTAAGATCTGGGATAGTATCATTTCCACTATTTCCACCATTTCCACCATTTCCGGTATTAGGATCTACCACCCCACTAGATGATATTATCTTAGAGCCCGCATCAGACCCACATCCAATGATTAATAAGAGGAATAAAATTTTAACTAGTCTTTGCATTTTCCTTTATTTCTTTCACTAAAAATGTAATTGAAGATTTTAGTTGATCTAAAGAGCCATTATTCTCAAGAATATAATCTGCATAGTCTTTCTTTTTGTCATCAGCCCATTGTAAGTCCATGCGTTCTTTAATCGATTCTTCCGATAGGTTGTCTCTAGATAATGCCCGCTCAATACGTGTAGCTTTTGAGCTAGTTAATAATATAAGATATGCCCCAGACTCATAGTAATATTCATAAGAACCGCTCTCAATAATAAGTGCGGCATCAATAATAAATATCGGATACTTCTTTTCATGACCAATCTTTTCAATTCTTTTTAAAAGTTCTATATTTACAGCTGGATGAAGAATTGAATTTAATTTTTTCTGATTCTCCTCATTTTTAAATACTATCTTGCTCATAGATAGTGAGTCGGTGCTTTCTAGCTCAGGAAAAGTTTGGAGAATCTCTTCTGATATTTTCTTATTAAGCAAAAGAAATTTTGCCTCTTTATCTGCATCAAAAATATATGCATTGTAATCTTCTTTGAAAATATTAGATACTGTGCTTTTACCAGAAGCTATCCCTCCAGTTATCCCAATAACAATCATTATTGAATTTGTTCTAGAATATGTTGTGTTACCTGATTGATAGACCCATCTCCATTAATCTGAATAATTTCATTTTTATAAAAATCAATTAATGGGGCTGTCAATTTTGTATATACTTGTTGGCGATTAATAATTACTTCTTCTGTATCATCTTTACGACCAGAATTTTGAGCTCTCTCGATTAATCTTTTTATTAATATTGTTTCTTCTACATGAATATTTAATACATGGTCTATTTTTGAATTAAGTTTTTCAAAAATTCTATTTAATCCTTTCGCTTGTGGAATTGTTCTTGGAAAACCGTCTAAAATAATACCTACATTTTTCAGTTCTGTTAATGTGTTTTCCATCATAGATAGCATGACATTGTCTGGTACTAAATTGCCAGCATCCATATAAGACTGTGCTTCTAGTCCAGTGACAGTTTTTTTTTGTATCTCATTTCTTAAAATATCGCCGGTTGATAAATGTACAAGATTATATTTTTCTGCAAGTATTTTAGCCTGCGTTCCTTTTCCTGCCCCCGGTGGGCCCATTATTAATAACTTTCTCATCTACTGCATTGCTTTTGGTGGTTCAAAAATTGCCTGCATAATTATTCCAACCTTCGTAGGGTTCTTTCTATATTTTTTTTGAACCAATGCAAGTGTATTGTTGTTTTTATTTGTGGAAGATTGCTCTTTATGACTTAAACGTGATGCTATTTTTTCTAAATGCTGATCTTTAATCTGAAGATGTTCTAAATGACGATCATCAATCGCGCTTAAATCATGCTTGCTATCAAAATGATCTACAAATGTATTTTCTGTGCTGTGATCTTCTTTATTAGGTAATACGTTTTGGGTATTTTTTACTGAAAAAGCATTATCTTGATCTGCCTGTAACTGATCTTCAAATGCTTTATTCAAAAAATCTAGGATATTGATTTTTTTATTGTTAGGTATTTGAGGATTTTCTACTTCCTTTTTAGGGGGAGTTTTTGGCGGCATAAGTCGTTCGGCCTTTTTCTTATTACTTCTATATGCAGACCAAAGATAAAAACCTAATATTGCTCCCCAATACAGTAATTCTTCCAAATTTAACCCTCTGAATTGTCTTTTGATTCTTCTCCTGTACCAGCAATAGATTGTCTCATGCTAGTATCAGAAGCAATATTATCAAGTTTATAGTAATCCAACACTCCCAAATTACCTTCTCTAAATGCGTGAGCCATAGCTTTAGGTACTTCAGACTCTGCTTCTACTACTTTAGCTTTCATCTCTTGTTCAAGCGCTACTGCCATTGCTCTTCTAGTCTCTGCTTTTGCTTGCGCTACTCTTAAATCTGCTTCTGCTTGATCGGCTTGTAATTGAGCACCAATATTTTTACCTACATCAATATCAGCAATATCAATTGAAAGTATTTCAAATGCTGTACCATGATTTAAGCCTTTATCTAGCACATTTTTAGAGATTGAATCTGGATTTTCTAATACTGCCTCATAAGATTCTTTAGAACCAATTGCACTTACAATACCTTCTCCAACCCTTGCAATGATAGTATCTTCAGTTGCCCCTCCAACTAGATTGGGAATATCAGTTCTAACAGTAACTCTTGCTCTTGCTCTTACTTCAATACCATCCTTTGAAACAGCGGATAATTTTCCATCTACTGGAGCATCAATGACTTTTGGGTATACGCTGGTTTGTACTGCAGATAAAACATCACGTCCTGCTAGGTCAATTGCAGTTGCAATTTCAAAAGTCAATTCAATTCCTGCTTTTGATGCAGCAATTAATGCGTCAACAACCTTGTCTACATCTCCACCGGCCATGTAATGAACTTCTAAATCATCGCTTTCTAAAGGAATCCCTGCTTTACGAGATGCAATTAATCCATTGACAATAATACCTGGAGGGACTCTTCTAAATCGCATCCCAACCAAATTAAAAATAGTGACGTGGCCACCTCCAATACTAAATATGGCTTGTAACCATAATCCTACTGGTACAACCCATAACAATAATAAAATACATACTAATAACGGTAAGGCAACATAAAGTCCCATTACTCCTCCTTTTTTTATCTAAAAATCTTATCTAATTTATTCATAAACTCTGATATAGTCCTACACCTTCCCTCTTTTTTTATAATTTTTTTTCAGTGTACTTTTGTTAGAGTCTGTAGTAATAAATTTTTCTAAAAATTTTGATTTCAATAAAAGATTAACTACCATAATTAAGGCTATAATTCCTCCAACAATACCCCATGAAAATCCATCCATTGCTTGCGAATAAATTTCATCGCTCACAGGGACTCCAGGGATTAATAAAAGATATAACCCATAAAATAAAACACCAATCCCTGCAATACCAAAAAATCCAAATCCAGGAATTGCTATAAACTCTATTACAAGCAATAATAGACCGCTCATAATAATTAATAAATCCATGGAAGAGGCCAACTGTGTCAAGTATCCTGCCCCCAAAGCCAGCGTTAAACATACAATACCGATGGTGCCTCCAATACCCCATCCAGCGCTATATAATTCAGATATAATTCCAATCGTACCAAAAGTGGTTAATAGCGATGATATGGTAGGATCTGTAAGGAAACGTACTAAGTCTTCAGACCAGTTTTCATTTAAAATAATAATATTATAATCTTCTATGCCAAGGCTAGATAAAATTTCTTCTATTGATTCGCCTTTCCCGTCAGCAATACCATACTTTAATGCTAACTCTGTAGTTAGTGTAATAAGCTTACCTTCTTTTCTTCCTTCTATGTCCTCAACTTTTAATGAGTCTCCCTGAATTACTAAAAATTCAAAACTTAATTCTTCATCAACCATTCCTCGAGCGATGCTGGAATTTTTTCCTGTCTTTTCTGCAGTAGCAGCCATTTCTTCTCGCATATAGCTTTGAGATTTTTCTGATTGTTTTGATCCTGTCATGTCTACAACGCTAGTAGCTCCAATAGTTGCTCCATCTGTCATATAAATTTTATCACATGATAAAGAGATCAGGGATCCAGCTGAAATTGCTCTACGATTAATAAAAGCTATCGTGGTAATATCTGTTGCTGATATAGCATCTTTAATTTGAGTAGCCGCATCAACCCGACCTCCAAAAGTATCTATATCAAAAATAATTAATTCGCTATTATTAGATTCTGCTATACTTATAGCGCGCTTCACAAAACTAGGGATTCCTAAGTCGATTGTATCTTGTATGGGAACGATATAAATATTTTTTTTATTTTCTTGAGCTATACTATTCCCTAGGATGAGTAATAAAATAAATAGCCATATGTGTTTGAATTTTGTTTTCATTGCTAATACAAAGATTTACATTTACTGAATGTATATATTTTTGAAAATGCTTTCATTCTGTCTGAGAACTGTTCCAACATTCTTAAATAAATTTACTTATAAATGTTTTTATAATCTACTATTCCATTTACTAAAAATGAGACGGAACGTTGTAATGCAGAACTTAGAAAAAGCATTCCCTGGTAAAGAGAAAAGTTGGTATAATCGTATTGCTGCACAATGCTATAAGTTTTATGTAGAAGATTTTTTAGAATTTCTTTCTTTTCCAAGATACTTTAATCATGAGAAAATAAAATTCAATAATATTCAAATACTAGATGATGCATTAAAAGAAAATAAAGGAGTCATTTTTGTTGGTGGACACTTTGGATCCTTCGAGAAGTTATTTTACACCCTAGCACATAAAGGGTATGTTCTATGCGGTGTAGCATATAAACAAAAAGATAGTGTTGCTGATAAATTTTTTAAAACAATCAGAGAAAAATATATGCAAAAACAGCTTTATAAGGGTGGTTCAAGTACAGATTTGAAGGCGGCATTAAACAATAATGAAATGCTCATTTTATTAAGCGATCAAGATGCTAGAAAAAAAGGGAAAATGGTTGATTTTTTTGGCATTCCTTCCTCTACCCCAGCAGGAGCAGCAATATTACATAAGAGAATGGGTTCACCTATTATTTTCTTCTCTATTACCAAAATTAATAATCAATATCATGTGAACTTCAAAAAGATAAATGCTTCTACTAGATTAAATATCGACCAAATTGTACAAGAATATACATTGGCATTAGAAAACACAATTAAAAGAAACCCAGAACAATATTTTTGGTTTCATAAACGATGGAAAACATCTCATAGCTAAAATGAAAAGGATATCAATAGATCACCCAGATGCTATTAATGTAGCATTGTTAGCATTACAACAAAATCAAGTGATTGTATATCCGACAGACACAATCTATGGTATTGGTACAGATATAGATAATGATTCTGGTATACAAAAAATCAATCACCTTAAAAAACGTGAAGCTCCAATGAGCATTATTGCTCATAGTTTTGATAGTATTGCTAGTAAATTGATTATATCTAATCCATTACAAAACCAAATGAATGCGATTATTGATAATGGAAATACTTGTATTATAAAATATAAACCAAGAAGCTTTAACAACTTAATCGCTAAAGATAATAAAATTGGATTTCGTATACCAAATTATCCCTTTTTAATAACCCTACTATCAGAGTGGGGGAAACCTATAACAACCACTAGTATTAATACTGCTGGCCAACAACCTCTTAATGATCCAGATAAAATAGAGGCAGAGTTTGGCGATAAAATAGACTTAATGCTAGACGGTGGAATTATTAAGAACAAATCTGCTTCTAAAATTTATATGTTTGATAAAGATAATATTTCTCAAATTCGATAAATAATGAAAAAAGTTATTATACTTCTTTTTATGTCATTTTTATTAGGACAAGAACCTGTAGAAAAAGAACGGTCATTTGTCCCTGGAGAACAATATAAATATAATTTATTTGTTGATTTTATAAAGATTGGGCCAAATTTAATCAAATTAGGTTCAGCTACTCTTAGCACAAAAAAAATAGAGACTATTAATGGTCGGGAAGCCTATCATTTAAACTTTTCAGTTAAAACTTCTAAAGTAGGTGATGCTCTATACAAAATAAGAGACACAATAGACGTATGGATTGATACTGAATCACTCCAATTAATGAAACAGGTTAAAAAATTGCGTGAAAAAAATGTAAGGCGTCAATCCACCACTATAATTACAGGAAGCACAGCAATTACTGATGGGAAGGAGTATACTATACCAGAGAATGTGTTTGATCCATATGCATTAATCATGATTTTAAAAAATGAAGATATTGCAGAGAAAAAATCAAAAAAATTTACTATCCTAGATGGCGGGAAAATTAGACAGATTGAGATTCAAAATATTGGAGTAAAAACCATACGTACGCCTGCTGGTAAATTTGATGCTTATACATACAAACCTCTACATAATGGTAAATCTGTATTAAAAAATAAAGGGGATATGCAAATATCATATGGCATTATTAATAATAGAACTGTACCTGTTAAGATATCATTGAAACTGAGTAATGGAGTGATTGTTTTAAAGTTAAAAAAGTCTAGCAATATCGTTAATGAGTAGAAATGCCATTAATGATAATAAAATAAACATCCCAACTGACTGGATTCGCATTCTTGCTTTGACTGATAGCTTTCTTCCCATCAATACTTCAATTAAAATCACTGCAATATGCCCACCATCAAGGCCTGGTATTGGCAAAATATTAATGAATGCTAAATTAACACTAATTAAAGCCATCAAAAATAAAAACTGACTTAACCCAGCTTGCGCTGCATCTCCAGCCATTTGCCCAATCATAATAACACTACCAACTTCATCTCTAGATACGTTTCCTTGGAAAATCATTTTTAAAGAAGAACTCATTAAAACCATTGACCACGCTGTACGATTGTACCCATATTGAAGAGATTCAACAAGATTGAGTTCTTGAGCTTTCATATCTTTAGCTACACCAATTAATCCAATAGTTTGATCTACTCTACCTGCTTTAAAATTAACGCCAGAAGATAATGTGATATTCTGTTGATAGGGCTCACCATCTCTTATAACGGTGATAGATACTTCTTGATTAGGATTTTTTTCTACTATACTCACTGCAGCTTCCCAATTTTTAACCTCAATATTATTAATTGAAATAATTTCATCGCCAATGACCAAATTAGCATTCTCTGCTGGGCCACCGGGAACCACAAAATCTATTATAGCATCCTGATCAACGGGAGTTGTATCTCCTTCTATCCCACCAATAGCAGAAAAAACAAAAAAAGTTAAGATAATATTCATAATCACCCCGGCACTGAGAACCCATATTTTTTCCAGCGCACTCTTTGACTCTAGTTCATCATCTGCACCTTTAATTTCAGTATCCATGTTTTCATCAAGCATACCTTTTATCTTTACATATCCGCCTAATGGAAGCGCCCCAATTACAAAGACAGTATTAATATTTTTTGGTTTATACTTATAGATTGTTGGCGGCATTCCAATCGAGAACTGCTCAACTGTTACGCCTATACTTCTTGCAGCTAAATAATGTCCAAGTTCATGTACAAAGACAATGACACTTATAAGGACAACGAATGCGATTATATATATCATAAAATTAGCCTAAATATAGTTTTATTTGTTCGTTTAATGTAAGTAAATCTTCTATAGACGGGCTTGAATTGTCTTCAAATTCATTTACAGTTTTTTCTAGAAGGTTTGGTATATCTGTAAAAAGAATTCTTTCGTTTAAAAATTGATCAACGACATAGTCATTTGCCATGCTCATAATGGGGATTCTATTACCTCCCTTATCAATTAATTCTGTTAACAGTTCTAATACTGGGTATCTTGCATAGTCTGGTTTTAAAAAAGTAAATTGACCAATATCTGCAAAATTTAAACTACCATAATCGCTATTAATTCTTCTAGGAAAAGACATGGCATATTGTATAGGAATTTTCATATCTGGTATACCAAGATGTGCTTTATAAGAATCATCTACAAACTGAACCATAGAATGTATAATTGATTCGGGATGAATAACAATTTCTATGTCTTTCATGCCGACATCAAACAACCATATTGTTTCTACCAATTCTAATCCTTTATTCATCATAGTAGCTGAATCAATGGAAATCTTTTTCCCCATATCCCAATTAGGGTGCTTTAACGCTTCTTCCGGTTTAATAGAGCTAAATGTATCTAAATCTCTCTTTAAAAATGGTCCTCCGCTACCGGTTAAGATAATTTTTTTTAGAGTATTCTTTTCTTCTCCATAAAGACATTGAAAGATAGCAGAATGCTCACTATCTACGGGGATTAAATTTGCTGAATTCTCTTTCACTTTTGGCATAATGAGGTGCCCACCCAAGACCAAAGATTCCTTGTTGCTAAGTGCTAATTCAACGTTATTATTAACCGTATTCAGTGTTGGAACTAAACCATCTGTTCCCACGATAGAATTAATAACAAGATCAACATCTTGATATTGTGATACTATATTGGAGGAATTTTCTCCTACAATTAACTCAATATTATGTTTTTTACAAAAATCTTTTAGTGGATGATGGAATTTTAATGTATTGATGGCAATTTTTTGAGGCATAAACTGTTGCACTTGTTCAAACAATAAATCTGCATTATGATTACAGGATAAACACTCAACTTTAAACTGATCTTTATTTTGATTAATTACTGATAACGTTTGAGTACCAACAGAGCCCGTTGAACCAAATATAGAAATTCTTTTCATTGAAAATTTATTAAATAATTCCTCTATCACTTTTTTCAATAAAATCAATAATCTCATTAACATGAGCGTTATCTTGAAATTCTTCTTTTATTTTTTTAAGTGAAATAGATGGATTTAATTCAGATCTAAAATAATAACGGTATGCTTTTTTAATAACTGTTCTATCTTCCTTGCTAAACCCTCTTCTAGATAAGCCTAGAGCATTAATTCCTGCATATCTCAAAGGATGCTTCCCTGCTAATATATATGGAGGTACGTCTTGAACAATTTTTGAATTTGCTGCTAACATTACATGTTTGCCTATTTTACAAAATTGATGGACGGTGCTTGCGCCACCCAAAATAGACCAGTCATCAATTTCAACATGTCCGCCTAGAGCAACTAAATTAACTAAAATCACATTATTACCAATAATACAATCATGCGCGACATGAACGCCTGTCATAATTAACACATCATCTCCAATCACAGTTGCTCCTGTAGCGCTTGTACCACGATTTAACGTTACAAATTCTCTAATGACAGTGCGCTTTCCAACTTTTAGCTTAGTTTTTTCGCCACCAAATTTTTTATCTTGTGGCACTACTCCAATACTGCTATTATGAAAAATATTACATTCATCATCAATTTCTGTATATTGACCAATAGTATTAAAATTACCTATGGTTACATTGTCGCCAATAACAACGTCCTGTTCAATAACATTGTAAGCACCTATGGTTACATTGTCGCCAATTTTAGCTGAATCTGCTATAATATTTGTTGGATGTATATTATTCATGCTCTACTTTTTATCTACTATTGTGGCAAAAAATTCTGCTGAAGCTACTTTTTTTTCTTTTACAAAGCATGTAGCAACAAACTTAAAAGAACCTAGTTTGTGCTGTAATAATTTTGCTTCAATACAGAGCTGATCTCCAGGGATAACATTTTCATGTATTTTATAATTTAATACTTTTGACATAAATACTAGCTTCTTAGAAGGGTCTTCCATGAAATCTACCATAATTAAACATGCTGACTGTGCAATAGATTCTAAAATTAATACACCTGGCATGATAGGCTTTGTAGGAAAATGTCCTTGAAAATAAGGTTCATTTATAGAAACATTCTTAAGGGTTGTAATGCTTTCTTTTTTTTCATGCTCCATAATACGATCTACCATTAAAAATGGATAACGATGCGGCATTACATCTAATATGTAATTAATGTCTTTCATTTAAAATTGATCCTTAAATTCTTTTCGTAATAATTTTGCAAATTCAACATTCCCTTTATGCCCACTTTTAATTGCGGTCACGTGACCTAAGATTGGTTTGCCTAGCAATGCAAGATCGCCTACCAAATCTAATGTTTTATGTCTTACAGGTTCATTCTTAAATCGTAAAATTTGTGATTTATATAAACCTCTAGTCCCTTCATAAAATTTAATTCCAAATCTTTTTCTAAAAAACTTTACTTGTTGATCGTTGATATCTGTGTCTACAATAATGACTGCATTACCTAAATTACCACCCTTAATCAGGCCTTGCTTTTCTAAGACTGATACTTCACTTAATAAGCAAAATGTACGTGCTGGTGCAATCTGTGTTTCATAATTAGTATACATGTTTTGTACAGAACTATATTGTACATCTAGCTCCTCTAAATCATACTGAATAGTAAACGTGGTTTTAAATCCTTCATATGGCACAGCAAACACCTCTACATCTTTTTCTTCATCGGCATAAAAAACAGGTTTAGTAATTTTTAAAAAATCAACCTCTGCGTCTTGTTCAATAATCTGAGCTTCATTTAAGGCAGCAACAAAGTCTTTTGAGCTACCATCCATTACTGGAGGTTCTTTACTATTAAGCTCCATTAGAAGGTTGTTAACACCCATTCCTGCACATGCAGACATAACATGTTCTGTAGTATGGACTCTTATTTCATTTTCTTCAATAGTAGTACCTCTAGTTAAGTCTACCACATTATCTAGATCCGGTGTAATAATCTGATCATCCCGATCATTTCTCATAAATTTTATACCAAAGTTGGCTTCAGCTGGATGAAAAGTAATAGTGCTCTCTACTCCCGTGTGTAACCCAATGCCAGTACAGGATACTGGATATTTAATTGTTTTTTGTTTTTGTATCATTTTTTTTTAATCTTTTTTCTAATAATTCTAATCTTGTAAATACTGCATCTCTTTTCTGCTTCTCTTTAATAGGGCGAGCAGGATTTCCTGCATACATTTGTCCTCCATCTAAGGATTTTAGTACGCAAGAACGTGCAGCGATAACAGACTCACTCCCCAATATAACATGAGGACCAATATCAGTTTTACCGGCAATCATAGAATAAGCTCCAATTATTGCACTCCCCCCAACAAATACTCCTCCAGCCAATAAACAACCTTCTTGAATATTTACATTATGTCCAATATGGACTTGATTATCTAGCTTGCAATAATCTGCAATAATAGTGTTCTTTACTGACCCTCTATCAATAGTACACGTCGCACCTAATTCTACAAAATCACCTATAACAACGCTTTTAATATGGGGTATTTTGTGATGTATTTTATCAATAGTAGTAAATCCGAAACCATCACTACCAACAATAGAACCGCTATGAATTAATGTGTTTTCCCCTATAATAACATCATCATAAATAACAACATTATCTTTTATACTAGAATTAGCTCCAATAGTCACGCCTGAATTGATTTTTACTCCTGAGCCAATAGTTACATTATTTCCAATAATTACATTTTCGCCAATTACAGAAAAGGCAGAAATGCCTATATTTTTACCTAAAGAAGCTGATTTAGAAATAACTGTATTAGCGTTAATTGTATGATCTGTAGGGAGCTTCTTAGAAAATAATTCTAATATTTTAATCATCGCTAAATATGGATTTTCAACAATAATTCCAGAACACTGTTGTAAATCTTCTTTGCTTGTAACAATAAAAGCTGATGCATTAGAAGATATAACTTTCTTCTTATACTTTGGAAGGAAGGCAAATGATATTGCTCCAGCAACAGCCTCTTCAATATCGTCAACGCTAGTAATAATAATTGAACTATCGCCGACTATTATACCCTTTACCTCTGAGGCAATTTGTTTAAGTGTCAACAAGAGAAATCTCTATATTATTCTTTCGATTTTCTTAATTCGTAAAGAACGTCATCTGTTAAATCATGTGTTGGTTTAGTATAAAGAGATGCCTGAGAACCATCCATAATAATATCATAACCTTTTGATATTGCTACTGCATCAACTGCTGCTTTAAACTTTTGAACTAATTCATACTCTAGCTGAGCTTGTTTTTTAGTAAGTTCTCCATTTGGACCAACTTTTGCCTGCTGATAACCTTGCATTGAATTATCCATATCTCTAATATCTTGCTCTTTTGCCTTTTTTAACTCTTCTGACATCATCAAGCTTTGTTGCTCATATTCTTTAACCATGCTATCAAGCTCGGTTGCCATTGCTTGGTATTCTTTTTGAATAACCTGTAGATCAAGCTGTAATTGCTGTTCTACTTCATTAAACTCTTCAAAATCAAGTCTAATTTTTTCTGAAAAAACTACACCAATTTTTTCTTGAGCAAATGATACTCCAACTAATAATAATAAAACCACTATTTTTTTATACACTTTATTCTCTCCTTTAGTATGTTTGTCCAAATGTGATAGTATACTCCCAACCTTGTGGATTACCATCACCATTAATATCGTCAAATCCATATCCCATATCAAACCCTAATTTACCAATACCTGGCATAAAAAACCTAACACCAACACCAGCAGATTTTTTCATAGAAAGAGGGCCATTTCTATCTATATAAAACGGCTCAGACATTTTTGAGCTGTTCCATACATTACCCATTTCTCCAAAAGCCATTACATATATTACAGGATTTTCTGATAATGGAAATCTTAATTCTGTAGTTATTTTCCCCATTGAATTTCCTCCAACAGCTTGACCAGAAGCTGTTTGTGGTCCAATAGAATTATCTGGATATCCTCTTAAAGCATTACCGTAAGGAATTCCATTACCTCCCATAATAAATCTTTCATCAAAAGGAACAAAACTTTTGACGTCGTCATCTACGTCTAATGTCTTAATAACGCCTAATTTAAAAGAATTATATAATACGACTTTAGAGAAAGTAGGTGTAAACCAATTTAAATCTAATATGTGTTTTTGGAAGTTTTCATTTCCTCCTAAAAATCCACCTGAATAAGTGTTCTCAAGGTGGAATCGAGAACCAGAAGTGGGAAATTCTGCCCTATTCCTGCTATCTCTAGAAAACATTTGAGACAAACTAATTCCTCTGGTTGTGTCTAAACCACCAATATATTGATCGATATCGGCTTGTGTTCCCTGATATTGTTTTTCCATTAATTTTACAGACCACATAACTCTAAAGAAATCATCTGGCCATTCTAGTCTTCTTCCAAAACTAGCAACTGCTCCTGCTACTGTAAAATCTAGTGGGAAATAATAATTGGTAGATGAACCTCTATAAGAATAAAATATTGATGCTCCAACCAAATATGGGCTATCGTTAATCATAGGATCCTGGAAGCTAATATTTAATGATCTATATTTTGAAGGCTCTTGATTAGAGTAAAGAGAAAAATTAGTTCCTGTACTTAAGCCAACATTAAATTTTTGCCCTCTTCCCATAAAATTATCAAACTCAACTCCTGCTCCGCCTGTAATACCATACTCACCAGTAAAACCAAGGTTTGCATTAATTCTTTGAGTAGACTTTTTCTCTTGAACTACAAAATCTAAATCTACCTTATCTTCTGATATGGGGTTAACATCTGGTATTACATTATCAAAATAGTTTAAAATCCAAATATCGCGTTGACTGCGCATTAACTTAGATTTATTAAAAACATCTCCAGGAAATAGCTTTAATTCACGTCTAATAACATTTTCTCTAGTTTTATTATTGCCAGAAACAAAGATATTTTCGATGTATACCTTGCTCCCCTCATTAAAAACAAAATTAATATCTAAAGAATCGGGACCAGACGGTATGATTTCTGGGTTAACACTACTAAAAATATACCCTTTATCTTGGTATACGCTCATCATATCTTCATAGACTGATTTAGTAAAATCTTTTTCTGAATAAGCATCCCCTTTTTCAATTTTTAACAATTGTTTAAGGGTAGATTCATCTGCAATTTCGTTGCCTTCAAATGTAATATTACGATAATGATATTGCTCCCCCTCTTCTAAAGATAATACCAATGTCAAAGAAAAATTTTCCCTATCTACCATGAGAGTATCACTTACTACTTGGAAGTCTCTATAGCCTTCATTTTGATAAAACAGAGCTAGTGCTTTTTTATCTTCATCAAATGTTTTTTCGTTAAGATTTTTTACCCAAAAAGCCCACCACTTTCTTTCTTTTGTATCTTTTAATTCTTTTTTCAATTTACGTGCTGAAAAATTATCGTTTCCTGTAAATTGGATATTCTTTAGTCTATACTTTTCATTTTCTTTCACCTGAAAAATAACATCTCTAGCATAAGCAGCACGTACTAAGGTATCTTGTGGTACCTCTATTGTGGAACTTACTTCTACATCAAAATATCCGTCCTCTTGATAAATTTCTGTAATCTTTTTAACAGCAGCATCTAATGAATTAGGACGAATTCTCTTTCCTATTTTTAAATCAATTTTTTCTGTGAATCTAGACTCTCTAACAGATACGCCTTCAAATAAAATATTGTTTAAAGTAGGGCTTTCTTCTACTTGAATTGTGATTTCCACTCCATATTCAGAATCATTGTTAAGAACAATATTAACATCATCAAATAACCCTAAATCCCATAATCGTGTTAAAGCAGTTGATATATCAGATCTTTGAATTTGAGTTCCATCACGTAAACCCGCAGAATACTTAATCATCTTATCAGATGTAGTGGTATTTCCTTCAACATTTACACGATAAAGAGTTACTTCTTGCCCGTATAAAATATTAACAAAAAATAATAGTATTATTGTTATATATATATTCTTCATATTTAATCAATTAATTTACCAAAAGTTCTATTTCTGTTCTCAAAATCCTTTAACGCTTGTATTAAATCTTCTTCTTTAAAAGCTGGCCAATTTTTTTTACTTACATATAGCTCTGCATAGGCAGATTGCCATAATAAAAAATTACTTAATCTATATTCTCCTGCCGTTCTAATAATTAAATCCGGATCAGGGATTTCAGGGCAATATAAGTGATTTTTTACAATCTCTTCATCTATTATTTCACTTTTTTTACTTGCTCCAATTTTCTTAATTGCATCTATAATTTCTTGTCTACCGCCATAACTTAGCGCAAGAGAAAGAACTAGACCTGTATTGTGCTTTGTTCTTTCTATAGTATTAGCAATGATGTTTTGTACACTCTTTGGTAAATCCTCTACTCTTCCAACGACATTAAACACTATATTGTTCCTCTCTAATTCCTGAATTTCATTTTTTAACATTGAGCTTAATAAAACCATTAAACTATCTATTTCTATTTGTGGACGACTCCAATTCTCCGTTGAAAATGTATAAAGAGTAAGATATTTAATTTTTAAATTGGAACACGCTTCAATAATTTTTTTAGCAGATTTAGCGCCTTCTTTATGCCCAGAAAGACGATCTAATTTCCGCTCTTTAGCCCATCTACCATTACCATCCATAATAATCGCAAGGTGATTAAGATTAGGTGATTTGAGTATCATATAGAGGCTATTTGTTGTGCTAGTTTTAAGAATATTTTTGATACAGGTGATTTTTTGTCATAAAAAACAATTGGCTCACCACTATCAATTGACTCCATTAATTCATGGGAATAAGGCACTTCTGCTAATAGCGGTATGTCAAGCCTAGTACTTTCTGTTTGACCGCCGCCCCTTTTAAATAGATCAAATTTTAAATTAAATTTACCATTGTCATTTGTTGCTACTTTTTCTCCATTAATAACAATATCTGCATTTTTACTATCAGGAACTTCTCCTGAAATTTCCATATAAGACATATTTTCTACAACGCCCAACAGCTCAGTCTCTACTTTTTTAAACATATCAGCTCCTTTTCTTACATCTGTTAAAGCAATGTCGTTGGGTGTGGTCACAATAATTGCACCATCCAGTGGAATCTTTTGAGATAAAGTAAGCTGAACATCGCCTGTGCCTGGAGGTAAATCAAGAATCAAATAATCTAAATCACCCCATTTTACATCTCTAAAAAATTGTTCAGTCATTTTAGCTACTAATGGACCTCTCCAAACTACTGGGGCTTGATTACCGCTAATAAAACCAAAGCTCATGAGTTTTAAATTATGTTTTTCTAAAGGAATAATTTTTTGATCTTCATCAACTTCTGGATTCGCTTGGATTCCCATAGTCAGAGGCAAAGATGGTCCATAAATATCTAAATCTAATAATCCAGTTTTGTGTCCACTGCTTGTTAGGGCGGCAGCTAAATTAAGTGCAATAGTAGATTTTCCAACACCACCTTTTCCGCTAGCTACTGCAATAATTTTTGTAATATTTCCTTCAACATTTTGATGCTTATTAGAAGTATCTACTTCTGTCTTTTGAGGTGGACGGTCTAGTATCTTGATTGTTACTTCAAAATCATCAGCAATAATAGTTTCTTTAATGGTCTTAATAAGTTCTGACTTTTTCTCCTCGTTTTGAGAAGAAATAGATAGCATAATAGTAATAGTTTTATGGTCAATCAGAATGTCTTTGACCATCCCGAATGATACAATATCTCTATTAAAGCCAGGATAATTCACTGACTTTAGTTGATGTAATATTTGATTTTTATTTATCATAAAATAAAGGCAGTTAAAAATAGAAAAGACTACTATAAAATGTTATATAAATCTATGATGGTGGATCTTGTCCAAAAAACTTATAATTATGCGCAATGGATGGCTCATATTCTTCTGGTGTTTCATCTTCATCATAAATAGCATCGACTGGACACTCAGGCTCGCATGCTCCGCAATCAATACATTCTTCCGGGTTAATGAAAAGTTGTTTTGATGTAGCATCAAAATCAGCAGCTTTTGCCTCCTCACCTGATCCTTCTGGATCATCTGGACCATGTATGCAGTCTACAGGGCACACTTCAACGCAAGCTGTATCGCAAGTACCGATACACGGATCTGTAATTATATATGTCATATTATTTAATTTTCTTTGTTATTAGAATCTATAATTATACGTAGTTTCATATTCAAAATCAACCTATGCACAAACAAAAAAGATTAAATATATTTCTATGGACCGTCCCCTTAGTTAATTCTATTGGACGGTCTATTTATGATGTTGCATTTATATGGCTCATATTAGATATTACCAATTCTGAAAAAATTACAGGATTTATAGCGATGACTACGTACTTGCCTGCTATTCTTTTTGGCTTATTTATTGGAGCAATTGTAGATCTTTTCCCTAGAACTAAAATGATTTCTCTTGCTACTATCATGCAAGGATTAGTTCTATTATGTATACCTTTATTATTTTTTTATAACATTGCATCTGTATGGCTCCTCATGTTGTTGGCTTTTTTTCATAACGGATTTGCATTGCCTATGGTCCCAGCGTTTAATGCTTATTTACCAACACAGATTAAAAAAGAAAATCTGTTAAAAGCCAATTCTATTGTAAACATTTCTTGGCAAACTGCTGTACTAATTGGACCAATTATAGCAGCACAATTACTCACCATTTATCCAGTAGAAAAATTATTCTATTTTTGTGTTTTTTTCTATTTTTGCGCAGCTGCGCTAACTGCTGTGGCGCCAAAAGATACTGTAGAGAAAGAACCAATCAATACTAAAAAAATAATTCAAAAAACTAAAGAAGGATTACAATACCTAAAAGATAGAGCTACGTTTCGCTTTATTATTATCTTAACACTACTAAGCAATTTATTTGTAATGGGTCCTGCAATAATAGGAGTTCCTATATTGGTAAAACTGCACTTAGGTGGTAGCGCATCTGATTTTGCTTTAGTGGAAGCATTTATTGGATTGGGAATGTTATTAGGCACTACTATTGTATACGGAATTGGAAATCGAGTTACGCATGGCTTACTATTTTTATTAGGCTTATTTATTGATGGTGCTAGTTTTTGTTTATACTATTTTGTAGAAAATATAGACCAACTTAATTTATTATCAGTCATACATGGGATTGGAATACCCTTCTTAATTATTTCTCGTGTATCGATTATGCAAAAACATATCCCAGAAAAACTTTTAGGAAGAATTTTTGCTATTATTTCTATCTCTATTGTTAGTATGGCAGCCGTATCTAGTGGAATAATTGGAGTGATGGCAGACTTTTTTGATATTAAAACAATCTTCTTAATTTTCGGAATACTGGCGGGTGCCACTGGAATTGCTGGATTAATGCATCCAAAAATTAAATATTTAAATTAAGGATTTATAAGTTTCGAAATTGTGTCTTTTGTAAAATCTCTTAACTGTTCAACCGATAAATTTGCATAATCGTCAGCAGTAATTGGATTACCGAATACTAGTGTTAGTCTACCGGGATTAATTGTCCAACTAGTTCTTTTATTTGCTCGATAAGCACCAATTAACCCGATAGGAACTATAGTAGCTTTAGTGGCTTTAGCAAAATGAAAACCGCCTTTTTTGAATTCTCCCATTTCCCCTGTAATGGTGCGTTGTCCTTCTGGAGATAACACCATTGAGTTCTTATCAACTAATAATATTTTCTCTGCAGCTTTTAGTGTTTCTTTTGCTTTATCGGTGTTGTCATGTGTAATAGAATATGCACCATATCGCTTGGCCATATATCCAAACAGTGGAATTTTAAATATTCCTTCCCACCCAATCGCGTTAATGTAATATGGAATAGCTCCGGCAAGCATCAACACATCAAACATTGATTCATGGTTAAACATAAACAAATATGGTCCATCTTTTTTAGGTGGAACCTTACCTTTGACAGTAAAATACTGTAACCCACTAATCATAGTCAGCCTGGCTCCTAATGGAACTAGGGGATAATAGGTATATTTGGGATGCATTATATAACTCAATACAATTACCAAAAGCAGTAACAACGCAAAAAGAGGAAAAAAGATTAAGAGAATAAAACAGGATAGAATCTTATTAAATATATTAATCATAATGATATGTCTTTATTGAAGAGTTCTAACATTTTATAGTTTGCTTTCGGCAGAGCAAACTTATCTACCCCCTTCATAGTAGTCCATATATAATTTTCTTTAATTTTAATAGAGCTAATGTCATCTATTCTATGATAAAACAAAGAGATTGATACTTTAAAATGGCTATATTGATGTTTTACTTCTCCAAGATATTGTGGATCTTTAATTATTAGTCCTGTTTCTTCTTTAACTTCTCGTGTTGTTGCATTTTCTTTTGGCTCGCCCAATTTAATTTTTCCTCCTGGAAACTCCCATAACCCACCAAGCATTTTATTTTGAGGACGTTGTATAAGTAATAGTTTGCTATTATGAGAAATAATACAAACTGCCACATTGACTGTTGGGATCGGTTTGCTTTTCTTGATTTCTGGATATTCTAAAGGATTATCATTTAAGGTTGCTTTACACTCAGCTGTTATAGGACAGGGGTCACAATAAACGGCTTTAGCTTGACAGAAACTACTTCCCAAATCCATCAAAGCTTGATTAAAGTCGCCTGGTTTTGACTTGTCTTGTATTTTTTCAAGAAACTTTTTAACCCTATTGCTATTAAATTTTGATTTCTTCTTCAAGCCAAGAAGTCTAAAACCAATGCGCTCTAAATTTGTATCTATACCTACCTCTTGTTGATTATGTGCAATAGCCAATATAGTTTTTGCGGTATACTCTCCAATTCCTGGTAACTGAATAAGTTCATGAAATGTGTTTGGAAGCTTTCCACCTAAAGATTGTGCAGTTAAATGTATGTTTTTACATCGAGAATAATATCCTAATCCTTCCCAATGTTTTAAAACATCATTATAATCTGCACTTGCAAGCGTTTCAATATTAGGAAAACTATTTATCCATCGCTGATAATAGGGGATAACAGTAGCTACTTGTGTTTGTTGTAGCATGATTTCAGAAATCCAAATTTTATAGGGGTCTTTGGTTTCTCTCCATGGTAATATTCTCTTATTTGAAAAATACCATCCTAGTAAGTGTTCTGAAATCATACCTTTAGATTAAGAATATGACTTCAAAAATCCAAAAATTAACTACAGGTAGTATCAATTAGTGCTGCACATGCTTTGTAAGGGTCTACATTTGAAGCAGGGCGCCTGTCTTCTAAATACCCTTTTTTGTCATTTGCAACATCCATTGGAATCCTAATTGAAGCTCCTCTATCGCTGATCCCATATTTAAATTGGCTTATACTACAAGTCTCATGAGCTCCAGTTAATCGTTGATCGTTATCTGATCCATAAGCAGCTATGTGTTTATCGATATTTTGGCCAAGCTTCTCACAGGCATCGTTAATTACTTCAATACCGCCATCTGCGCGCATTGATTCTGTACTGTAGTTTATGTGCGCACCTGAACCATTCCAATCACCTTTGATTGGTTTTGGATGAAGATCGACTCTTAACCCATAATCTTCTCCCACTCTTTCTAATAACCACCTTGCCACCCAAAGTTGATCACAAACTTCTAAAGCAGGTAGAGGTCCGACTTGATATTCCCACTGCCCAAGCATAACCTCAGCATTGATTCCAGAAATTTCAAAGCCCGCATCTAAACATAAATCTAAATGATCTTCCACCATATTTCTTGCCGCCACATCTTCAGACCCTACGCTACAATAATATGGACCTTGAGGTCTTTCTGGAAAGCCTTCTTCGGGCCAACCCGCTGGTTGCTTCCCATCCATCAATACATATTCCTGCTCTATACCAAACCAAGGTTTGTGTTCTTTAAATTTTTCAGCTAAATCAACTAGCGCAGCTCTTGCGTTAGATTTATGTGGTGAACCATCTGCATTATAAACCTCACACATCACCAAAATATTATCTCCACCACGAATTGGGTCTGGAGACATCCAAACAGGTTGTAACTTACAATCACTATCTCCACCTTCTGCTTGCAGTGTGCTTGAACCATCAAATCCCCATGTAGGAAGTTCTGAAACAGAGGAGGCTAAATCTTCTAAAACTTTTGTTTTTGATCTTAGGTTAGCAGTGGGTTCATAACCGTCAATCCATATATATTCAGCCTTTACTTTCATATTTTTTACCCCTTTTAAACCTTTTTTATTATAAACAATCACTATTAACTTAAGAAAATGAAAAACAAAAAAACAACCATAAATGATCTTTTAAAAAGAATATCAAAACTTGAAGCTCGCCTTGACGACATTGCACCTATCGTCAAAAGAAAATTACCATCAAAAAAAGAGCAGGTTGAGCAAATTCAATCAGAAATTGATATATGGTCAGAAAAGTTTCCTTCTGTTGATATAGAGTTTGAGTTAGCTAAAATGCTAGACTGGCTCAAGGCAACCAATAAAAGGAAAAAAGACTATAGAGCCTTTTTCCGTAACTGGTTAAGAAAAAGTACTAATACCGTAGGAAAGGAACCTGTTCCGCCACAATCATATACTTATAGCTGTGCTAGTAATAAAGCGGGCTGTAAAGATGAAGTATCTAGCTTTAAAGATATGT